>Ga0256405_10005898_pt1 | contig 20390 bp, 18 predicted proteins | sample RumenRJG_02DNA_FD_189096 | JGI IMG/M metagenome (GOLD analysis project Ga0256405, IMG submission 189096) | Bovine rumen microbial communities from Lethbridge, Alberta, Canada - RJG_02 | ecosystem: Host-associated > Mammals > Digestive system > Stomach > Rumen | place: Canada: Alberta... | reverse complement strand
TACGACACAAAACATTTCAAACATGGTCTGCTGAGAAATCTGTTCGCTTACTACAACGACATCTTTGACGAGCCATTTTATGAGGACTCGGAGTTTGAAGTCGATGACTACAACGAACACTTTGTCAGTGCAAAGAGCACTCCTGTGTCCTTTGAGGAAATGTATATCACAGAAGATTTGAACGAACTGCGAGCGCTATCTGATTACGAATTTGACAGCAAGAAAGTTTTCAGCAACTACGAGAACAGAAAAGATGCTGCTGACTTCACGACTTGTATTGAGCAAATGACAAATGAGTTCTCAACTTTTATTGAGGACGTTATCCGCGTCAAGAAAATTTTTATGCCTTTCATTGACGAGCTTTGTGACCACAACAGTTATCCGACAACTCAAAAAGTAATTGATACTTTTCAGCGTTATACAAGTATTGTTTCAAGCGGCAGTATGTGCATGGGACACACGGTAATTGATACGAAAAAAGGTCCCATACTCTGTGAGACTTATCGTTTCACATCGCTGGGAGCCTTTCTGTATTTTGAATTGTTCAAGTGCATTGAAGAGAAGTTCATGCCTGTCAAGTGCCGCAACTGCGGTCGGTGGTTCATCATGAAGCACACTACATTCTCACACTACTGCAAGCGACTGGTCAGCAGCAATCCTCCGAAGACTTGTCGTGATAATGCAATGAGTCATAACTTCAAGGAAAAGATAAAGAGCGATCCTGTGTGGGAGATATACAATCGTGCATACAAGCAACACTACGCTCGCTATATGAAAAAGAAAATGAGCAAATCACAGTTCGCAGAGTGGGGCGACTACGCTATTGAGCTTCGAACTAAAGCTGCCGATGGTGAGCTGGAGATGGAGGAGTATCAGAGATTGATACGTATTTAGTATCATCTAATAAATTAATTTCTATTTTAGTAATAATATAAAGCAAAAGAATTCATTTAATATGAAGTTCGATTTTATTATATCCAATCCGCCGTATCAGGCAATCAATGGGGGATTCAAAAGCACAAGTAATAATCGCTATAGAGAAGAAGTCTCTTTCTGATCCTGTGATTTCAAAAATAATATAAGCTTTTCTACATCACCTTCACGATAGCTTTTACATAAAACTGAATATATGCTGTGCCGATCTCGATAAGATGTTTGTACTTTGCAGCATTACAATGTAAAAAAATCAAGAATTTCCGATAGCTTGCATATACCGTTGAAGATTTTTTATATATAATATCTGTTTACTCTTTATAGCGTTCTATCATTATAGCCGTATTATGTCCGCCAAATCCAAAAGAAGCTGAAACGGCACAATTTACCTGCATATCACGTGTTTCGGGTGTGTAATTCAAATCGCTAAACACTGTTTTACACATATTGCCGTGAACTTTATTATGACATATCGAGTCAACACATACAATAGCTTCAATTGCGCCACTTGCACTGATAGTATGCCCCAGAAAAGCTTTTGTGGAATTTATTGCAGGCTGATCTGAACATTTTCCGAAAACACTTCTTATAGCATTTGCCTCAGCCATATCATTTAGCTTTGTTCCGGTTCCGTGGGCATTATAATAGTCAACTTTTTTATTTCCGACAAGTTTTTTAAGCATCGCGGAAATATATTCTCCATTTTCAGGCATAGCGATTATACTGTATCCGTCACAATTCTGTTCAAACCCTGTTATTTCAGCATATATCCTTGCATTTCGTTTCAATGCGTGTTCAAGCTCCTCTAATACAAGGATAGCGACTGCGCCCTCGCTATAGAGAAATCCTGTTCTTTCATCAGAAAAAGGATATGAGCAACCGTCCTTATCATGTGATACGACTTTCAGATTTTCAAAGCCTTTCAAGATGAGCCATTCTTTATCACGCAGTTTATCGCATCCTCCGCATATGACCACATCGCTTTTATCTGACATTATAGTTTCATACGCTTTGCCAATGCTCTCTGTTCCTGATGCACAGGCAGAACTGATGATACTGCTGCGGCCGTGTACGCCTAAAGTAACAGACAGCCATGATGCAGGCGAGTTATCCATAAAAGAAGGAATTGTCATAAGATTGATCCTTCTCTTGGATCGCATTTCGTCATACGTCTCAAAAATATCGTCCGCCAAAGGCACAGAACACCCTATGATAACCGACGTATCATCATCCGGTGTATCCAGTCCCGCGTCTTCTATGGCTTCTAAAGCCGTATAGGCAGTATAATAGATAAGTTTGGGCGCTTTTTTCTTTATCTGCCTAAGTTTATCAGTGTGTTTATTTTCATCCAGATTCGCTACCGGAGTATAATACAATGTCTTTATGCTTTCGAATGATCCATTAGATCTGTCAATAGGCACAATGACTTTTTCCCGAGCACAAAGTCTTTCAAATACTTTATCATGGTCTGTGCCAAGGGAGCAGGCCATAGACATCCCTGTAATTACCACTCTACGCATAGTTTAGTTTGTCTGCTGTGATGAAAGCTGCATTATATACTGTTCTATGTCTTTTATAGTATGGATATTTTTTATCTGATCATAATCGAGGGATATGTTATATTCAGACTCGAGCTCATCTGCGATAACAAGCATATTCAGCGAATTAAACTGAAGGTCCTCCTTCAGGTCTGTATCCTCGGTTATTTCAATATCTTTAAATTCTTCATCAACTTCCATTTTTATTAATTCGATAATTTCATTAGTATTTATCATAATATTCTCTCCTAAAATTGATCACAGAAAATAGATCTCATATTCAATGCATATCAGAATATCTTGTTTTTGGCGGGATATTCTATTCACTGATAATAGTTCAGCCGTCAAATCTCAGTGCGTCTATCGGATTGAGCTTTGCAGCGTTTTTGGCAGGATAATAGCCAAAAATGATACCGATAACTGTTGATGTGAGCAGAGAGACTATAACAGGCTTTAATGCTGGTCGGACAATTATGTTGAGTTCGCCGCTCTGTGCAGTGAAGAATATCTTAATAGCATACTGTGCTAACACTCCTGTTAGTATACTCAGACCAACTCCAAGCAGAATACCGATAAATCCTCCTATAAGACAGATTATGACCGCTTCTGTAACAAACTGGAACAGGATCGTTCTTCTTTTAGCTCCGATAGCTTTTCTGATCCCTATCTCTCGGGTACGCTCTACCACACTTACAAGCATTATATTCATTACGCCTATTCCGCCGACAAGCAAGGATATAGCGGCTATAACAGTAAATGCTATGGTAAGTACTTTCATTATCGTGTTGGTGATATCTGTAAATTCGTTCATATCCTCAACATAAACGCCCCAGTTTTCATTGTTCTTATACTTGGAAGCAAAGAATTCCTCTGCGTGCTTAACGTGATTCTTTACTTGGCTATCCTTATTCCAGACAATAATATTGTATTCGAATGTCTTATTTTTTATATTTCTTATCGTACGAACAACACTGTCGCAGACATATATATCGGAGGAGGTATTTGAACTGTTTTCGCTCCGGGCTTTTCTATAAACGCCAACAACATAAAAAACAAGGTTTTCTCCCGAATCTGTAATAAAACTAACGGGCTTTCCGATTATTCCGTCACCGCCGTTATATTTCTTTTCAAAGGATTCAGAGACCATTGCAGTATAACGTTCTTGTTCTATATCATCGCTGTTTATCATACGTCCCTTGACAACTTTGATACGTGCATACTCAAGAAAGCCTTCATTAACGCCTGTCATATCTACGTCGATATAATTATTGTTCTTGTCTGTAACCCTGCCTTTTCCAAGATCGTCTGCACGGTAGATCTTATATTCATCAGGATACAGTTTCTGAAGTTCGTCAAACATCTGATCGCTGATCTTGTCCTCGTCTTTCATCGTATCTTTGGATACTTCGTCATTTTTTGACTCAACGCCAACAGCAAGATAATTCATTCCCATCTTATTAAAAACATCATTAATAGAATTTTGCATAGTATCACCGATGGAAGTAATAAGCACAACAGAAGTAATTCCGATTATTATGCCGAGCATAGTAAGAAATGAACGCATCTTATTTGTTTGTATAGATGAAAAAGCCATTTTAATACATTCAATAATAATCATAGCATACTCTCCGCTGTATCTGAAACTATTCTTCCGTCACTTAATGTTATTATTCTATCAGTTTGCTGTGCCAGTTCCATACTGTGAGTTATCAAAACTATGGTCTTTCCCTGTTTTCGGTTCAAATCATGAAAAATTTCCATTATCATTTTTCCTGTTTCGGAATCAAGAGCACCTGTAGGTTCGTCAGCCAGTATCAGAGTCGGATCGTTAGCCATTGCTCTTGCAATTGCAACACGTTGTTGCTGTCCGCCCGAAAGCTGATTTGGAAGATGTTTGCTGCGTTCTCCCATTCCTACCATTTCGAGCAGCATTTTTGCTCTTTCACTTCTTTTTGATGATGAATAACCTTTATAAAGCATAGGAAGCTCTATATTTTTCTGTGCCGATAATCTTGGTATAAGATTGAAATTCTGAAATACAAAGCCTATTTCGATATTTCGTATCTCGCTCATTTCATCATCGGAAAGACCGCTTGTATCCCTTTGATTCAGTATATAATTTCCTGATGTCGGACTGTCAAGGAGCCCTATTACGTTCATAAGAGTACTCTTTCCTGCGCCCGACGAGCCAACTATGGCTACAAATTCATTTTCTTTTATTGATAGTGAAATACCATGAAGAATTTCTAATTCATTGACCATTCCTGCATTGTAAACACGTTTGATATTGTTCATTACGATTATTTCGTCTTTCATTAAAAAACACAGCATCAGCAGAAAAAACTGAATACTCTCCTTTCTGTAAAAATCAGTACATTTATTCGATATCAATATCTACTTCGTCGTTCTCATCGCAATCCTTTGGCATGATCACAACTAGCATATCGTCCTTTAATTCTTCACCGTTTATTTCACATAGATAATTTGAATTCACACCCTTTTCCACATATACTCTCTTAAGTATATAATGATCCTTCAAAGGCTCAGCTGTAAGGATATAGTCTTGCCCGTCATCATTGAGAACAGCATCATATGGTACAGCATAGACATCCTTGACGGTATCCTGTACAATACGGATATTAGCTGTCATATTCATCATAAGTTCGCTTGATTTTGTTTCATCGAGCAGATCAATATCTAGCGAATAATTTACAACATTTTCGTTATTGTTTCCATAACGTGAGATTGATCTGATAACGCCATCGACCTCTTCATCGCCGGTTGTAGCAGTCTTTATCTTGACATCCATACCTTTTTTTAGCTCTACAATCTTATTTTCTGCAATCGAAGCTTCAATATGACAATTTGAGTTGTTATGTATATTTGCCAGCACGCTATCGCTTGCTACAGCACCTTTGCAAACACTTATATCGGAAATAATGCCCGATACAGGCGCCGTTACAATGCAGCTTTCTATTTTATTTTTTATCTTATCCAGATCGGTCTGCTCTATCTCAAATACCTGTGTCTTTTCACTGTCGATCTTGTTTTGTTCAACAGCTTTTTTTGATTCAAACTCTGCTTTAACATTATCATAGTTTTCTTTAGCAAGAGCAACATTTCTCTCTAATTCGGGAATGCTGTCTTCAATTGTTGTGATCTTTAAAATAATGTTTTGCAACCTTTCAGAAATATCGGCATAATCTGTTGATAACAGATTTTTCTGAGTATCGCTTACATCATCTGAAGTTATTTGCTGTCTGAGATCCTCTTTTTGATTTGTCAGAGAATCTCTGTCGATTATTAGTTGATCCTTTTTACTGAGGCTGTCGTTCAGAGTTCTTTCGGCATAATTGATTTTTGCCTGTGCCTGTGCAAGGCTGGAGTTTTCCTCATCAATCACCATCTGAAGCGATTTTTTGTTTGCAGAGCTGCTGAGGCTGGCTTTTTCCCGTTCTGCATTGTATTTCTCCAGAGTTTTATCGTATTCCTTCTGCAAGTCTGTATCATCAAAAACAAACAGCGTATCACCTGCATTAACGTAATCGCCGTCACTTACTTTGACTTCTTTGCAGACTGAATTCTGTACATTGCCAACAGATACGACATCGCCTTTGACTGCACCTGTAAAGCTAATGCTGTTTTCAAGGTCGTGTTTGACGAGCTTGTTTGCTATAAGCTCATCTGATATATCATCATCGCGGGCTGAGCTGCCGTGCGCCCATGTAATTGTACCGCCTATAAGTGCAATTATTACTGCACTGCTGATTATTAATCCCTTTTTCTTCATATAAAATAACACCTTCTTAATATAATTGATGATACTTACGCTGAAATCACTTGTAAAACTGATAAATAACATTTATTACAGATGCCAACTCAGTATATACTTGGGTTTTATTATCTGAAAGGACCTTATATCTATTATCTTCAGAATTTATCATAATACTTTCGTTATCATAGCTGTCATTTACAACTATAAAAATTATATCCGGACTATTTACAGCTGAAAAATAATTAATGTAAGACTTTATAAGCTTTTCGGGAACATAATATGCTCCGTAATAATAATGCTGCTTGTTCACTGAAAAAAACGCTGTATTATACCCGTCAAGCGAAAAAAACGAATTAAGGCTGTTTGCAATTTTGCCGCTTCCGCTGCCGTTTCGTATGAAAACCACGGGCGTATCACTCTTTTTGTACATTGAAGAGATAAATGATATAAATAAATATTGCAGTCTGCTATAATGCAACGAGTGATACTTCTGACCATTGATCCTGTAGAGGAGCTTTTTTTTAATCCCTATCCTTTCAAAAAAAACATAGCCTTGATTATTCCCGGAATAAGGATCACTCAGTTCAAATCCTGTCAGCCTACCGTTCGTTTTTAACGGTTTTTTTTTCATCAGATTTGCGTCACATGTCACTCTGTGCAAATGCAGTCTTCCCTTATTGATGAATTTGGCAACTGCATACGGACACGAATAACTGTTACACATAACGGTAAAATGCTTCTTACCGCCTAAAGAAATCATATGTACACCGTTAGTATAAATATCAGATTTTCTGTACGGAAGCTGCATGATATTGCTGACGAATCTCATCTGTTCAACGCTTATTGTACAACCGAACAGTGCAGGAACTGTTGCCATTCCACTGTTGCTTTGTGCAGCAAAGATATGAACACCTTTTTCATAAAGCTTACAGCAAACATTCAAAAGGCGCTGCATATAGTCATCTTTCGGTCCGCAGATCTCTATGCCATTGCTAAGATTTATAACATCAATATCAAGACCAAGACAAAATTCCAAAGCAGAGATCATATCATCAGGAGTCGCCGTATCGTCACCGCCCAAAAAGGCGATATCATATATTTTTTTAGGGGAACTGTATTTTTCGATTATCTTTGCACAAATAGTAGCATGTGATTTTATATTATCGAAAGCAGCTTTTGGATCAGCACTTTTTCCTACGCAGTATCTTTCAACTTTAGTTTTAATCTCTTCCCTGCATATCCCGTCATCAAGAATTGCAACTATCATATTGATTCTCCAGTGTCTTAAAGGCTTAATATACTCAGAGCTTTATGACATTGTCAAAGAGACTTGTTATGCTTTCGGAATGGGTAACACATATCACCGTACATTCCTTTAATTCAGTAGTAAACAGACTTTTTATATATTCAACAGTCTCAATGTCAAGATTTGAGGTTGCCTCGTCAAGGATAATAATGGGCTTTTGGGTAACTATGGCACGTGCAAGAGCAATCTTCTGCTTCTGACCACCGGAAAGCATACTTCCGTTTTCGCCTACATTATAATCATATCCTTTTTCTGAAATAAGTTCGTTAAGGTTAAGGATATTAAGTATGTGCTCTACACGTTCTTTGGCAATATCCCTTTCAAGAAAAATATTGTCAATTATGGATGCATTGAATAAATAAACGTCTTGACTGACGACCCCGAAAAGATCTCTGTACTCTTTAATATCAAGACTGCTTATATCATTACCTGAGAGACTGATTTCTCCTTTATCGGGAGATATCAGTCTCAGCATAAGATTGATAAGCGTAGTTTTGCCACATCCGTTTTTACCAAGGATTGCGATCTTACTGCCTTTTTTTATACAAAAGCTGAAATCCGAAATAGTATCCTTAACACCGTTATAGCTGTAAGAAACATTGTCAAATATTATGTCTCCGTTATCAAAATTCTTGATACCGTCAAGATTCTCTTCGGGATATCTCATAAAGTTCAGATGACGCTTGACCGAGGGTAATATCGTTGATATTTCAAACATCATCGAAAAAGCTATAATTATCGGCTGAGAGATCATCAATGCATAGGTTTCAAATGCGACTACCTTTCCGACAGATATATCATGTTTAAGCATGATAAGACCCGACACAAAATAGATGGATATTGAAAAGAACTTCATAACAAAATCCTGAATAAGGTCATTTTTTTTCCTTATCACAGCCTGCTCCATATTAAGTGATTTGAGCTCATCAGCCTTGCTGCTTATTATTTCTTCTTTTTTATTTTGTAATCCGAAAAGGCGAATTACCTTAATGCCATTGATATAGTCTCCGTATACCTCATTATAATTTCTGGTTTTATCAATATATTTTTTTATAACTGGCATATTTTTCTTCATCATAATAAAGGTCAGAAAACCATTTACAGGAATGAATAAAACAGTAAGCAGACAGAGCTTCCATTCCATGATGAATAAAGCGACTCCTCCGCCTATGGCGCCGAGAAAAGCACTTAAAACTTCAAAAGTCTCGGCATTGGCTATGCTTGAAATATTCACAACATCTTCTTTTATTGTCTGGCATATGGCAGAGATATTCTTATCATTGAAATATGCAATGTTTATCGCTGATAAATGCTTGAAAGCTTTGACTTCAAGATCAAAACGTATACTGTTATAAATTTGCAGTCTGTTTTTCTCCTTTACGTACGCAAAAACGCAGTACATAACATACAGGAAAAGCAGAACAAAGCACATAAGTGAAAGAAATTTAAAATCTCTGGCGACTATGCCCTTGTCAATAAGATATTGTGATGTCAGAGGCTGAACAAATCCTATAAAAAAAGAAAAGAGCATACACAAGAGAATAATTGCTATTTTCTTTTTATAGTTAAACAGCAGGGATACAACAGGTTTAAAATAAAGTAAAACCTTTTTCAGTTTATTCAGATGTGTACAATCTTTTTTGTTCATTTTATAATTAGTCCTTAATATGAATATTCATATAAAATACTCAATGAAGTTGATTGAAAAGCAATCAACCTCATTGAGCGATGCATATTTTGGGATATGCATATTAACATTACATTTATGATCCGTCTAATTGTGAGTTTGTTGTAAAATTATAAAGTATTACTTCTCTAAAAAATATTACTTTAGAGTTCCTTTACGCCCTTCTTGTTTGTTCCCTTAGCGTAACCTGCGCAGCTACAGCATGTGCAAGAGCAATCCTTGAATGCCTTAACTATTCTGTTAGTCTTAGTATTCTTCTTGAAAAGCTTCTTCATTCTTTATCCCCCCTTATTAGTTTGATGTGTTTTATGACTGAATGCATAATATGTAATATCAACCTTAGAATAAAAGTAGATGCGCTGTTTTCAAATTAGTTTACAAATTTGTTTTCAATAGTTTCTACGATTTTATTTATTGAATTGAATCTATAGTCAGAAACATCATTTGAAGTAAATTTGATCTTGAATTCTTCCATCAGTTCCAGAAAGATAAAGACGAGATCCTCGTCGTCAATACCAAAATATCTTCCTATAAGAGGTGTATCAAAGTCTTTCTCATCTATGGGTTGCGAACTGAATCTTACTTTGTTTACGATAGTGACTATTTTATTTATTATTTGTTCTCTGTTGTAATTCATGTTATAACTCCTCGACGTTGCTTGAAACCTTATCTATAAAATCAGATATCAGTGCTTCTTGATCGTTTTCATTGAGCTCGCAAATGAAATACCCTTCCAGATCAGAGCATTTTTCTTTATACGCCGATGAATAATCGTTTCTTACGGTTGTTATTTCCACACATCCAGAATCGAAAGACAGAGACGTATCAACTGCGGAGTTACTGATAGCAAAAGCATCTACAGGAAAATTGTATTTATATTTGTACTGGGTATCCAATTCAGGCAGCTGATCAGGATCCAGAACATTTACCGGAATGCTTAAAATGAAATAATCCACTGAAACAGCCTGTGAAAGTGTATAAGCATCCAATGTATATCCGTCCAGTACCTCTTCAGCATAATTCGACATTCCGCCGGGAAACTGGAGCACGATAATATCGGGGCATTTTCTTAATTCCACATCATTTATAAAATCATTCAGATAAAGAACTTTATCGTCGCTGCTTTTTGTTGATGTAAATATCTGTTTTGGCAACGTATAGCAATCAATAAGCATATTGTTGCTATTCGTACCGATACCAACTGTTTTATATCCACATTCATTCAGTTTTTTGATAATATTACAAAAAATTATATCTGTATTCATGGTAGAAAAAAGGCTTCCTATACCGATAATGACGCTTTCCTGTTTTTCATAGCATTTTACTTCATGATAATCCCATCGTTTTCTGTATTCAAATTTTAACTTTTTTTCGTCTGCGATGTCTTTAGCTATCTTCAGATCATCATATTTCAATTCAGCACAGCATATAACATTTTTACCGCACTCAAGGGATATGTTGATTTTGCTGATGATATCATTATACATCGATCTTATGCTTTTATAATCACAGATTATCACAGTATCACATTCATCAAGCGAAGCTCTGAAGTCTGTATCAACATCACAGCATATATTATCAGCGATCATGCTTCTGCAAATAACTGGACAAACTGCTTTAACTATGTGCAAATCATTTTTTGAACTGTTGATATAATCTATGAAAGGGATCACATCATTTGAGCAGGGATAAATAATACAATTCATTTCAAGGTCTCCAAGTGTATTTGGTTTTGGTTTCTTTTAGTAAAATACAGTTTTTTATTTTTGAGTCGAATAAATTGCGTGAACTCTTGCAGTAAGAAAGACGCTTCTCCGCAGTAAATTTACCGTTATCGTCAGAATTTCCTTGACACATTGAGCAATGTAACATCGCATAACAGTTTTTGCATTTCTCAGCAGTCTGCTGAGAAACATTGAGATGCTTTCTTATCATATCATAGTCAAATCCTTCGTAGATATTACCTATTTTCATACATTCCGAGATCTCGCTTACACGCTCGCACGGAAAAATATCACCTTTAACATTTACAAAGAATTTTGAATGGCCAGAAACGCAGGGACCTCCTGGAGTGGTCACATCGGGCAAAGAATTGATACCTCGTTTAAACTGGAGATACTCGCGCTTGAATACCATCATTTTGTATTTGAAAAACGGCGGAAGCTTGATGCCTTCTACAAGCTTCATTTCGTTCAAGAAAGACAGGAAGTAATAATAGTTATACTTTGCTTCAAATTCGGCTGAATATGTCAGCTTATTTGCAAGATACTCGTCATCTGCGAGAGAGGAACTTACAACCACATTGTTATTTCTAAAGAACTCGTCATCAAACAGTGAAAATGATTCATCAATATCATTTTCAGGACTGATGACCATGTTGATGCGTACATATTCGACTGCATCTTCCCCATAGCGTTCATAAGTCCTTTTAAATGCAGAAAAAGCGCTTGCAAAACTTCCTGTGCCGTCGCTTCTTTTTCTGTTAATATCATGAATAGAAGCAGGACCGTCAATACTGAAAAGCAGATGGAATCTGTGTTCTGCAAGAAAATCTATCATTTCATCTGTCATTAATGTTGCGTTAGTAGTCATAAAGAAACTGATATCTTTTCCGAGGAACAGTTCTTCACAATACTTTACGCATTTTTTCAACATATCAAAGACAATAAGCGGCTCTCCACCATAGAAAGATATCGTCGGAGACTGAAAAGACTTGGAATGTTCTGCAAAGAAGTCAATCGCCTGCTTCGCAACTTCCCATGTCATATGCTTATTTTCATGGTTTCTCTGGAGTGTATTGTCAGTCTTATTTGCATAAGGACAATAAGAACAGACAAGATTACATGATTGTGTGACCTGTAGAATAAGCTGTTCGCAGTGATCTGAAAGTATTTCCTCAACCTTGTCTGTTTGTTCATGTTTAATTACAGAAACATGATGGTCGGATAAATAACCTTTCTCTTTAAGTTGTTCGATGTAATCCTTGTCCTCTTCGGGAAGCTCATCATATGTACTTTCCTCGGAAAGGTAGCTGTAAATGCTTTCATCAACTCCAACTATTGTGTCTTTGTTGACATCATAAAAATAGAATCCTCTTGGTGAACGATACAGTTTGATAAATGGTTTGGCTTTCACTTTTTTGTTCTTAATACAGTCGTCTTGAAAAATAATAGTATATATCTTTCAGAGATTCGTGTAATGTCCTTTCTTAAAAATATAGAGCAACTAAAAATGTATATAATATGTAAGGTAATATTATAACTTGTTTAAAGTATTAAGGTGAGTTTCTAATTCATATTCAATAACACTGAGCAGCGTTTTATAAAGCTCACAGTAATCATTATATCCCGTTTTTCCCACTTCATTGAATTTCAGTACTGTTTTATTGAAACTATGCCATTTCTTTTCGAGTGCTTTGTAATCAGAAACTATCTTTCTGTCCTTAACACTTTTTGCAGCGCCGGCGGTCAAATAATTCCTGTAAACATATCCGCTTTGATCGAACATCGCGCAGCTTAAAAGCAACGCTTTAAAATTGGTAGCTATGAGCTGTTGGTCATCATGTCCGTCTATGTACGTACCATAAAATTTTTTCATGACATCAAGACCGGAACGTAATTGTTCTATAAGCGTAACTATTTGTTGCTTAAATGTTTTATATGCATTAGGAAGAACAAATCCCGAAACATCTTTCACAATATAAAGATCCTTGTTGATCTCAAGTTCGTACCATTTGCTCTTTCTTGCATTTTCAAAAACATCATATTCAAACCAATGATCATACTTCCTAAGGCTGAATGAAGGTTCAGAAAACAGTACACTGCCATTATCCGTATCTATTCCGTGTATCGTTATAAAATGATGAGGCATACGTGCATCGGAAGGAAATATTTTTTTATACTGTTCTGATATCGCAAAACCTATCTGATACTGGTCGGTTATAGCAGTAACACAGGTATTTTCTTTAATAGAATCACTGATTACCTTTATATCCTCTTCGCGACTCAGATTAGAATAGTGTTTCAAAACTACATTTGTCGTTTCTGCAAACTTATCAAAAAAATCTAACTCAACGGGTATTATTTCCAGCGTTGGCACCCCGTTTTCTTCAAAATCAATCTTTGCTCTAAAGTTTACAGCGTTTGTATATAGCATTGCGTCGGCAGGAGTAATAGAAATTCCTTTATTAAGCATTGCGTAAATCAGTGCACTAACAAAACAATTGATTTTGTGATTAGTTTTATATTTATAATTCTTTACTTCTAAAACCATCGTTTCTCCAATATAAAAAATGAAACTAAATCAGTTGATGAATAAAAATCAATGAACGTTTATGAATATAACTTAAAAAGTATAAAGCGAAAATTGGTTTAGCGCTCCTTTTAGAGCCATTAATACAATATTTATTTTACCATTTTAAAATAATAATGTCAACGCTAAAATCATCTGTTTTTTTCAACATTAAACGATTATAAATATTTATATTTACGTTTATAGTGCTTTTTTGAATAGGGTATTCGAGAATAATATTAATATATCGTCTCTTGTCATGACGATAACTTCTTTGTTATTACAGTTTGGTTGTCATGCCATTACTATTATAACATTTGAGTTATTATTATCTACTCACAACTAAAGCCTTTTGAACCCATGTTATTCTTTGGTTTTCGATTTACAATCATACTCCTGATTCAAAAACGTATCGGGAGCAGTTATCCTATTCAGTTTAGTGTGTTCTTCGTTAAGAACCGTGCCCATTCCGCCGCCCGCATATTTCTGTATGAAAGCAGAACGATTCAAGCTTAAAGTCCAAGATATTCCTTGAAATTGCCTGCAAGCATTTTCTGGTTCTCTTCCTCGGTAAAGCCCAGCTTCAAAAAGCGCATGAACTCGTCCTCGTGGCTCCACATAGGGAAATCCGAGCCGAAGAAGCAGTTCTCAACGCCGTATTTTCTGATGATATGTACGGCTCTTTCGGGAGAAAGGAACGCAAGAGAGCTGCTGAAATCGAATCTTACGTTTTCGAGTCCGGGCAGTATTTCTTCGGCTTCGCTCCACTGCTGATAGCCGCCCAGATGTGCCGCCATGAGCTGGAGCTTGGGGAAGTTATCGTGTATCCTCTTGATACGGTGAGGAGCCGAATAATCGTATCTTGCGTCTCCGCAGTGGATAAGCAGGGGGAGCTGTCCCTCTATCTGCTCATAGATCTTGAAAGCTTCGGGAGAGTCCGCGTTGAACTTCTGAAAATCGGGGTGGAGCTTTACTCCGTGGAGCCCGAATTTCTTTATCTGCTCAATGTCGGCTTCGATATTGGCGGAATCCGCATGGGTAGTGCCGAAGCCGTAGAAGCACTCGTGCTGGTCGCACTTTTTGGCGATAAATGTATTTATAGCGTCTGTCTGTCGGGGCGAAGTAGCAGTGGAGCAAACAAGATACTTTGATACTCCTATTTTGCTGCCTGCCTCAAGAAGCTTGTCTGTCAGACCGCAGTTGTTCATCGGTATGTCGTAGAAATGGCCGATACTTTCAGTAGCCGTTTCGGCTATCTTGTGAGGGAAGATATGGGCATGAGCGTCGATTATCTCATATTTTCCATAGACCTCGGGATTCATAGATACATCTCCTAATTACAAATTCAATGAACATTATACTCTATCTGCGGATAAAAGTCAAGGCGCTGTTTACTGAGTGTAACAGCGCTATGAAGCGGAAAATCGCCTTTTAACCTGTAATAAGAAATTTATATAATTGAGGATTCTCAATTACTTTTCTTCAAGGCGTCCCTTAGCGGCGCTGTCCTTCTTGACGTCGATACGTTCAAGGACTATCTCGCGTCCTGCAATACGGAAGCCTATCTCCTGATAGAAGCTGACACGGACGTCCAGAGCAAGGAGGTACGCGCGTTTTCCAAGTCCGTTGAAGAACTTGGCGAGCCATTTGAGGAACTCCCTTGCGTAGCCCCGTCCACGGGCAGCCTTATTTGTAGCTACCTGTCCGATGAGAACAGTGCTGCCGATATCGAAAACTGCCGAAGCCGTTGTGGAATCACGGTAAGTGAAAACTCGGCTTATGCCGTGGCGGCAGCGGTGCGAGGTATCGGTGTACCACAGTGAGAAATCCGCGATATTCGGGAATCCCTCGCTGAGTATCTTGTATACGTCGGGGAGGTTGGGGTTGAACTCAACGTGCTCCTCGATAGCTTCAAGGGGCGTATCATCGGGGATAAGCTCGAATATAGTACGGTTCAGCACCTGATAGCGGTCAGGTATCTTTATGCCCTCCAGTATCTTCTGGTCGCCCTCGATACGGAACGGCACGTTCATGCTGACAAAGAGGTCTATCTCCTCATTTGGCTCTAAATCGCCGTCTCCGCAGATGATAAGGGTGGAGTTGATGATGAACATGAAGCCCACACCTGTTTCGTCGGTTATCTTGTAGAAGCGGCAGAATTCATAATTGGGACCGTATGCCCGCATATATGCCAGCATTTTCTTGCCCGACAGAGTCTTGTTGAGCAGTACGCGGTCAAGCTCGTGCTCGTGTTCGATAAGTGTTATCATATCTCATGTATCCTTCCGATGAGTGCTTTTACCAGCTTATAGGAGTTCTCCATGTCGGCGTATTCAATGACCGACGAGGGGGAGTGGAGGTATCTGCAAGGCAGGGAAACTGCTATAGTGCGGACTCCATTGCCGCTTATGTGGATAGCTCCTGCGTCGTTGCCGCCTGCTATCATTGTCTTGGTCTGGCAGGGGAAGCCCTGCTCCTTGGCGATATCAAAGGCAAGGCTGTAGAGCTCCTTGTCGTAGATAGTGTGCCTGTCCATGAATGAAACTACAGGACCGCCGCCCAGTGCGCAGACGCGCTTAGCGCCGCTTGCTCCGTCGATATCGGCAGCAGTGGTGGATTCGAGGACTACAGCATAGTCGGGAGCAACTGCAAATGCTGATGCAGTCGAGCCGCGGAGACCTATCTCCTCCTGAACGTTGAAAACAAAGTATGTATCGTATTCAAGCTCCTCATGGAGAAGCTCTATCATCATTGCGCAGCCTGCGCGGTCGTCGATAGCCTTAGCCTTTATGCGGCGTTCACCCAGTTCAGTGAACTCGGAATCGAAGTAAGCGCAGTCTCCGAGAGACACGTATTTCTCGGCTTCTGCCTTGTCGGCAGCTCCGATGTCTATGTAGAGACTGTCGGTCTTGGGAGCCTTTTCACGCTGCTCCTTGCTGAGATTATGAACGGCTGTAGAGCCTACAACGCCGCTGATACGGCTTTTGCCGACGCGGACCTGTCTGCCGATGACAACTGAGGGATCAATGCCGCCAACATTGCCGAAGCTGAGAGTTCCGTCGCTGCGGATATATGTCACCATGAAGCCCACCTCGTCCATGTGGGCACATATCATAAGCTTTTTTTCGGGAGCCTTTCTGCCCTTTTTGAAGCAGATGATACTTCCCAGATTGTCCACCCTGTACTCGCAGACGTTCTTTATCCTGCTGATTATAAGCTCGCGGACAGCGTTTTCGTCGCCCGAAACACTGTCGGTGAGACACAGCTCTTTAAGCAGCTCTTCCATTACTTGTCCCCCCTTATGTATGCAGCCAAAAGCTTTGCGGTCTGCTCCGCGTCTGTAATGTCTATGACCTCGACGGGAGTGTGCATATTGCGGAGAGGTATGGAAACTGTGCAGGCTTTTGCGCCGCAGCGGTTCACGGAGAATCTGTCCGCATTTGTGCCTGTAAGTCCGCTCATAACCTCGATCTGATAGGGGATATCAGCAGATTTTGCAGTATTTATGAGTTCGTCGCTTATTTCACGGGAAAGTGAGGGCGAAATGCCTATCATAGGACCTTTGCCCAGATAGCCGCACTTGCTTTCCTCCTCGCCAATTGAGTATGCGAAGCTTACGTCCACAGCAAGAGCAATATCAGGATCTATCTCAAAAGCGCCTATCTTTGCGCCTCGCTCGCCTACTTCCTCATGAGTGGAGAAGAGGACTGTCACATTATACGCAAGGTCGCTGCCTTTGAGAAGCTCCAGCGCATAGAGGATAGAAGCAACTCCGCAGCGGTCGTCAAGAGCGCCGCCTGTGATACGGCTGCCGATGAGGTCGCGGCAGGTCACGTCAAAGGTGACGGAGTCCCCGAGAGAGACCAGCTTTTCGAGCTCTTCCTTTGTAAGTCCCGTATCTATGGCAACGTCGTCCATTTCGAGGACTTCGCTGCCGCTGCTGGTAAGGTGAGGGGGAACCGAGCATATAACGCCCTTGATATCGCGGCTGCCGTGTACAACTACGGGCTGAGCAGGGAGCAGTCTGCGGTCAATGCCGCCGATATTGCCTACCTTGATGAAGCCGTCGTCGGTGATGTAGGTCACAGCGAAGCCTATCTGGTCTATATGTGCGTCAAGCAGCAGAGAGGGGAGTCCCTCTCTGTGAGTACCGAATTTACCTGTAACATTGCCGTTTATTATCTCTGCGTCGGGACAGTATTCGCGGAGCATTCCGAGAGCAAGCTGTGCAGCCTTGCTTTCGCTGCCCGAAGTTCCTGATATTTCAGAGAGAGAAACGACAGTCGATCTGATATCCATGTGGAATTTCCTTTCATAAAAGCTTTACTATTAATTATATCAGAGTTTGGGAGTTTTTTCAATACTTTTTTGAGTTGAGAACTTATAACCAAGAGTTGAAAGTTGAAAGTTGAGAGTTATGGTGTTGCCTGCGGCGACGGATTTAAAATATAGGAGTGTGTTTCTGTGCATCTGCAAAATGTGCTTCTATATATACTCCGTAAAAGCCGTTTTTTAAACACAAAACGGTTGAATTTCAAAAAAATAATTTTCAACTTTGTATATATGCAAAAAGAGCAGCCGCACCAGCTGCTGCTCTTTAACGATGAAACTAATTCTTTTCCTTTATCCTCATAGCTCGCATGGCATTGAGTATGGCTATTACCGAAACTCCCACGTCTGCGAAAACTGCCAGCCACATATTTGCTATGCCGAGAGCTCCCAGCAGGAGCACGATGAACTTTACTCCGAGAGCAAAAATGATATTCTGGTATACTATTTTCAGCGTCCGCTTGGAGATATCCATAGCGAGGGCTATTTTTTCGGGATCGTCGTCCATGAGGACGATGTCTGCGGCTTCTATTGCCGCGTCAGAGCCCAGAGAGCCCATTGCAATGCCCACATCTGCCCTTGAGAGCACAGGTGCGTCGTTTATGCCGTCGCCTACGAATACAAGGCTTCCCTTGGGGGACTTTTCTTCAAGGAGCTGTTCGACCTTTTCGACCTTGTCCGCAGGCAGGAGCTCGCTGTAAGCCTTGTCGAGACCGAGCTCCTTCATAGCCGCGTCTGCCGCCGATGAGGAATCGCCCGTAAGCATTACAGTCTGCTTTACGCCTCTTGCTTTCAGGCGTTTTATGGCGCTTTGTGCAGACTCCTTTACCTTGTCGGCTATAACGATGTGACCTGAGTACTGTCCGTTGTCGGAGATGTGCACCATAGTGCCTGCCTTATCGCAGGGGACTATCTCTACGCCTATTTTGTCCATGAGCTTGGAGTTTCCTGCGCATATCTCATGGTCGTCGATGACTGCCTTTATGCCGTGACCTGATATCTCCTCGTTGGAGCTTATCCTGTTTCTGTCGGTCTCTCTGCCGTATTTAGAGGATATTGAGTGAGCGATAGGGTGGTCGGAGTAGCTTTCCGCATATGCCGCAAGCTCTAAAAGCTTATCCTCGTCTATACCGTGTGGGTGTATCTCGTCTACCTCGAAAACGCCCTTTGTGAGAGTTCCCGTCTTGTCAAAGACAATTATCTCCGCATTTGCAAGGACTTCAAGGAAGTTTCCGCCCTTTATGAGTATGCCCTTTTTGCTTGCTCCGCCTATGCCGCCGAAGAAGCTTAGGGGAACGGATATCACCAGCGCACATGGGCAGGAGATAACAAGGAAGATGAGCGCCCTGTGTATCCACATCGCCCAGTTGCCGCCTGTGACAAGGGGCGGAAGGAGTGCAAGAAGAAGTGCGGATATTACTACGGCAGGAGTATAATATTTTGCGAATTTCGTGATGAAATTCTCTGCTTTTGCCTTTTTTGAAGCCGAATTTTCAACGAGGTCAAGTATTTTTGCAACGGTGGAGTCCTCGTATTCCTTGGTGACTTCGACTTTGAGCACACCGCTCTGATTTATACAGCCGCTTATTACGCTGTCGCCGACTCTGACGGTGCGAGGAACGCTCTCGCCTGTAAGTGCGGAGGTATCCACTGAGGAAGTACCGTCGATGACTGTGCCGTCAAGAGGTATCCTCTCGCCTGGCTTTACAACGATGAGCTGTCCCTGCTCTATCTCCTCGGGATCAGCCTCGACTAATTTGCCGTCTACCTCGATATTGGCGTGGTCGGGACGTATATCCATGAGAGATGCGATGTTTTTTCGGGACTTTCCAACTGCAACGCTCTGGAAAAGCTCGCCTATCTGATAGAAAAGCATTACCGCAGTAGCCTCGGGGTATTCCTTTACCGCAAGAGCTCCGACAGTTGCCACAGCCATAAGAAAATTCTCGTCGAATACCTGACCGTTTTTGATATTGCGTATGGCTTTCCATAGAACGTCCCAGCCTATGATACCGTAGGGAACAAGAAATGCCGCAAGTCTTAAAAGGCTTTTTTCTTCAAGGGGCAGCAATGCGGCGATTATCAGGAGAATACCTGCCGCAATTATCCTTATCAGTATTTTTTTCTGCTTCTTGTTCATGCTCAGCACTCCCTGCTATTTGTTCTCATATGTTTTATTTCAGAACTATCTCGCAGTCGGGCTCTACCTTTTTGCAGAGCTTGACTACTTTTTTCATGAGCTCGTCAAAATCAGTGCCGTCGGGAGCCTTGATAGTCATTTTCTGTGTCATGAAGCTGACAACTGCGTCCTCTACCTCGGGGAGCTCCTTGATCGCATTCTCCATTTTTGCTGCACAGTTAGCGCAGTCCAGATCAATAAGCTTAAATACCTTTTTCATAATAATTATCCTCGTATAATAGATTTTAGGGTGGTTTCAAGAGTACCCCAATGAACCTCTGCCACGCTCAGTTGAGAAGGGCAGCAGTGAAATCGGAATGAGCGTAGCGAATGGAGATTTCACTGCTGCGGCG
>Ga0256405_10005897_pt1 | contig 20391 bp, 13 predicted proteins | sample RumenRJG_02DNA_FD_189096 | JGI IMG/M metagenome (GOLD analysis project Ga0256405, IMG submission 189096) | Bovine rumen microbial communities from Lethbridge, Alberta, Canada - RJG_02 | ecosystem: Host-associated > Mammals > Digestive system > Stomach > Rumen | place: Canada: Alberta... | reverse complement strand
CCATTAGTCTGCTTATGAGCAAGACTCCTAGACAGCCTAATCGTCATTCCCGCTATGACAATGCACAACATTGTGCACTGTCGGCTGCTTACAAAAAACACGTCATTGCATGACTTACAAAAAAGCGCTGCGCTCTCAAAAACATTTTCTTAACCGCAAGGGTACGATTATTTCAAAGCATGGTGTAGTGATATAGGGTAATCAAAAAAGCGCACACAACGGCTGTTTGAAGAGATAATCGAAAACAAAAACCAAGAAAACCCTTCTCCATCGCTAACTGTCTATTCGATGTCTTGGGCTACACGCCCCTGAGTGTAAATGCTTATTAGTTCGCTTGTGAGCGAGACTCCCAGACGACCTACTAATCATCCCACTCGCAGAGTAACTGCTTAACATCTTAATAGCCATTCGGATGTAACAATCATCTACCATCTTAGGCGGAGGCCGCTTCTTCCAATCCGACGGAAGAACGCTCCGGGTGTTGTGTGCTTAAGAAAAATCAATCCAAAAAAGTCAAAAAACATATTACTATCAATGGCAAAAATGACAAAAAATTCCGAAAATGCCATACGGGTAGTAATAATTGAGAATAATTGACGATTGAAAACCACGTAAACCGTAAATACTACTCTCTGTTGATTTCCTCGTAACAAACCCTTGCCGCATCAGGGTTAGGGAGACATTCCAGTTTATAGACAGGACAGAGTTCCAAGAGCAGGGCGATGGATTCGTAGATCTGATCCATCATCTTAGGCAGTACCTTGAGTCCGCTGACGGACGCAAGGATGAAGGGGTACGCCTGCGACATCCGCAGCCGAGTGATGCTATTCTGAGGTGCTTGCGCCAACTGAACGAGTGCTGCCACAGGTGCCGAGGACGCTTTGTAACAAGGCGTCTTACCGCTCCAAGGGGTACCATAGACACGCACAGTCCGGTCGTCCATGATGCGCACGGCAGGATTATCATCGTTGAGCAGTTCCACTTCCGGAAAAGCCGCTTTCCATTGCTGCGAATGTGTGCTCTTACCGGTTCCAGAATGCCCGAGGAACATATAAGCGAGCCCATCACGCACCGTGACGGACGAATGAAAAAGGAGGGTCTTACGACCTACCGTAGCAAACGCATAGACGAGCATTGCGGCATTATCGATAGCAAAACGCACATAGGCGGGGTGCATGAAAAGCGACACTTCGCTCCAATCCTCCGAGCAACGCATCGCACACACGATCTCCCCTTCCCGAGACATCGAGACGCGGAACAACCACTGCCCCGCAAGGCGGTACATCTCAATGCGCGGCATGTCTTCGTCCGAACGGTCGGTATAGACATGCTCCCAGTTGTCCGACGAAGGGATAGCTTCGTCCTTCACACGGATAGTAAAGAGCGGAGAAGCATCGGTGGATATACGGAAAGGAGCATAGTTAGGCAGTTGTGCGAACTGCTCCTCGGTAGCTTCGATAGCGAAAATATGGTCGCCTACTTGGTAATGGAACGGCATAATTAAAAATTAAAAATTAGTCGTTGGTCGTTAGTCGATGGTCGTTAGTCCATCGTAATTCAAAATTAAAAATTTAGTATTCTTGTGGTTTGCGGCCGCAGAGGGCGAAGAAGGGACAGAACGAGGGGCACTGTTCGGGTTCGCATTGCGGGAAATCGGTAGCTTGCAAGAGTTGTTGGATCTCCGTTTGCAGGGCATCCATAAAAGGCTGCTCAATCGAACGGTAATCCCGAACGGTCTCGCCTTCCACATCAATAGTAGTCTCTATGTCCGTCAGTTTGCGTCGGCAGAAATAGAGGTTCGGCTCGATCGGCAGCCCCGTACGGTCATGGGTCATGACAGCTTGACTGTAGATCAGGGTCTGACGCACGTAGCCTTTCTCTTCGCTCGCCATCATCTCCTCCCACGAAGAAGACATTTTCTTAGCATGCGTAGTGTCGTTATACGAACCGGATTTATAATCCACCACACGCAGCCTTTCATTGCCCGGAGGACCGTATATATCGAGTCGGTCAATGGTACCGCCGGTAAGCAGTTCTCCGACTCCCTCGATACGCACAGGGAACGTCCGTTCCTGCTCCAGAAGGTATATCTGCAGCCCCGTCTTGGCGTCCTCACGGTCACGCTCCAAGATATTGGAGACATAGCCCTTGATGATTACATTCTCACCGGTGTGGAACTCGGGTATATAGGGTTCGGCAGAAGGTTGCCGAACGGCTCGTTCTTCGTTCATTGCCTCGTACGCCGCCATGAGCGCTGCCTGCATCTTCGTCTCGTCCGTCCGAACGGCTTCAATCGCTTCGGGTGTGACACGCACCGGCTGACGGTTGTCACAATGCATATAGGTGCGGTAGATAAACTCCATCGCATGATGCACAAACGAACCGAGGGTATTGGCTGCAAAGAGCACCTCTTCCTCCTCCTGTGGACAGAGTCCGAGGATGTACTGCAACTGAAAACTACGCGGGCAGGATATATAGGTATTAAGTGCGCTGGGTGAGAGCCTGTAACGTCTTCCGTCCGAACGCAGAAGCACCCCGTTCTCACTCTTCAGCATAGAGAGCAGCGAGCCGGTAGTCAGCGGTGCGTCGAAGGTATCCATCGGTGTCAGGACTGCGGATTCCTGCAGCGTCTGACGGGTGATCTCGAACTCCGACGAATAGAGCAGCTGCATCACAAAACGGGACATTCCCCTTCCGCCGTCTGAGGTATCTGCCGAGGAATAGAGGATCGTTGTTTCCCCGGCACGGCTCAGGAGCCTAAAGAAGTTATAGGCATAGACCGTAGCCCGTTCGTCGGGTGTCTGCATATGCCATGCTTTGCGCAGATAGAACGGTATAAACGAACAGTCGGTTTGCCGCTGCGGGATGACGCCTTCCTCCACGTTCAGCAGCAGCAACTTATCAAAATCCAATAATCGTGTCTCCAGCACACCCATGACCTGAATATCCGTCACGGGTTCACCATGAAACGGCATCGTGACACTCTCCATCGTTCTTCTCATCAGCAGCCTCAGCAGCCTCATCGTGAACGGCACACCCAGACCGGTCTCGACTAACAGACGCATCTGATGAACGATCTTACGCACTTGGTACTCAGACTCCAAGATCAGCAGTTCCTGCCATGAGAGTTGAGTGTTGAGTGTTGAGTGTTGAGAGAAGTCGTCAAGTTGAGAGTTGAGAGTCTCGGCTATCAGACGATCAATGAGACCGGTGGTGACGAGATCGTCCGCATCGCCGTTCTGACGGTCGGAGAGCCAAGACAACACACGGGCATAGACGGCAGTGTTCCGCAGCGGGAAGCCTTTGGTGATATTCACCGGCTCGGGCTCAGTATCGCCTTCCAAGGTGATAGCAGGCATGGTGTAGATCACCGGCTCCAACATCGTCTCGTCACAAATGACAACTCCCACTTTCTGCCCATGGGCGGTGTAGTTCTCCTGCAACCACCGGTGGACGTATTGTGCTTGCGCCTCACGGGAAGAGCAGGATATAATGTTTAATGTTGAATGTTTAATGTTTAATGGTGTAGGATCATTGGCACTGCCTAAGATGGCGCTGTTCAACTGAGCGAAGGAGAAGGCTTTCTCGTTCGTTTGGAAATCGGGCACGAAGTCCCAATAGAACTGCGCCTGTCCGGCATCGCGCAGCAGGGTCATCAGTTCCCGTTCCACCGGCAGCAGATAATTGAAGCCGACGAAGATATACATCCGTCCTGCCACAAGGGCTTGCGTGCTCTCGTCGCTCCAATGCTCAATAATGGCACGTTGGCGCATTCCGGGATACCCTTTCTGCTCCGCCTCCATCTGTTGGCGCAAGGTCTTATACAAGTTATACAACTGTCTCCAAAGCAGTTCGTACTGATGCCTAACGGAGTCATGGGCAGCCGTAGAAGCCTGCGGATTGACGAGCGAACGAAGCCTTTCCTCCGTCTCGGGATCCAACTGCCAACGGCTCAACTCATGCGCAGCTACCGTGTTCGCAAAGAAATTCTCCACCTCGGAAACCGGCATCGAAGCGTCTATATTCGTGAAATCCGCCACCATCTGCCTGCCCCAGTTATAAAAGTGATCGAGCGACATCTGTTTGCCCGGATCGGTCTCGATGGAGCGGTATATCTGATAGAGCCGCACGATGGTGAACAGTTCGTCCTCGGCATAAAGGGGACTGAGTGCGTCCTGCAACTGAGGCAGGGTCTGTACCTGCGGTGCCCATACGGCTTGCGCGTGACGCTCCTGTTGCAGCCGCAGCAGTTCGTCCTTGAGCACCAGACCGGCACGATGAGAGGGCAGCACCAAGGTCGTGCGGCTCAGTTGCTCCCAAGGGATCGTCTCGATGATGGAGCGCGCTGTTTGTTGCAAGAAACTATCCATGGACTTCTACCAGTTTGTTTTGTCGCGCGAACCAGAGGTAGCCTCGCACAGGGTTGTAGCCCATACGACGCAGTGCCTCTTTGTAGTCCTGCACTTGTTGGATATATTTGTCTTCCCATTGACCGAACTTATAGTCCAGCACGATGGCTTCGTGGGTATCGGGATTGATCATCACACGGTCGGGACGGAGTTCACGCCGGTCGATATAGATGGCTTGCTCGAGTTTGAGTTGCCAAGGCGCCGTGAACCAATCCCGCATCTCGTCATTGCCTTTCCAAGCGGAGGAGATGAGCGTACGCAGTTCGTTCCGCTGTTCCGAAGAAGCTATCTCGCCTCGCGTAGCAAAATCGTCGAGCACCTGTTCCAACTCATCGGCTTTGCTTAGATGCGCGAAGATCTCATGACAGAGCGTTCCCTCTTCCATACGGGCTACACGCCGGTACGCCTCCTCGCCGTAATCGGTGTAGAGCGCACCCTCCTGCGACTGCACGAACCGTACCTGATCGCTGTTCGCCCAGATCTCTGCTGTGCAGAGTTGGTCGTTGGTCGTTGGTCGTTGGTCGTTAGTCGTTGGTCGTTGGTCGTTGGTCGTTGGTCGTTGGTCGTTGGTCCATTTTCCCTTAACAACGGGCATACCTGCTTCGTACTCGTCGGCTTCGAGATAATCCATGATATACCGTCCCACATGGTTGCAGGTGCCCATGACGCCTTTGGAGGTGACGGGGTACGAGGTGGAGACATAGAGATTATCCTCGGCACGGGTGAGTGCCACGTAGAGCATGTTGATGTTATCAATGCGCATGTTGAGGTGCTCGGTGTCATAGACCGGTCGATAAGCTGACTCCGCCATCTCTGCGCCGTCGGGCACAGGGACATAGTCATTGCCGCCTATGCCTTCCGCCACTTCGCACCAGATCTTCTGCGGATGTCTGCCTGCCTCTTTGGTCCACGTGCAGAAAGGCACGAAGAGCGTCTGTGCCTGCAAGCCCTTGGAAGCATGCACGGTCAGAATACGAATGGCATTGGTGGACGAAGCAGGAATCGGTTTCAAATGCATCGTATCGTCCCAATAGACCAGAAAATCCTCCATACGGCTGCCGTACGAGCTGACATACTCACGGGTACGGTCGAGGAGGTTATTGACATACGCCGTCTCGGTACCGTGGTACTGTCCGTCAGCATCGGTCAGCAGCAGTCGCATCAGTTCGCAGACAGCCTCGTAGAGAGGTGTACGGGCTGAGACACAGCTCTTGATCTGCTCGATGAGTTCGGGTTTGCCCGTTCGCATAGCTATCCACTGCGCAGCCACCTCATCGTTCCGAACAAGGATCTTCAGTCCCGCAATGATAGTCTGCACATCTTCCGAAGCTTCCAACAGAAAACTATCCGACGAGACCATCGGTGCCGCCTTCAGAAGGGGGTACTGCTCCTCAGAGAGTTGTGTCTTGAGGTCGGTGATAAGCGCCGCTTCTTTCTTCTCACGCACGAGGATCATCATGTCGGAGGGTTCGGCACCTTTCGCCAAGAGCGCCTCCATTTGGTCGAACATATCGTACGCCAACTCCTCCTTGGTGCCCTTGGGGAACGCACGGAAACGGACATATCCGCCTCGTTTCTTATCGGATTGATAGAATGCGTCCAGCGTCTCGGGCGTAAACCCTTCGTCGTAGATAGCATGGATCAGTTCCTGCTCCTCCTCGTACGGGTAATGCGCCATGATATGCTTAAAAAGCGAGAGGTTGAAGTTCACCACCTGCTCGCTGCTGCGGTAGTTACGGGTGAGGTTCGGGAAGGCACGGTTGATCTGCGCCCCGTAATGCGCCTCGTCCGTTCCAAGGGAGGACATGATTTTCCAATCCCCGTTTCTCCAGCGGTAGATAGACTGTTTGATATCGCCCACCACGAGCATCGTGTGTCCTTCACCGGCTAACACATCCTGCACCAGACGGTTGATCACCGACCATTGCAGACGACTCGTGTCCTGAAACTCATCCATGAGAATATGGCGGTAACGGATACCGTCTTTCTCCAAGATGAAATCGGCGTCTCCGGCTTTGAGGGCATTGCTCAGCAGGTTCGCCGTACGCGCTAACAGATCGCAGTTGGCTTCCTCTAAGTTACGTTGTATCAGTTTCTGCAAGGATGCCATGAGCTCCATGTCCCGACTAAAACGGACGGTGAGCTGAAGGGTGTTGTATATCCGTCCTACGCGAGCAGCCAGTTCGGTAGCTTGAGCCATCTCATCGGCGTTGCAGCTCTTGTCGCTCACGCCTCTGAAACGATCCTTGGCAGCCAACTGCTCGGGGTGCTCCACACTCTGCAAGAGGCGTTCGTAAGCCGTTTTCGTATAGCGGTTATAAGGCTCGGGGTTACAACGGGCAAGCAGCGACTTCAGTTCCGCTAACTCAGGGCAGTCTCTCCACTGCTGCTCCACGGCCTGTCGGCGACGCGCGATAGACGCCGCATCAAAGAGGATCCGTCCTTCTGCATCGAGCATCTGCACCGACTCGTTGTACAGCTCTTTCGCCATCATACAAAGACTCTGCCGCACATCCCAATGGGACTCCTGATCGAGCTTGAGACGCATATAGTCCTCGAGGATCGTTCGGTCGGAAGGCGTCATGTCGGTCGTCAGCAGCTGATCCACGGATTGCCGGATCACATGATCCAGATCCAACTCGATGGACAGCCCTGCACTCATCTGCAACACGCTCGTCAAACCGCCCAAGAGGGTCTGCAGGAACGAGTCGATGGTACGGATATGCATATTGTCGTAATCCAAGAGCATCTTCCGAAAACAGTCCCCTGCCCGCTTCGCCAAGAGCTCATCCGGTGCATCGGCGTCACGCAGCATGAAATCACGCGCGCGTAATAAAAAAGCAGGCTCTGTGCCCTGCGAGATACCATACAGATACGCGATGATACGTTCGCTCATCTCGGCTGTAGCTTTGTTGGTAAAAGTAACGGCAAGGATAGAACGGTAGTCCTCACCGGAAAGCAGCAACCCCACATAGTAGGCTGCCAAGGTATATGTCTTGCCGGTTCCTGCGGAAGCACGGCAGACATTTAACGGGTGTCGAACGTCTATCAATGGTGTATTTTTTTCCTTGTTGTTGATTTTAGACAAAAACCTAAAAAACTAATTCGTTTAATTCGCATAATTAGCCGTTTTTAATTAATAACGGCGAATTGAACTAATTTAACTAATTTTTTTATGTTAGTCCAAAATTACCCAAAATGTTCCAAAAACTAATTTTTCTTAATTTTTGATAATTTTTGACTGATCAAAGATGTTTTTTATGTTTTTTTCTAAAAATTCAAAGAACCTTAATGCTGTAAAGCGGACTGCAGTTGTGCTACGTGCTGACGAAGAACGGGATCGAACTCCATAGTATCACGCACATAATCAATCGAGTGCAAGATAGTAGCGTGTGTCCGTCGTCCCATACGGAAACCAATCTCGGTGAGGGAACTGTCGGTAAGCTGCTTACTGAGGTACGCAGCTACGTGGCGCGCCAAAGCGATGTCTTTCGAGCGGTTCTGCGCCACAAGGGCTTTCTCGGGGATGTTATAGTGCTGCGAAACAGCATGCAGCACATCATCCACCGTCGTCGTCTGCGGCTGCATAGCCACGATATGACTCACCACTTGCTCTGCCAACGGAAGGTCGATCTCCCGATCCGTCAGCGTAGAGTGAGCCAAGAGCGATGCAAGGATGCCCTCCAAGTCACGAACCGACTCGCGTACGTTCATCGCAATGAAATCCACGATCTCGTCCGAGAGCATGATGCCATCACGACGCATCTTACTGAGCAAGATATTCTTACGCAACAGATAGTCCGGACGAGCAATCTCTGCTGACAGACCCCATTTGAAACGGGTCAGCAGACGCTCCTCGATGTCCTTGAGCTCCACTGGAGGACGATCACAAGTCAGGATCAACTGCTTACGGCTCTGCTGCAGGTAGTTGAAGATATGGAAGAACGTATCCTGTGTACCTTTCAATCCTGCGAAATACTGGATATCATCGACGATGAGCACATCCACCGACTGATAGAAATTGAGGAAATCAGGTATCCGGTTCTCCTTCCGTGCGTCTTGGAACTGCAACTTAAAGGTGTTCGCCGATACGTATAACACGCGTGCCTGCGGGTTGAGCGCAAGCGCCTGATGACCGATCGCGCAAGCCAAGTGGGTCTTACCTACTCCGCTGCCTCCGTAGATAAACAGCGGGTTGAAAGCCGTATATCCGGGTTGCTTAGCTACTGCCAGACCTGCCGTACGAGCTAACTTGTTCGGCTCACCGGCGATGAACGAATCGAAGGTATAGAGTTCGTTCAGTTTGGGCAGATCGTCGTTGGACACAGCCGCCGGATGACTCACCCCATACTGATTAAAGGTACGTGCGGGTGCGCCCGCGGAGGGAAGACTCGTACCTGCGCCTGAGGCTGAATCAATCAGCACGCGGTACTCTAACCTCGTACCCTGTCCGAACACGCGGTAGATAGCTGCCGACAGCAGAGGGATATAATTCTCCTCGATGTACTCCGCTACGAACTGCGATTTCACCTGCAACACGAGCACGCCCTCCGCGTATTGCAGAGGTACAATGGGCGCGAACCATGTCTGGTACGCACTCGCTGTCAAGTTATCAGCCAAGATGGTCTGACACTGAGCCCATTGTTGTTGTATCGGTTGCAGCATTTTGTTCTATTTTTATCGCTTTTCTAACTCCCGTTTGTAACGAAAACGAGTGCAAAGGTACTGCTTTTTTTTGACATAACCAAATTTGCACCTCTTAGCCGTTTTTAAAACTGCCCCTAATTAGCGCATTTTTAGGCACTTACAAGCAAATCACTCATTTTCAGCACTTTAACTAAGTTATCAACATCTAATATGTTGATTTATAGCATGTTTGATTTTTGCAATACCTTATTGCATTTTTTTGATAAAAAAACTCGTAACTCCTGCATTTTCGGGGGGTTACGAGTTCTAAAAAAAAGTATTAATTTAGAAAATCTACAAATAACAGAATGTTGTTTTTGGGGTCTGTGGAACACTTATTTATCTTTTTTTCCAAAGACTGAGAAGTGAACATAGCGTTTGGGGTGTGCTTTGATGTCGGTCAGCAGAGAGTCGGCTGAGATGACGGTTGCATCGACATGGTTGTAGAGCGATTTATTATAGATCAACTGCCCGAGCGTACCTTTCTGCGCACGCACGTCAGCTACCACCGCATTCACCCCTTCGATGGCGGTGTCCACACGAGCTACCGTGGCTTTGAGATCAGCCGCTTTGATGTCCGCAATGACCGTATTGAGATTAGCGATAGTGGTGTCGGCGTTATTGACGATACCGGGTACCTGCGTGTTCATGATTCGCCGCAAGTCACCCGACACATCGGTCAGGTCGCCGGATATACGATCGACGTTCGCCAAGGTCGATTTGAGATGATCGCCCTGCAACTGACCATTCAGCTGCGCCACGAGCGTATCTACCTGCTCCACCGCATTCGCGATCTTGGCTATCAACTCGTTCTGCAGGTTCTCCACGATACCCGGGATATACACCGTCGGAAGGGTTGCGCCGTGAGCTATCAGCGCCTGTTGCTGCAGTTTCTCTGTGGCATCCTCGGGGAACAACAGTTCCAGCGCCATGCCGCCTAACAGTCCGTCTGCACGGAGAGCCAGACTCGTACCCTCGGGCAGAACAATATCCTTGCGGATAGAGATATCCACGGTAAAAGCACTATCTTTCGTGAAATCATAACGGAGCCGATCCACCTGTCCCACTTTATGCCCCAAGATAAACACCGACGCCTGTTCTTCCAAACCGTGGAGGTTGGTATAGACGCCATGATAACTGTTGGTCGGCGAAAAGATATTCACGCCTTTGAGAAAATTAAACCCATAAAACAACAGGAACACGCAAATGACTGCGAGTACACCCACTTTTATTTCTCGTGTATATTTCATTGTAATGAATAATTATTGGTCGTTGGTCGTTGGTCGTTGGTCGTTAGTCCTTTGTCCCTTGTCCACTTTAATAACCCAGCAATCGGGGAAGAGGGACAGCAGTTTCTTGCGTGCCTCCATCACTTTCGCACGGTCGGGATCGGCTGCGGTGTAGTATTTATACCATTCTCCCACTTTCATACATTCGCAAACCTGCCCTTTGAGCTGCGGGTCATTGGGTTTCAGCGGCGTCTTGGACGCACAAATCTGAATAGCATACAAGGGCTGTCGTTGGTCGTTAGTCGTTGGTCGTTGGTCCAAGCGAGGGCTGTCGTTAGTCGATGGTCGTTGGTCGTTAGTCGTTGGTCGTTGGTCGTTGGTCGGAATATCTGAACTCTGACTTCTGACATCTGAACTCTGAATATCTGAATTCTGACTTCTGACTTCTGAATTCTTTTCACTCGCCTCTTTCCTCACCGCCTGTTTGTGGGTATAAGCGCCGAAAGCGTTCACCAACGCATTCGCCATCTGCGCCATCGAAGCAGGCTTATTCAAAAACCGCTCTTCCTCGGGATTCGAGATAAATCCCATCTCAAAAAGGATCGAAGGACACGCTGTCTTGAGCAACACCCAGAATGCCGCTTGTCTGACGCCTCGGTCGGAACGGTTCAGGTGTCCCACAAACCGCTGCTGTACCTGTTCTGCAAAACGCAGGGACTGATCCATGTAGCTGTTCTGCATCAACTCAAACATGATATACGAGTCTATCGAATTAGGGTCAAAACCCTGATAGGTCGTTTTGTAGTCGGACTCCAACTTCATCACAGCGTTCTCGCGCATCGCCACATCGAGGTTCGCCTCCATGCGGTCGGTACCAAGGATGAACGTCTCCACACCGCTCGGAGCTTTCGATTCTGCGGAGTTGGTATGGATAGAGATGAACAGGTCGGCATTCGCTTTGTTGGCTATGTCCGCACGGGTCTGCAGGGGAATGAACACATCGGTCGAACGGGTATATACCACTTTGACATCGGGGTAACGCTCCGCGATGAGTTCACCCATTTTAAGGACTAATGTGAGGTTCAGATCTTTCTCCTTGGAGAACTTCCCGACAGCGCCGGGATCCTTACCGCCGTGTCCGGCATCGAGCACCACGGTATAGGGTTTTTCCGCCCACACCGCCACGCTCAACAGCAATGCCAAAACCATATAGATTCCTTTACGCATACTACTCCTAAATTAAAATCGGCTGCAAATTTACTACAAAAATTGCACATATGCAAATAAAAAAGGATTTTTTTGTAAAAAATAGAATGAATTCTATTATTTTAAGCGATATGAGTATGTGGGAGCTTGCTCACAAACATGCTCGTAGCGATTAAAATAGAGGGTTTACCCTTTTTACAAAAAAATCCTTTTATTGGCATATGTCCGGCAGGACGCGAAATAATCGTGCCCTTGCGGCTAAGAACGTACATTCGGAGGGAACCCGCCCTAAATGTAAATAAATTTAGGGAAGGGGCGTGCCGAAGTACCACCGCACAGACTCCAACAATCCCTCTTTCTTTCTGTTCACAAAGGAAACAAAGGAAACGAAATTTATATCGTTCACGAATTAAACAAATTAACCAAATTAAACAGAAAAATCGCCCGATTTGAGCGATTTTTCTTCCTTCGTACATCGTACATTGTACATCGTACATCGGTTTTTAGCCGTTGTGTTCCTGATCGTACTCATCGCCGCAGACTTTCCAGAGGTACGCGTTCATCGTGGTCTTGCCGTTCGGGGCGTCTTTCTGAGCTGCGAAAGCGGCTTGGTCGGCACTGATCTTCATCAGATCCTTTGCACGAGCTGCCACGGCTGCACGAACGGCTGCAAAACGGTTGCGTTTCGCTACCTCGTTAGCACTTGCCCCCTTTCCGCTCTCGTTCCGATCCCTTTCCGCTCCCGATGCGATAGTTGGTTTTTGAGGGAAGCATAGACTTCTTTGAAGATCAGTTGCCGTCTCCGTGTGTCTCCTGCTTCGATGCGTCGTTTGGTAACGGTGGCGGCGATAGCGGGCGTAATAATCGGCGTAACTGAGAGTCTGTAGCCGTGGAGGTCGCGCATTCTCCTCCATGGCACGCAGAGGATCGTAATGAACAAACTTGCCTTGCTCCAGTTTGGAGCGAATGGCGTCATACACTCGCTGCTGCACTTCAGGCGTGTAGCTTGCCCAAAGTGCCGCACATTCGGTTTCTCGTTTGGCGCTCGAACCATGTTCACGAAGCAGCGCCCATAATGGTTGAAAATCATTCATAAATTATTAATTGGTGTTACAAAAAGGTGTTACAAAAAGGTGTTACATATGGTGCTACGTGTACGCGCAGTACGTAACACCCTTTTAACATTTTTAAATTTTCTTTTTTGCTTCTTTTTTCTTTTGCGAGAAAACAATCTGCTACGCCTATCTTTCGAAAGGCGGTGCAAAGGTAGAGTTTTTTGATGACATGACCGAGGACAAAAAAGTCCTCACAATTTTTCACCGCTCTCCATGTAGGCATAAATATTGCGCACATGTTTTTGGTCTATACCAAATGTATTGGCTACAAACCATGTACTTACTTTGGGATGGAGAAGATGATAATCATAAACCTCCATCCACATAAAAAGATTGGAACTGATCAATCCGCGATGCATGTATTCATCGAACCTACCCTGCTCGCGCTCTGATACTAAGAACTGATAATTATTCATAAAGTACACCGGAAGGCGGGATTTCTCAGTGGACAACGTGTCCCAGAGTGTGCCTTCGGCATACTTACGAAAAATCCCCGCGGCACTCACGTGCAACGGGGAAAAAAGACACAAAATATTATGAAAAACAAGAATTAATCCTTCTTAATATCCGGATTAATATTTCGACTACCCCACAAAGCGTAGGATAAGATATAGGCTACCCCTATGACAGGAACAATATAACTGATGAGGCAGTTATGGGCTGCTACGACGCTCTGCAGGTACGGCAACACACCCCCGCCTACGACCATCATCATGAAGATACCGGATGCTTTCGCTGTATATTTACCCAGTCCTTCCGTAGCCATATTGAAGATACATCCCCACATGACGGAGGTGCAGAGGCCGCAGAGGACGAGTAAGGTAGAAGCAAGAGGAACCGCCATCACTTCGCCTTTGATAATTGTTTTGGCCATGATGCTATCTCCAATCAGCATCGCTGCGACCATCAGTGCAATAGCGACGGAAGCCACACAGAGCACCATAGTACGGCTGCTTACCTTACCGCCGATAGCGGAACCGATGAATCGGCCGACCAGCATCAGAATCCAGTAACGACCGGCAATGAGTCCGGCAGCCGCGAAACCTACTTTCGGCATCAGATAAGAGATGAGCGTCGCAGGAATACCAACCTCTACACCGACATAGAAGAAGATAGCGATCACACCTAAGGTCAGATGACGAAAGGCCCACGGACTACGCTCGTACGTCACTTGCTGGCCGGCGCCGGCCGGTTCAGCGATAGGCGTAAGACGAATGATGAGATAGATGAGTGCAAAGACCATCATCGCGACATAGAGAACCACATTCACATCGTCAATCTCCTTGCCTGCGAGGCTCTCACCTATGATGGCACCAACGAGCATCGGGGTCAGCGCACCGGAGAGGGAGTTCAGCGTACCGCCGATCATGTTCAACTGGTTTCCGCGGTTACCTCCACCTCCTAAGAGGTTGAGCATCGGGTTCACTACCGTGTTCAGCATACATACGCAGAAACCGCAGATGAGTGCGCCGGTCAGATAGACATAAAAACTATCTACCACGCCGCTAAACCACTGGATGCAGATACCTACGAAGCCTAAGAAGATCGCCGTTAGAGCTGTTTTCTTGTAGCCGTACTTAGCCAGGAAATTACCGGCCGGGATACCCATGATGAGATAAGCCAGGAAATTGAAAAGATTTCCCAACATACCCATTCTTTCTGCTTGCGCAGGGTCATCAAACGAGGCTCCCCAGATCTTACCGACCGGAGCAGCTAAATTCGTTACAAACGAGATCATCGCGTATAAGAACATCATCGCGATGATGGTAATGATTCGCAAGGAATCAATTTTTTTCGTATTCATCATTCCGTAATCAGTTTTCAGTAATCTATTTTTTTGCGGCGGGTGAGTATCCACGCGCCGTATGCCAAAGCGAAGAGAAGAAGCGGGATGAGTGCATCTCCGATAGGTTGCTGGATTCCGCCGGCACCCGGAGTTACGATTCTTCGTGGTCCTCCGGCCGGTTGGGAAGAAGTATAGGTCTCGCCCATCGTTGCCACACCGTCCGAACCGATCGTAGGTTGGGACGAATAGGAACTACCGGAAGCGGTCATTGTGCTTGTTGACTGGAACGAAGCGGAAGGCACCGTAGTGCTCATTGTCTGATACTGATTGTAGTTATCCATAGTTGTGCCCTCCTTATTTTACGATTGAACCTACTGCGTTATACATACGACCTGCCCGGATGATAAAGAGTTGGTCGTTGATGATGAGCTTGCGCACCTTCGCCATTGCATCATTCGCATCATTGCCAATGCCTGTCGGCAGTTTCTGTATCGGCGTTGCGCTGATGATAAAGCGTGCCTCTGCGTCACCGGCCTCAGCCACAAACGAGTAGGTGTTCGCTGCATCAATCAGTGTGCTCTTCTCTTCCTTGAGGTCATTGAGGTACCAGATGTCCTCACCGTCATAATTGAACGAGAAGGTGTAGTTGTTATCTTCGCCTATGCGGAAGCCGACTACCGTTCCTTCGTATGTCGGGATAGCGCTTACGGCATCCTTGGTACCGTCTTCGCGCAGGGCATAGAGGATCGGAGCTACACCCGGTTCGTTGAGGTTCTTACCGTCCCAACCGTTGTCGAAGCCGGCCGAGAAGTCTTCGCGCTCCAGAATCACTATCCGCTCGCTGTACCGTGAACCGGTTGCTTTGATCTTCATCACATCCGGTTCAGCCTCAGCAGCCACACGTTTGGGTGCGTGCATTGCGCCTGCTACGATGTCGGTATGCGAACCGGACGGACGAACCAACTCGTCATATTTGAGCGTGATGGTAGCCGCATCATGGCCTCTATTATCCACATAGAAGCCTTCCATCGGAGCGATCAGGTAGTTGCCGGTATAGATCGCAGAACTGATAGGCATAGCGATATATGTACCAGCGGCAGTACCTTGTTTTGCGTCACCACTTTCTTCCGGAGCGAATCCGGTATTGAACAGATAGATGGTCTTGTCATCCAGCGGCAAGGTCGTGTTCGTGAAGTTATGTACACTGATTGGAGCCGTCCAACTGTTTGCCATCACAAATTCTTTGCCGGCTGGGATGCTGATTTCCTTATCATTATTCGAGTTGAGCGTGCCGCTCATGGTGTACGTGGTAGCCGAGCTTTGCGTGATGCAATAACCGGTGAACGGAGTCATCGTACCGCCATTCGGCACTACATCCCAGTCACCACTTGACTTCCATTCATAGAGATAGGAGCCGTAGTAGCTATAGAGCGCATTAGCAGAAGTGAACGGTGTACCCATGAACTGCCAGTTCCATTGGCTTTCACTTACGATCGCGCCAATAGAGTACATCTGTACCGTTGCTTGACAACTATTGCTGTTATTGAAGATCAGCGATGCGTTTCCTGCGGACGAGGACTCCAAGATGAGGTCTTCTGCACGCGTTGCCAAACGGTTCGAGCCGTCTGTGGTACGCGTAACTGTACCTACGACCTCCAGACCCTTGTTGGCTTCAATGGTCAGTTTACCGGTGTGGCTGTTTTGATCAAGAACAATACTCTTTGCGGTCGCGTGAGCAATATCCACCGTAACCGGTTTTGTGATAACGACATCATGGTCGATCGTCGGCACGCATGCCGGTGACCAGTTAGAAGCGGTGCTCCATTTGCCGTCACCGCTTCCGCTATTATTCGTAAAGGTAACTGCTACCGGAACGAACTTGGCGTAAGAATTGGAAGTAGCGGCAAGCGGACCGTCCGTCCAGTATAAATTATCGTTGAACTTGCCGGTTGAGCAATCGCTATTATTGTGCCATCCGGCAAAAGCATAGCCGACAGCAGGTGATGCGGTGTAAGTGATGTTTGCGCCGGCTGCTACCCACTGACCACTGGAGATAGTATGGCTACCTCCATCACTGGCCGTCACAGTAATCGTACCTCCGTTATCACCGTCATGGAGTGTTCCTGATCCATCGGCATACTTCCATCCGAAGTTGGATTGATAAGATGTTTGGTAAGTAACGGTTAGCGATTTGTCGGTAATATTAAATGCGAACTTATACGCACCTCCACCGGTAGTTGTGATACCGCAATCATAATAACCGGAACTCTTTAGGCCAAAACCCCAATTGGTATGATTGTTATACGTCATATATCGGGTCGCTGTCGTATTATTACCATAATCGACATAACTTCCGACGCCCACCGTACCATCTTCTCCGCGATCAACAATCTTAAAGGTGAGATTGGCGTTTGCAGGTATGGTGATTTCTACATAGCAAGTATCTTTCGAAGATCCGTTCGTTCCGATATTACCCAACTTATAGGTATCTGCATCCCATGCTGCACTTTCGGGATAAGTTTTCCAACTGCCGGCAATAGCCCAGCGGGGCTCGAATACCGCCTGAATAGTCGCGTCACCGGTCGCCTTAATTTTCGTAGAAGCACTATGTACATCATCAAAAGTGACATTACTGGTACCACCTGTTTCTTGCCACTCTTTGAACTTGTATCCGGTAGCAGGAGTAGCTGAGATATCTGCTTTGGTATCAATATAAGCTGTATAACTTGCAGCGCCTACCGTTCCACCCGTTCCGGCAGATGCCGTAATAGTGCGGGCTATCTCACTGAACGATGCATATACTCGTTGTCCTTCGTTTAGTCCGGCGCCCACACCGGTTAATGTCGTCGGGTTGGCAGAAGTACTGGACAAAGTAATATCATCGCCCGAAGGTTTAGACCAATCCTTGAACGCATAACCATCGTTCGGCACAGCCGTGAGGCTACGTGTTGTGGTTACACCTACGGTTGTGCCGGTCTTATCGACTCCACCTATCTGCACTTTACCATGTCCGTCATTCTCCAACGATACGGTAGTCGTTTTCTCGGTAAACTTGGCATAGATATTTTCATCGTGCGTTATACCCGGGTCATTCCATGATGCATCGGGTTGCGGATTCATTGCATTGGAGTAGGCATTGTCGGTGTACCAAGTCAGAGAATATCCAGTTTCGGCAGTAGCCGTCCATGCGACATCAGACCCGTAGTCGAACCACTGCTCATCTATTGCAGACCCGCCATTTATAGTAGCAGTCAGTGTACCGCCAAGATTATCATTATGGCCATTCCCGTCTATATCCACGCGCTTATGGGCGAAGTGCATCTGGTGGGGGCGTTCTACAGAAACGGTAGGACGACCGGAGCCATCCACGGCAGTAATTTTGAAGGTGTAGTTCGTACCTCCGTTGGAATAGAAGAGAACTTTGTTATCTTGGTCTGTAAATGTAATTGACGCATCATCTCCTAAAGATGTTCCTCCTGATTTGCCATAACTTAAACCATCAGCTTTGTCGCGCACCATGATGTAGAAGTTTTTATTGGAGCCTAAAGTGAGTGAACAAGTAGCAAGAATAGGGCTGGATGTAATCACATTAAACGGCTTGGTATATGAATCCCATCCGGGCATACCGCTTTCTGTTCCCGAGCCACCATCTCCCGTACCGGTTATCTCACCACCTACGAGGTAGTATCTCGGTTCAAAGACTGCGGTGAGTGTTTGCCCATCATCTGTAGCGGTAATCTCCATATTTTCACCGTATAGCGAATAATTCGTTAGATCAAGATGGAGTTTTGTCTCATCAGATACACGCCACTCTTTGAATACCCACGCAGCGTTGGTAGGAACAGCTGTCAATACGGGCGAGTGAGTCACGTAGCCCACATCAGAGACTGAAGAGACCGTTTCTCCGCTTACTTGTACAACACCTGCATCGGCAGGATATACGGCAATGGTTACATCATGAAGATCTTCATCCCATTTGGCGTAGAGAGAAATGGCGAAATCATGTATCCATGTGGGATTACCTGCGCCATCGTTGCCGGTATAGCCTGTTACATCCGCTATCCAGTTGCCGTTGGCGTCGATGAGTTGAGTTTCTAAAGCGTGAGTGCTTTCATTTCTAACCCAGTAGCCGTCAAAGGTGTAGTTGGTTTTGGTGTGTGGAGTTACTTGAGAGAGTACGCCATCGTATGTTACATTAACATCAATAGGGACATTTCCTCCATCAGCTTCCATTCCCTCTAAGCGAATGGTATAGGGTTTGGGAGTCCAATGAGCATAGAGAGTTGAAGCCGCCGAGCACGTCCAATTACCGCTATCTGTATATCCGGATACATCAACTATCCACTCGCCGTTTTCATCTATCACCTTTGTACCTCCCGATGTCCAAAAGCCGTTAAAGGTATAGCCGGTTTTGGTAGGAAGGGATGCGGAAGCTATATTCCCTGTGCTTGCAGCGACTCCGGAAGTGGCAAATACGGAAGTTACATCACCGTCCGTGCCTCCGTTGGCGTCTAAAGAGATCGTTACGCCTACATTAAGCGTGACGATATTATCGCTCCTAACCAAGATATGTCCGTCCCAGCCGAGGGCATATACGGTATAAACGCCCACCGCAAGAGAACTGATGTCCGAAGGATCAAATTTCGTGAATGTCGTTCCTCCGTCCGTGGTATAGTAATAAAAAAGAACCTGCTCATTTCCATAGATGGAATTAGTCACGGTCGCTGCTATTTCGGAATCTGTTGTACCGACCGTTTTATTGACCGTTGTTGTTGAAAAATGAGGTATAGCCCCTGCAGCCACATTCTTGTATATCTTATCGCTACTACCGTCATTATAGACAGAATATAGACATCCCGCTTCCGCAGTTGCTTCCATCTGGACGCCTGCCCATTCCGTTTTTCCAACATAGTATTGCGCCGGACTGACATAAGCCACGGAAATCCATGAATAACATTTTCTCTCCGGCAACCGATGGTACTGCTGGTCCGCTGTTTTTGCTGATGTATTGGACGTGCGCAATACATTCCAAGCTTCATTCCAATCAGTTGTCATACCGAAATAGAACATGATCTTATTCCCCTTAAGAATTTCTATTTCCTTGGCTTCCTCGACCCATACGTAGGGTTTCCATTCGCTCTGACTATTAGCACCGAATGATTGCGCTGCACATATTTTAACCAATCCTGTAGCACCGGTATATTTCCATGCATTGGTTGTACCATCCGTAGCAACCCCAACTCCCGTTCCACCATCTTTGTTAATTGTAGCTTGGTCGCTACTTGGTCCGACTTGTTTTGCGTCTCCGGAATTGAAAAAATGGTTGTTGAATGCAAATGTCTGATTTGTCTCCACCCACATATATATACAAAACTCGTCCCAACTGGTATTTGCCGGTGAGGTTAATGCAAACTGTTCATAACTTTTACTCCAATTGTCAGTACTCTTCCACGTAGTGATAGGTTCTCCTATGAGACAATGGTGCGCATTAGAAGCCCACACATTCCCTACTCCGAAAATAAGGAGGAACGCGATGATGGCAAACAGGTGTTTCGTTGTGCGCGAACTACCCCCCCCTGAGATTTTGACGGCATTCGCGGTTCGGTTAAGTAAATTTAATAGTGTTTTCATACTATTTTGTATTTAAAATTTTTCAGTAATAAATAACAAAAGCGGTAAACCCGCATATTGGATTTACCGCTAACTAAATTATGAAACAGATAAGTTGTGATATTATTGTTTCGAAGCTATATATTGCTCGAAGAAGACATCATATACACGCCATGTTGCGTCTTGCTGCATTACAATGTCCTTTTCCACTAATCCTTTCAATGCAGCCTGAACACTGCTGGCAGAGAGCAGTTTATGCTTCTGAATGAAAGCCGAGGATGTGATATTTTTCGCTCCGTGTTCTTTTACTATGGCATACAAGAGACTTTTCTGCTTGGTGGGGATAGTAG
>Ga0256405_10005896_pt1 | contig 20394 bp, 18 predicted proteins | sample RumenRJG_02DNA_FD_189096 | JGI IMG/M metagenome (GOLD analysis project Ga0256405, IMG submission 189096) | Bovine rumen microbial communities from Lethbridge, Alberta, Canada - RJG_02 | ecosystem: Host-associated > Mammals > Digestive system > Stomach > Rumen | place: Canada: Alberta... | reverse complement strand
CCGTCGAAGCAGTGAATCACGGTATGGCGGATGGTCATATCCCGGACGGTGCCGCTGATGCCGGAATTCTGCAGCACCAGCTTGTCGCCCAGCTGGAAGGGGCGGCAGATGCTGATCATGAGGCCGGCCACGATATCGCCGATGGCCGACTGGGCGGCAAAACCGATGATGGCGACCACCAGTCCGGTACTGCCGAGCAGTACTTTGCCGAGATTGCGGGAGCTGCCGCAGAAGACGCCGATGAGCAGCAGTCCGGAGATGGCGATCAGGAAGTTTATCAGGCTGTACGTGAACTTCAGGTGTACATCCTTCATCCCCAGCACGTGGTAGAACAGCACCCGGTTTGCGCGGAGAACAACATAGGTAATGACGCCGGCCAGGGCGATGACCAGGATTCCGGCCAGAAGATATGCCACCGGAGCCGCAAGATGCAGGGATTCCGTCAGGTATATTTCCAGAGTTTTTAACAGGTTTGTCGTATTCATAGATGTTCCTCAGGTCAAAAAATGCCGCCGGAATTCCGGCGGCGTTCGTATCCGGTTAATCCCACAGAAGCACAAAACCGCTGTTGCCGGGATCTGCGCTGACATAGAAGTAAGCCTTGTTTTCTTCGGATTTTACGAAAATCTGCACATCAGAGGTGCCGGCCACTTCGGTTACGCGGGCCACGATTTCCTCAACGGAGATCTCACCGCCCATCAGGGACTGTACGAAAACAGAAGGAACCGCTTTCTTTTTCCGGGTTCTCTTCGGTGCTTCGGCTTTGACTTCTTCTTTTACTTCCGGTTCAGCAATAACTTCCTTTTTTCTTCTAGGCATAACTCCACATCCCTTCTTTTCTGCCCTCGATCTTTGATCGAGGGAGCCCGTCGCGGCTTTGAGCGACTTCAGAAGAATCCGCCAGGATTCTTTCGTTTCTGCCCTCGATCTTTGATCGAGGGAGCCCGTCGCGGCTTTGAGCGACTTCAGAAGAATCCGCCAGGATTCTTTCGTTTTTGCCCTCGATCTTTGATCGAGGGAGCCCGTCGCGGCTTTGAGCGACTTCAGAAGAATCCGCCAGGATTCTTTCGTTATAATCATTCCTGAGGATATTGTACCATATTTTCAGTGCATAAATGAAGAAAAACACGTATAATAGCAAAAAAAGAAGAGAAATATTCCGGAGGCAGATCATGACAAAGGATAATATGAAAATTACCGTTTTCGGTATCGGCGGCGTAGGCGGCGCCATCGCGGCGATGCTGATGAAAACCTATGGGGACCGGGTCAGTCTCATCGCCCGCGGGAAGAGAAGAGAGCACCTGGAGCAAAATGGCCTCACCATCCACGGCGATTTCACCGGCGAATTCACGGTCATGCCGGCGAAGGTCACAGATAATCCGGCAGACCTTCCGGTGCAGGATATCGTGATTGTCAGCGTGAAGAATGACGCCATCCGGAAGGCGGCGGAACAGATCCGGCCCATGGTCGGAGAAAACACCGTGGTTCTTCCGGTTATGAACGGGGTCACAGGGTATAAAGAGCTGAGAGAACTCCTTCCCTGCGGCATCGTCCTGCCCTCGGTCATCTTTATCGTATCCATGGCCATGGAGGATTACAGCATTGTGCAGAAAGGCAGATTCTTCCAGGTAAAGAGCGGCAATTATCCGGGAGATGAGAAAAACCGGGCTCTCGCGGAGGAGGTCTGCGGGATTCTTGCAGGGACGGGGATTTCCTGGGCTTTCTCGGAAAACGTGCTGACGGATATCTGGAAGAAGTTCATTCTGAACTGCGCCTACAACGTGGTGACCGCCCGCTGGGCCTGCAATGTCGGTGCCATCAAGGCAGATCCCGAAAGGATGGAGGACTGCCGGAAGCTGATGGACGAGTGCGCAGCAGTCGGACGGGCGCAGGGCGTGGAGATTCCGGAGAGCGTTACCGAAGAAATGATGAAGCGCATCAGCAAATCCGGCGATACGGACACCAGCTCCCTCAGCCGGGATTTTGAGGCCGGGAAGGTCGGGGAGATGGAGCTCTTCAGCGGTGCCGTGGTGCGCATGGCAGCCGACTGCGGGATTCCGGTGCCTGTGACCGAAGCCTATTATGAAGGCCTTAAGGAGATCGCAGCGGCATTCTGACGAAAGAATCAGGTTATGGAATATGATGTGATTATTATCGGCGGAGGACTTCTGGGCTGCTTTGCCGCAAGGGAGCTTTCCCGGTACAGGCTGCGTACTGCCGTGCTGGAGGCACGGGAGGACGTGTGCACCGGCATCAGCCGGGCCAATTCCGCCATCATCTACGCGGGACAGGATACCCAGCCGGGAACCCTGAAGTCCCGGTACTGCGTGCATGCCAATAAGAACTTTGACAGACTCTGCGCTGAACTCGGAGTCCGCTTTGCGCGCCCCGGCGGCCTGATGGCCTGCTTCGGGGAAGAAGGGTACGGAAGGCTTCTCAGGAAGCAGAAAAAAGGCGGGCAGATGGGGATAGAAGGACTGCGTATGCTTTCCCGGGAAGAAGCGCTGGAGATGGAGCCATTGCTTAACCCGGAGGTGTACCGCGCCCTGTGGATTCCCTCCACCGGTACGGTGATGCCCTGGGAGCTCGGTATCGCCGCGGCGGAAAACGGGGCGGCCAATGGGGCAGAGTATCACTTCTGTCAGGAAGTTCTGGCCATTTCCCGGGATGGGAGAGACTTTGTGCTGCAGTGCGAAAAAGAGACCTTCCGCTGCCATGCCCTTTTAAACTGTGCAGGGCTTTATGCCGATGCGGTAAACCGGATGGCCGGCGCAGACCGGTATGTCATCCGGCCTGCGGCAGGAGACTATCTGGTCCTGGATAAGGGAATCCGGACAAAGGTGAATCATATCCTGTTCTGGGAGAAGGAAGGAAAAGAAAAAAGCAAGGGCATGGAAGCCGTTCCCACGGTGGAAGGAAACCTGCTGCTGGGCCCCACGGAGAGACAGGATGAGGTCTGCGATTACCGGACCGACGGCAGGGACCTGGAACAGCTGACAGGTGATGCAAAGCAGCTTCTTCCGCAGCTGGATCTTGCCGTAATCCGAAGCTTTTCCGCCGTCCGGCCCCGCGCCTTCGAGACAGGGGAAGAAGGAGAGGAGCGGGCAGACTGCTTCCGGGTCTGGGCACCGGAAGGAATTCCCGGATTCTTCAGCATGACGGGCATCGTGACCCCGGGCCTTACCTGCGCCCGGGAGCTGGGAAGGGATGCGGCAGGGCAGATTGCCGCATATCTCGGCGCGGAGGAAACGAAGACATTTTCCGGATCCCGAAGAGCCCCCTTCCGCTTTCGAAGGCTGTCCCCGGAGGAGAGGGCACAGCTTCCGCCCTCAGATAAGACCGACCTTATCTGCCGGTGTGAGCAGGTGACGAGGGAAGAGATTCTGCAGGCCATCCATGCAAATCCCGGCGCCGTGACTCTGGACGGCATTAAGCGCAGGACCTGCGCGGGCATGGGGCGCTGTCAGGGGCAGCGGTGCATGACGGAGATTCTGAAGATTCTGGCAGAGGAACGGGGGGTGCCGGCAGAACGGGTAATGAAGGACGGCCCCGGCTCCTGGATCTTGTCGGGACCGGTAAAAAAGGGCGTATAATAAAATATAATCATAAGCATCAGAAAGTGCTCCGGTTATTTGTTCTTGATATAGCGCTTATTTATGATGCAAATTACACAGAATCCTGTTTTCATGTTATGATGCGAGGGCATAATAATATATCATATCAGGAAACGGGAGGTAAACGTTTATGATTATGCAGGTACTCGACGCAATCGACAGCTTCCTCTACTATCCGGTGCTTGTCATCGTTATGTCGGCTGCAGGTCTTTACTTCAGCGCCCGCATGGGACTGGTACAGATCAGCAAGCTGGGAGAGGCTATCCATGTCCTGAAGACCAGTCCGAAGGACGAGAACGGCGCATCACCGTTCCAGGCACTGATGATTTCCACCGCATCCTGCGTTGGAACCGGCAATATTATCGGCGTATCCACTGCGGTCTGCCTCGGCGGCCCCGGCGCGGTATTCTGGATGACCATCATGGCTCTGATCGGCTGTGCATCTTCCTTTACCGAGTGTACCCTGGCCCAGGTGTACAAGCGGAAAAACAGCGACGGATCCAGCTACGGCGGCCCGGCTTACTACATCGAGGACGCTCTGCACAACAAGGGACTGGCTACAGCATTCGTCGTGTTCCTGCTGCTCACCTACTCCTTCGGTTTCAATCTGCTCTGTTCCTATAACGTACAGTCCACCTTCTCCACTTACAGCTTCTACAAAGAGGGCGTGACTCCGGCCATCATCGGCCTTATCATGGCAGCACTGGTCGGCGTGTGCATCATGGGCGGCGGAAAGAGAATTGAGAAGACCGCAGGCGTTCTGGTTCCGTTTATGGGAATCTGCTACGTGCTGGTGGCTGTCATTGTCCTTGTCATGAGATTCCAGGAGCTGCCGAAGGTTCTCAGCCTGATCTTCTCCGACGCTTTCAATTTCAGCGCAATTTTCGGCGGATTTGCGGGTTCCTGCCTTATGTACGGCGTAAAGCGCGGCCTGTACTCCAATGAGGCGGGCGTTGGTTCCGCACCGAACGCAGCTGCAGCTGCAACCGTATCTCACCCGGTTAAGCAGGGTCTGGTACAGATGCTTTCTGTTTATATCGATACCATCATCCTCTGCAACGCCACTGTTCTGATGTGCATGGCTTCCGGCGTGGAGCCGACCCCGGAGATGGCCGGCGCAGAGTGGGTACAGACCTGCATCGCATCCGTTCTCGGCGGATTCGGCCCGATCTTCATCACCGTGGCTATGCTGCTGTTCTCCTTCACAACGCTGATCGGCAACATCTATTACTGCGAGAACGGTCTGGCTTACCTGAACGGAAAGAAGATGCCGTCCAAGAAATTCATGACCGGCTTCAATATCTTTGCCATCGCTGTTATCTTTGTCGGCGCCATCATCCCGATGGCAGCTGCATGGGACCTGGCTGACATCACCATGGGCGGCATGTGCTTCATCAACCTGATCGCGTGCACCCTGCTCAGCAAGGTTGTCGTAGATACCTACAAGGACTATTTCCGCCAGAAGAAGGAAGGAAAGGAACCGGTATTCCGCGCATCCGCTATCGGTCTTCGCGATGATGAAGTAGATTTCTGGAAGTAATTTCGTCTCATCTGAAAACATATTGTGTAAAACATATTGTGTAAAACAGGAAGGCTCTGCATCAATTCCGGGTGCAGAGCCTCTTCCTTTGGGAAATGCTTACGAAATCCTGCAGGAATCCGCAGAAATGTTAAATTGCCAGCCGGGGTATAACCGTAGTATGATGAAGCTCAGAGACATCAGGTAAAAACAGAAAGGATGAAAAATGGGCAAATTCAGAAATAAAATCCGGGTTCTGGCGCTGTCCCTGCTGCTTGCGGCAGCGGCTGCATACCCGGCATACGCAGAGACAAAAGAAGCCACAGGACCCGGAAGAGAAGTGAAAGAACAGAATCCCCTGGAGCTTGATCTGACAGAACATGATGTCATCGTCACTGAAGAGGGACAGGCCGTGAATTTCCATAACGGCGTTGCCGCCATCTGCCGCCCCGGCGGAAGAGAAGACTATGATCCCATTTACAGCTGCACAGCTTTTGTGGTACGTTATTATCATGACGTATACGGCATGCCGGTGTATAACCTGTGGCAGTACCGGTTTCCGATGGACGGGAAGGGCAATGCATTTACCATGACGCTCGACCCGAAGCCGGGAGATATCGGATATCAGACCAACGATGAGGGCGGCCCCCACTGGTTTATCGTCAAGCATGTGAACCGGGACGGAAGTGTCGTGGTTCTGGAGCAGAACTGGAAATGGGTGGAGGACGGCATCACGTACTGCACGGTGAACCGCCGGGTGATCCCGGGAGTAACCAGAGAACTGATGTTTTTTACCCGCCCGAGATGAGCGGATACTCTGTGAGAAAAATGATAAAAAGTCCCGGGGTATTGTGCATGAAGGAGGCTTGTGACCTATGAAGATAAGAGATGGTTTTCGAAGGACCGCGGTGTCTTGTTTTATGCTGACTTTTCTTATTATCTGCAGTCTGCTTGCGGCCTGCGGCGGTTCCTCAAAAGATATTTCAGGAACGGACGTGGACGTGGACCTGACAAAACTGGGCGGGAATATCCTCTATGCCCAGGTATACAGCATGGTCAGCGAGCCGGAGGAGTTCCTGGGAAAGAGCGTCCGTATGGAGGGATTCTTTACCCCCTATGACGAGTATGACAAGAAGGGCAATGTGGTGGAGACCCGCATGTCCTGCTTCGTGCCTGACGCCCAGGGGTGCTGCTCCCAGGGAATTGAGTTTGTCCTGGACGGCGACTACAAGTATCCGGAGGACTATCCGGAGGTCGGGGATCCCATCACCGTGGAGGGAACCTTTGATACCTATGAAATATACGGCCTGAACCGCTGCCAGCTGCTGGGAGCAACCATGAAGGTCGGAAAAAAATAGAGAAAAAAGCAGAAATGTATTCCGGCAGGACTGCCGCATCAAACAGGATGCGGCAGTCCTGCTTTTTTAGCGGATCATACGATGAAGGGCGTATGAGAAAAATGAGAAAAATGGGAAAAATGTCAATTCTGGTGGATCTGCGATAGATTCACGATTATAATAGTGATAGCGTATCATTTATACATAAGGAGGAGTTCTATGAAAAAACTGAAACAGGCAGCAGCTCTTTCAACTGCAGTTCTGCTGGCAGCGATGACCGGATGCTCCGGTGCTCAGCCTGCGGCAACCACAGCAGCAGAGACACAGGCAGCGGAGGAGACCGCAGCGGAAGAATCCGCGGAAGCCGGTGCAGAAGAAAGCGCCGGGGAAGAGCAGGCGGCAGAAGGTACTTCTGACAACGTTGTCACCGACGGAAACGGCTGGTATCTCTGGGACGAGAATAATCAGCTGACCATCGAGGGCCGCGGCGCGGACGGCAAGGAAGCTGTGGTATCTGCAGGAAAATATGAAGCTTCCCAGGCCGGCCTGGAAGTGATCAAAAAGGGCGGAAACGCCGTGGATGCTGCCGTAGCGGTATCATTTGCCCTGGGCGTATGCGAGCCGCAGGCATCCGGTATCGGCGGAGGCGGCTTCATGACCATCCACAGCGAGGACGGACAGGACACCTTCATCAACTTCCGCGAGATCGCGCCGGCTCTGGCAACCCCGGAGATGTGGCAGAAGGACGCGGAGGGCAACGTTATCTCCAACCAGAAGCAGAAGGGCGGCAAGTCCGTCGGCGTTCCCGGCACCGTCAGAGGTATGGAATATGCATTCCAGAACTTCGGTTCCGGCAATGTTACCTGGGCTGACGTTATCCAGCCGGCCATCGACCTGGCGGAGAACGGCTACAAGGTTTCCCCGACGCTGTACAATGACGCAACCAATTCCTATGACGCCATGATCGACTATCCGGAGCTGGGCAAGGTTTATCTCCGGGAGGACGGACTGAACTATGAGATCGGCGAGACCATCAAGAATCCGGATCTGGCAAAGACCCTGAAGAAGATCGCAGAGGGCGGCGCAGATGCATTCTATACCGGCCCGATTGCCGAGGCTATCGTCAAGGCAACCAACCTCTACGGCGGCGTGATGACCATGGATGACCTGGCAAATTATCAGCCGAAGATCATGGAGCCGGCGAAGGGAACCTACAGAGGCTACCAGATCATTTCCTCCCCGCTTCCGTCTTCCGGCGGCAGCCATGTTATCGAGGGCCTGAATATCCTGGAGAACTTCGACATGTCCTCCTATGAGTATGACTCCAAAGAGAGACTGGGCCTCATGACCGAAGTGCACAAGATGATCTACAATGACCGCGGCAAATACATGGGCGATCCGGAATTTGTCGAGGTTCCGATCAACGGCATTCTCTCCAAGGAGAGAGCTGCAGAGCTGGCGAAGCTCATCACCCCCGGCGAGTCCGTGGGAGAGTATGAGGAGATCAGCCCCTGGCAGTATGAGCACGAGGATACCACCCACTACTCCGTGGCGGATAAGAACGGCAACATGGTGGCTGTGACCCAGACCGTCAACTACTACTTCGGCTCCAACATCATTCCGGCAGGCACCGGTTTCTGCCTGAACGATGAGATGGATGACTTCTCCGCGGATCCGGAATCCCCGAACGCCATCGCCGGCGGCAAGTGCCCGCTTTCTTCCATGAGCCCGACCGTAGTGCTCAAGGAAGACGGTTCTCCGTTCATGGTTCTCGGTTCTCCGGGCGGCACCACCATCATCACCACCGTGGAAGAGGTTATCTCCAATGTCATCGACTACGGTATGGACATGCAGGAAGCCATCAACGCACCGAGATTCACCAACCGCACGACCGGCGCCATCTCCTATGAGTCCAGATATGAGCACATGAAGGATCTGGAGGCCATCGGCGACGAGCTGACCGAGTCCGACCCCTACAACCGTTCCTTCGGTTCCGTACAGGCTGTAATGTACGGTGAGGACGGCACGCTGCACGGCGGCGCCGACCCGAGAAGAGACGGAAAGGCTGTTGCTTATTAATCCTTATTTCGCTATAATGTCAGCATAAGCTGACGGCATAGAATTATCATCGGGGGCTGTCTTCGGACAGCCCCTTTTTCAGGATTTGATATGGAACGCGAGATTATCCGGAAATACGGCAGATTTGAAGTTCATTTCAACCGCAGGCTCCTTAACCAGGGGCTTTTTCTGGCGTTCCTGGGACTTCTCGGGCCCCTTCTTCTCCCGCAGAGGGCCATGGGCATCTATGGTGACCTCTCGGCTGCCCTGGTGCAGAACAGCACGGGGCCGCTGCTGACGGCAGCAGCAAAACTGGTTTTCATGAATGTGTGCCGCATGACGCCCCACTATATGGGGGCATTTCTGGTCAATGACGCCGTTCACGTCTATCACGGGGGGAAGAGACGCCCGCTGTTCAATATTGTATTCACCTATGCCATGATCCTGGGCATTTACCAGCTGATTTACCTGCTGTACCACGTCCGGTATGACTTCGGTATTCCGGCATTCCTGACCGTAGCCTTCGTGCTTGTGCTTTCCTATCTTGACCTGTTTTCCGTCAGCATGTGGAACAAGGTGATCCTGGTATTCACCCTGCTGATGAGTATTCAGTGTCTGGACATTGTGCCGGGACTGACGAGCCGGGGATTCGGACGGGGCGAGGTCTCCATGGATGTGAAGGAAGCCTCCGTGCTGATGCATGAGGTACCGGCGCTCCGGATGTTTGCCCTGAGCATCGCGGCGGTCTTCTTTCTGGCCGTGGTGATTCAGGTACAGCTGCTGATCAAAGAGCATGTGGTAAAGGTCACGGAAGAACAGAACCGGAAGATGGAGAAGGAACTGTACAACACCCAGCTGGAGGCCCTGCGGATGAGGAACGCCAGCGAGGTGCAGAGTTTGGTTCACGATCTGAAGAGTCCCCTGACCACGGTGCAGGGACTGGTGAGCCTGGCGGATATGATGGAGGAGAATCCCCGGATACGGGAGTACTTCAGCAGGATCTCCGGCGCGCTGGAGAACATGAGCAGCATGATCTCCGAGATTCTCTATGAGAACCGGAAGGATATCTTCGCCACAGAAGAACTGATTCATGCGGCCATGGCCCAGGTCTCCATCCGGATTCCGGCGGAGAACCTTATGGCAGAGACGGCCTGTCCGGAAGCCCTTATTCTGGGCAATAAGATCCGCCTGACCCGGGCGCTGATCAATCTGATCAACAACGCCTGGTCTGCGGTGGATCATGAGGAGGGACATATTGAGCTTCGGGTCTCTGCGGAAGGGGAGCAGATCCGTTTTGAAGTGACCGATAACGGGAAGGGAATTGCCAGGGAAGATCTGGACAGGATCTGGGATCTGGGCTATTCCGGCCGGGGCTCCACGGGCCTGGGTCTGGCCTTCACCCGCCAGGTGGTGGAAAACCACGGCGGCAGCGTGGAGGTAAGCAGTGAACTGAACAGAGGTACCACGGCGGTAATACTTCTGCCGCAGTACAGCAGAAAAACAGGGCCGGAGACAGCAGCAGAGACAGAAACAGAGACAGCAGCAGAGACAGAGGGCCGGGAGGACGAACATGGCGGAGAAGAAGAGGATTCTCGTAATTGATGACAACAGGGATATTCTGTATACCCTGGAGCAGATCTGCAGTTATCAGGAATGGATTCCGCTGCTCGCCGATGGGTATGAGAAAGCGGCGGACATTCTCCGGACTACGGTGCCGGATCTGATCCTCGTGGACTATCATATGCCGGGGATGGACGGCGTCAGCACCGTAAAAGAGATTCGGAAGATGCTGCCCCAGACGCCCATCATTGTTCTGACCATCGAGGAGTCGGACAGGGTGATGAACCGGTTCATGGAGGCCGGAGCCAATGACTACGCCTTAAAGCCTATCAAGGCCCTGGACCTGATCTCCCGGATCAAGGTACATCTGCAGTTTTCTGAGAAGAGCCGGTACTATCAGAATTCCGAGAAGGGCATCAGTGCCGGAACCCTGAAAAAGATTGAGGAGGCGCTCCGGGATATCCATGAATTCAAGGATATCGATGAGCTGGAGCAGATCACGGAGATTAAGAAGAAAACCCTGTACCGGTACCTTCAGTACCTGGTGCGGGAGAAGAAGATGGTCCAGGATTACTCCTACGGGGATATGGGGCGTCCCAGAACCCTGTATCGTTGGAATAACTGAATCCGGTCCTGCGGACAGAAACAGAAGAGTTGCTGCAAAGTGCGGCAGCTCTTCTTTTTTTGGGAAAAAACAGATGAAACAGAATGAACTGAAACGGAACTGAAACAGATGTTTCATCAAATGTTTCAGTTTCCGGGACAGAATACAAAGCTCCGGCGCCGAAGCGGCCGGAGCGGGAAAATGGGAAGGCACAGATTGCAAAGGAGCTGGGCGTCAGCCGGACTACCCTCTGGAGAATGGAAAAGAAAACGAAGGCGTCCTGAAGCGTCAGGGCTTTTTTCTGAAAATAAGAAGGAAGAACAGGACAGCAAAGCCTGCAGCCAGGGCACAGGCCGGTCCTTTCCGGTAACGCAGCTCATAATATACATCACCTTCGCCTGCTTTCGGCATCGGTACGGGATCAAAAGGAAGACCGGCCGACGGAAGCAGGCTTTTCATTTCCAGCAGATGGATTACCGGGATTCCCTGCTCGAGAAACCAGGGGATGAGCCCCCGGTGTTCCATGTTCGGAAACGGTTTTTTCATCAGTCCGTTCGGGGCATCAATCAGGTTATCGCTGCCGAAAAAAGCGAAGACATTTCCCCCGATATTGATGAAACAGCGGATCTGTCCGGCTCCGCCGGCTTCCGCAAGATAGATTTCCCTGCGGGCCTCCAGGGACTTCTCCACACTGTCGAAAGAGAGACGGACTGCTCCGTGTTCCTCTGCCCGTTTTGCGATGGCCTCCGCCATGCCGATGTCCAGCATGTCGATGCCCAGATCCCGGCTTCCGCCCAGAGAGACCCAGCCGGTATGGTTTTTGATGAGGCCCTGCTCCAGAAGTACCTGTTCCATATCCATGTAGCCGAATTCCGGAAGATTGCCGCCGTAGGAGGAGGCGCCGACAGAGTTTATGGAGATGCCCCGGGCGCCGATGGCATCCAGGGCGCAGAGGGCCGCGACGTTCAGGGAGGGGAAGGAACTGGACAGGTTCAGGCACACAGTGTCGCCGGCCTGCACGCCCGCCTGCAGAAGATAGTCGGCGATCATGGCGCCGCAGTTCGGGTTCGCGGTGGAACGCTTGGCCTCAAGATTTCCCAGGGATGTGGTAATCTCCGTGAATTCCAGGCCCACCATGCCGGTGGCGTTGGGGTCCGCAATCGGATCCAGCGGGTATCCTGCCGCAATGCGGGCTTCCTTCAGAGCACCGAAACAGGCCTCCGTGCGGCGGGCGGCATCCCGCATGAGCTCCGCGTGGGGCTTTTCGGAATAATAGCGGGTATGCTCCAGGGTAAGAACAGAGAAAACTAGATAGAGGAACAGAATCGCCAGCACCATAAGGCGCGGCGGTCTGCGGAAATAGGGTCGGTTCATGGAGTACTCCTTCCGGACTTCGGGAATGGGCGGTCCTGTCAGAACTGCCGCATAAGAATCAGGACGAGACGGGCGGCCAGGGTGACGATACCCAGGGACAGAAGCGTCGGCAGCGGTTTCTGACGCTCCATCTCCCGGCCGAGGATACCGGGAATGAGGGTTCCGATGGAGACCACGGTTCCGTATCCCAGGGCGGCCGCGGCGGCCTTGAGGAGGATCCCCACCAGGAGATACACGGTGTATTTCCGGCGCCCGTAGAGAATCATATGCCGGGAAAGAAGTTTCACAATACCCATGCACAGAAAGGCCAGCAGCACGGTTCCGGCCATGCGGAGAGGGCTGTTCCAGTACAGGACAAAATAGGCGGGGACGATGATGCCGCCGGGAGAAAGTCCCACCAGCTCCGTATAGAGAAGGGCAGCAAGAAGTCCGATGATCAGTGTCTGGTTCATATGGTATCTCCTTGATTCAGCTGTTCAATCAGTGTGTGGGCATAGCCCTTGATGTTGCCGATTCCCACCAGAAGGGTGCCTTCCGGCAGGTTCGGCAGGAACCGCAGGGCTGCGCCGGGATCGGAATATCCCCTCTTTGTGCGGGGCAGGGGAAGAATCCGGATATCCTTTACCCCGGCTTCGGCAAAGAGACGCTTCGGGAGCGGAAGGCCCGGTCCGCAGAGATACAGCGGGATGTCCGGATGCAGCGGGAAAAAATGCCGGGCGAAAAGCAGGGCCCTGTCCGGTCGGTCCGTCCGGTGATGATACAGAAAACAGACTCCGGAAGGGGATGTGCCCTCCGGGAAATCCTTAAGAGCCTTCCGGAAATTGGCTTCCGTGGATTCCGGATCGTTGACGGAAAACAGGTTGAGAAAATGATAGGGAATGCCGTCCGGGCCGGAAACCTCATACATCCGGCTGGCACCGAAGTCCTCGTGAATCCGGGAAAGCTGTGCGTTGAACTCTGCATCGCCGATGCCGAGACGGGAAGCGATCACCCGGGCAATCCGGACATTGTCGGAGGCATCGCCATCGGAGGGGCAGGAGATAAGCTCCGTGTTTTTCCTCCGGCAGGCGTCCCCGAAGTGCTGTTCTGCCTCGGGATCCGCTGTCACCAGCAGCCCATGGTCCGGGATGACGGCGGACAGAGATTCCGCGATCTCCTCCCGGGTTTCGCCCATGTCCAGGATATGGTCATAGCGCACGTTGGTGATAACGCTGATATCGCCCTTTACGATCTGCTCCTGGGCGGCTTTCTGCAGCACGGGATTGACGGCCATGCACTCAATCACCAGAATATCGGCCCCCTCGCGGTGAGCCCGCCGGAGTATGCGGATCTGCTCGCCGATAGAGGCGGGACCGATGCGCCGGATGGGAATCTCCCGGCCTTCGGTATCGATGACGGCAGCGTCCGTGCCGGTGGTCTTCGTGAATACTTTATATTTTGCCCGGAGTACGGCGTCCAGGGTACGGCAGGTTCCGGTTTTGCCCCGGATGCCGTTCACGTGAATGACATGGAGAAAGGAGCGGCGGGCCGCTTCATTCTGCCGGTGCTCCAGGAAAAGATACAGGAGATACAGGATAATAGCTGTGAAAAGAAGTATCATGAGCGCTCCTCCTTCTTTGTTATCATAGCGCGGGCATTTGAAAAAATCGACAAAAAAACTCAAAAATTGTGCGAGAAAAATGGGAAAAAATAGACGATAGCAGGTTCACCTGTTATCCTTGATACTGTAATAATTTACTGATTTCGGAGATGTTCCGAAAGTATTCTGCCGTGATACACCAATTATTCTGACGGCAGAGGACAGAAGGGAGAAGAAACATGAAGATGAGAAATGCAGCAATGGCAATGACGATGGCAGCAATGGTGGCACTGAGCGCCTGCGGTGGTTCTTCCAAGCCGGCAGAGACTGCAGCAGCGGCAGCAGAGTCCGCAGCAGAGGCAGTTTCCGAGGCAGCAGGAGAGGCAGCTGAGGCAGCCGGCGCACTGAAGGAGATCGAGGCCGGCATGCTGGAAGGCCCGGTTATTCTGACATCTGTGGGCCAGAGTGCTGATGTAGATATCGTAAACACCCTCTGCACCAAGGCAGGCATTGATCTTGAGAAGAACAACGGCATCACCGCAGATGACCTTCCGGCAGACTGCAAGACCCTGATTCTCGCCGTCGGCGGTTCCTCCAAGGGACTGGGCGCAGCCGGCATCGACGCGGATCAGGAGCTGGCAAGAACCTCTGCACTGCTTGAGAAGGCTAAGGGCCAGGGTACCAAGATTGTGGCCATGCACACCGGCGGTTCCGCAAGACGCGGCACTCTGTCCGATTCCTTTATCGTTCCGGCATTCGAGGCTGCTGACGTGGCAGTTGTTGTTTCCGAGGGCGACCAGGACGGCCTGATGAAGGGCATTCTGGAGAAGAACGGCACACCGGCAGCTTACGTTGGCCAGATTGCGGACTGCGTAGCAACCGTAACCACTCTGTTCGGAAAGTAATTCCCGCGCAGCAATCCGAGTGAATGCTGAGAAGAATGATTCATAAAGGAGTTAAAACATGACAGCTTATGCCATAACATTCTTTCTTATGGTCGGCGTCTTCATGGTCGGCTGCTTTGCCCTGAAGCTTCCGGTTGGTGTTTCCATGCTGTGTGCAGCGCTGGCCGGTGCCATCGAGGGCGGCCTGGGCCTGGAAACCATCCGTATGATGGTGGAAGGCGAGTTCGGCTATGTTGATACCATCCTGACCATCGGCTGCGCCATGATCTTCATGAAGGTCATCGAAGATTCCGGCGCCCTGGATGCGCTGAGCAGCCTGATTATCGAAAAGTTCCACAAGAGACCGGCGATTCTGCTGATTCTTATCATGCTTATCATCATGTTCCCGGGCATGATCACCGGTTCCTCCACCGCAGCGGTTCTGTCCGCCGGTTCCATTATGGCACCGGTTCTGGCACTGATGGGAATTGACGCCGTAACGGCCGGTTCCATCATCGCCATGGGAGGCCTTCTGGGCATGATTGCCCCGCCGGTCAACACCGCAGCCCTGATTATCTGTGCCGGCATCGACGTTCCCTACGTGGGATTCACCGGCCCCCTGGCCCTGATCACCTTCCCGCTGGCGATTCTCTTCGTCCTTCTGCTGGGCTACAAACAGGCAAAGCAGCTGGATTATGAGAAGCTGAAGCCGGCTCTGGTAAAGCAGGATGAGACCAGAAAGCAGTACGGCGTGAAGATCTACATCCCGCTGCTGGTGCTCCTGGCTCTGATGATTATCTTCAAGATTCTGAAGCTGGGCGAAGATATCGGCATGCCGCTGATGTTCCTCATCAGCGCCATCTCCGGACTCTTCACCGGAAGAAAGATTAAGGTTCTGGAGGCGGTTCCGGCTGCCATCCGTACCGCAGCTCCGGTTATGGGTATCCTGATGGGTGTCGGCATGTTCATTGAAGTCATGACCGCCACCGGCGTCAGAGGCCTTATCGTTACCAGCTGCCTCAGACTTCCGTCGGCCCTCTGGCTTCTGGCCTGCGCCATCAGTATCCCGCTGTTCGGTGCGGTATCCTCCTACGGAGCCTGCTCCGTTCTGGGTGTGCCCTTTGCCTACATCTACGCATCGCTTCTCGGCGGCAACTCGGTGGTGGTTCTCGCAGCCATTTCCCTGATTGCCTCCTGCGGAGACATGATGCCCCCGACCGCACTGGCCGGCCTCTTTGCCGCCCAGGTAACGGGTGTGACGCAGTACACAAAGATTCTTAAGAAGTGCCTTATCCCGATGGTGATTCTTCTGGTATGGGCCTGCTTCTTCCTGGCGAATTCCAAGATGATCGCCGGATTATTCTAAAGGAGGTGCAGCGAATATGAGTATTATCACGATTATCTATCTGGGAATTGCGGCACTGGTATTCCTGTGCACCGGCTACAACATGATTTTTAAAGAAGAGAAGATTGCAGACCAGGTCAATGCGGCCATGATCCTCGTGCCGCTCCTGCTGCGGATTCTGCTGATTAAGTAAGGAGGCGAATAGAATGAAGAAAAGCTATATTTCTGCACTCTGCATTCTCGCCTGCGCGGCTGTGATCGGCGGAATTGCGGGAAAGAGTTTTTACACCAAGAGACATTTCAAGGAGGACATCGTCACCGGCGAGCACGTGACAGAGACCTTCATGCTGTCCAAGTACAATCCAAACCTGGAAGGAACCGCGGGCGACACCGAGGTCTATGTCCTGAAGGGTGAAAAGGAGGGCGGTTCGCTCCTGGTTCTGGGTTCCACCCACGCCAATGAGCCGGCCGGCCATATGGCAGCCATCGTTCTGGAGGAGAACGCGAAGGTCAATGCGGGAACCATCTATGTTATTCCCAGCATCTCCAAGTCAGGCTTAAGCCACAACGACCCGCTGGACGGCAGCCCCCAGTACATGCACTTTACCACACCTTCCGGTGAGCAGAGAGTGTTCCAGTACGGTTCCCGTGCGGCGAACCCCATCGACCAGTGGCCGGATCCGGATATCTATACCCATAAGAGTTCCGGTCAGACCCTGTCCGGTTCCGAGACCAGAAACCTGAACCGCTGCTACCCGGGCGTGGAGGACGGTACCCTGTCCGAGAAGGTGGCCTACGCGGTTACCAACATGATCAACACCCTGGAGATTGATATGGAGATCGACCTTCATGAGTCCAGCCCGGAGTATGCGGTAAACAATGCAACCGTTGCTCACGAGCGCGCCATGGGAATCGCCTCCGAGGGTGTTCTGGACCTGCAGCTTGAAGGCATCTCCATGAGCCTGGAGCCATCTCCGGTATCTCTGCACGGCTTAACCCACAGAGAGCTGGGCGACTTCACCAACACCTACGCCCTTCTGATGGAGACCGGAAACCCGTCCCAGGGACGTCTCCGCGGCCGTACCGACGAAGCTCTGGTGCAGACCGGTATCGACCCCTGCTACGTTATCAACTATGACCTGGGACTTCTCTATGTAGACTACAGCTCCGGCAGCTTCCCCATGGAGCTCCGCGTGGGCAGACATCTTGCAGGCATCAGTGCTTACATCAACGCGTTCAACAACAACAGCGACAAAAAGATCGAAGTAGAAGGCATTCCCACCTACGACGAGATGCTGAGCAACAAGGTAGGGTACTACCTGAAATAATCCGGCACAGACAGGGCTGCGGAAGGATTCCGGCACGGGAGCTTGCTCATGTGACGGAATCCTGCTGCAAGCCCGCTGAAAGTGCTGATTATAAAGCAACCATCAATCAAAAAAGGAGGAAAGTATCTATGAAGAAACAACTGGCACTTGGTATGGCAGTGGTTCTCGGCGCAACATCCCTTGCAGCCTGCAGTACTTCCCAGCCGGCAGCAACCGAAGCAGCCACCGAGGCAGCAGCGGAGGCTGCAGAGTCCGCGGAAGAGACCGAAGCGGCAGCGGAGGAGACAGAGGCGGAAGTAAAAGAGCCCGAAATGTTCCACGGCGAAGAAGTATGGCTTCCCTTCGACGAGAATCTCGAGAAGAAGAAGGACGACCGTGACGCTACCGGCGAGAAGGGTGCTGTGGCATCCTGCAACTGGTATGCATCCAAGGCAGGTATGGACGTGCTCCAGGCCGGCGGAAACGCGTTTGATGCGGCCGCAGCCGTCAGCTACACCCTGGGCGTTGTGGAACCCTACTTCTCCGGTATCGGCGGCGGCGGTTTCATGACCGTCTACAGCGCAAAGGACGACAAGGTATCCGTCATCGACTTCCGTGAGGTCGCTCCGGCAGCGGCAACACCGGAGATGTGGCTGGATGAGGAAGGCAATGTGAAGGATTACACCCCCGAGGGTGCGGACGCAGAATCTGCCAAGGCTCCCATGAGCCAGTACGGCGGTCTCTCCGTCGCGGTTCCCGGTGAAGTTGCCGGTATCGAGTATATGCTGGATACCTACGGCTCCGGCATCGAGAGAGAGAAGATCTTCGAGGACGCCATCGACCTGGCCAGCGAGGGCTATGTCATCGGCGCAACCTTCAAGGAAGAGCTGGACAGTGAGTACGGCTTGATCAAGGGTATTCCCGCACTGGCAAAGATTTACCTGAATGACCTGGAGCTGCCCTATGAGGTCGGTGAGAAGCTCACCAACCCGGATCTGGCAAAGACCCTGGGAATGATCCGCGACGGCGGCAAGGATGCCTTCTACACCGGTGAAGTGGCTCAGGCTATGGTGGACGCCACCCAGAAGTACGGCGGCCTGATGACCATGGAAGATCTGGCAAATTATGAGATTAAGGTTCGCGAGCCTGTGGTCGGCGAGTACAAGGGCTACAAGATTTATTCCCTTCCGCCCGCATCCTCCGGCGGTACCCACCTCTGCGAGATCCTGAACATCCTGGAGAATGCAGACATGGCTTCCATGGAAGTCAACTCTCCGGAGTATATCCACATGTTCTCTGAGGCATTCAAGATTGCATTTGCCGACAGAGCACAGTACATGGGCGACACCGACTTCGTCGATGTTCCGCTGGATCAGCTTACCAGCAAGGAATACGCAAAGTCCCGCTTCGAGCAGATCGATCCGGAGAAGAGCGGCAGCTATGTTGCAGCTACCCCGGAAGAGCTTGAGCACTATGCAACCACTTCCTTCTCCGTCATCGACGAGGAAGGCAACATGGTAGCCTGCACCAAGACCATCAACTACGGTTTCGGTTCCAAGGTTGTAGCGGAGGGCTACGGCTTCATCCTCAACGACGAGATGGATGACTTCTCCCCGAATCCGGAGAGCACCAACTGCGTCGCCGGCGGAAAGCGGCCGCTTTCTTCCATGAGCCCGTCCATCGTTCTCTATCCGGACGGCAAGCCCTTCCTGACCATCGGTTCCCCGGGTGCAACCCGTATCTTCCCGACCATCGCTCAGGTTATCCAGAGAATGATCGACTATGATATGGACATCCAGGATGCCATCGACTGCGCACGTATCTACGACAATGCTTCCGAGAATATCTGCTACGAGTCTGACGGTGTGACACCGGTGACCGCAGATACTGTCGCAAAGCTTGAAGAGATGGGCCACGCAGTAACCGACAAGGGCGCATGGCAGCTGTTCTTCGGCGGCGTACAGGGTATCGAGATCAAGCCGGACGGCACACTCCGTGCAGGCGCTGACCCGAGAAGAGACGGAAAGGCTCTGGCTTACTAATCTTTACGCTGAATCCTGCAACAGAATAAATCAGCAATACCCGAGGTGCCGCAGAGTTCTGCGGCACCTTTTCCGATCCCGGAAATTGCTATGGAAAAACGGCGGAGAATGATGTATTATAATCTGTGAAGTGCATTTTCAGCGCTGAATCCACAGATTATTCTTCTGCCGGAACAGCAGAAAGAGGGAAAACGGGAAGGAGGCGCGGGAATCAGTTCCCGCAGCGGAGTTATGAAGATGAAAAAACTGGCCTGCTTCGTACTGACAGCAGTGATGGCGGCCGCAATGGCCCTTCCGGCTTATGCCGGCCGGGTGGAGACCACCGGCAACGGTTATACTGAGTATTTTGATGACGGCACCTATCTGGAATACAATGCACGGGGAAGTGAGTATACCTACCACGATTCCGACGGAGTGTATTCCTGGTATGACGATGACGTGACACAGTCATCGGTGACCAAGACCAATAAGAATGCAAAGTATGCGGGTTCCCGCATTACCGACTGCTACTGGAGCTACTCCAACGGCAACCTGATCGCCAAGTGGGATGCGGATTACCGCAGCAAGGCGACCTACACCGTCACCCTGTACCACGGCGGCAAGAAGGTCACCTCCAAGACCTCCAACGGCGGCAGCAATGTGAACTTCTCCCAGGCTGTTGCCGACAGAGGACAGACCGGCTATTATTACTTCAAGGTCAAGGCAAAGTGGCCGGGCAAGTATACCGATGAAGACGAGTCCAGCGATTATCATGTGGACGGCAGCAAGCTGAACGCCATCCAGAACCGTCACAGCGGCGGCGGTTCCTCCGGCAGCAGCTCCGGCAGCAGCTCCGGCAGCTCCTCCGGCGGCCCGGGGTCCACGGCAACCGGTACCTGGCAGCAGTACGGCGGCATCTGGAGATACCTCAAGTCCAACGGCACCTTCGCAGCCAACGGCTGGGAGCTCATCAACGGCAAGTGGTATTACTTTGACGCCTATGGCAATATGGCCGCCAACCAGTGGATCGTAAAGGCGGACAATCCGCACATCTACTACTATGTTGGACCGAACGGCGATATGCTGACCAACCAGTACATCGGCCAGTGGTATGTGAACGCCAACGGAGAGTGCTACTTCTGATAACGGCGCAGCCAAAAGCATCTGACAAAAAACAGCGCGCAGGCAGTCA
>Ga0256405_10005895_pt1 | contig 20397 bp, 14 predicted proteins | sample RumenRJG_02DNA_FD_189096 | JGI IMG/M metagenome (GOLD analysis project Ga0256405, IMG submission 189096) | Bovine rumen microbial communities from Lethbridge, Alberta, Canada - RJG_02 | ecosystem: Host-associated > Mammals > Digestive system > Stomach > Rumen | place: Canada: Alberta... | reverse complement strand
TAAGCTGTGACATAGAGGGAACCCCTTTCTCTGCTGTGTTTTGTGTGGTGCTTAACACTTTACAGGAAATCGGTTCCCTTTTCCATACCTGAGGAACTATCGTTTACACAAGATATTTTACACTATCTGGATGCTCGGATGCTCATCCAGTATGTACGTAAAATATGGCAGGGGGAAATGGTTATGAAGTCAATCGATGAAATTCATGTAGAAGTGATCAGCGATCCGGAAATAATCGCAAGCGCTAATTATGAGCGATCACTGTTTGAACTGGATCGGGAAATTTACCAGCTGTCTGGTCATGCTGATCAGCTGGATTATTTTGTTGCAGTAGCTTCCGGCATTGTCTGCGGCATGGTGGATGTTCTATGGACAGGTGATTTTGACTTTCAGGCGGGAAGAGCGATAACTGCTGACAAGGTGAATGGATTTGTCATTAAAACTGCAAAGATGCTGGGATGTCCGGGTGATGATATCAAAGGATCGGTCGCTTTTCTGGAAAATAAGTTTCCTGTTCCTTCTGACGGTAACACACCGGATTTCGGAGGAGGACTCCAGCACCATCTCAGAGACTTCGGACATCATCCGACGATTGTCGGTTTATTTTTCTCTCTGTTGACGCAATTCACGGGAATGTCCTATGGGACGGATACCAGCGGGAGTTTTATCAGTGTGCCGGTGCCTGAAAAGAGCCTTGAGTATATTGGTGCAGATGTTCCGGAGAAAATTTTCAGAGGAACAGTCACCTGGTTCTTTCATTTGGTCAGTGATGTGGCCGGTTCAAGCAGCACGGCGGGCCTGAGTGGAGGAACCGGAATTCCCGGCCCGATTCTTTCTCTGGCAAAAGAATTGGCTGCTCTGCCTGTATTTAAAAACACAAGTACCGGGAACAATGATCTATCGGTTTTCCTGTCAAAAGTATTTAACGGAACCCTGTTTGCTAAACGTGACGAGAACGGAAACATTATCAGGGACACAGTTGAAAAATTTGATTTTCGTGGGGAATTGGGTGCTGCATTTGAATCGGGTAAACAGGCTGGCCCTGTTGTCGCAAATGACATCATTGTGAGGAGCTTTTATTTTGTCAGAAGGCTCGCTTCCGAGATCAAAAATACGCATGTCAGTTCCTTCAGCGATCTGCAGAGGCTCGACTGGGAGCAGTGCAAGCCATTTGATAACCGGACCATAGACAGAATGCTGCTGATTGCCTCCGGTGTATTTTCTTCTATAGATTTGACAGGGGCTGTTCTGACAAAGAAATACTGGGTATCCGTGAATTATATCGGACTTGGCAGGTTTACAGTGGCTGTTGGAACAGAAGCGGTTAACCTTCTGCGTCTGCGGGATATACAGAAGGTAAAACGTATGTATGAGCGGATTCAGCAGAATACATTTGGAAATACAGACAACAGAATCTATGGGCGGCTCGGCGATCAAGAGGATAACGAAAAGGCTGATTCACGGTTCGGACTGACACTAGAGCAGACGGAAATACTTTATAATCTTGAGTGCTATAAGACCAGGAATGACATTCGAAAAACTGGTGGATTGCTCGGAAAAGATCAGATGATGCAGCTGAAGATAAAATGGCTTGCCGAGTGGGAGAATTATATCGAAACCGGTTTTCCGGGGTTTACGAATGATCCGCATGCTGTCCTTCATTGGTATGATGAGAGCACGCTGCTGAAAAAGATTGCCGAAAATGATCCTTCTCAGGTTTGGTTCAGGCTTGTGCTCCTGGAAGTCATGGTTTTCGAACCTTATTATCCGCTCAGTGTCGTAAATGGAAGTAAGGGCGCAACTCCGAGCACGAAATATAAGGCTCTGGATAATCCTGTATATGGATTCAACAAGGGAGAAGGCGACCGGTTCCTCGAAGCGTTTTTTAAATCCCAGCCTTATTATAAGGCCGGTTATGTTAAGAGACTGCGTACCTGTTATGACAAGGTCATCAAGGAGCTTACTGAAGTTCTGAAAACAGCGTTAACATCCCTGGGAATCGCGGCAGTCATGACGATTGCATTTGCGACAGTTATAGGTGCTTTCGCAGGCCCGATTGCTGTTGCTATGGTTGGCTCAAACTTTACGGGATTAAGCGGAGCGGCTCTTACGAGCGCCTGCCTTGCTTATGTTGGAGGCGGTGCCATTGCTGCCGGGGGAGCAGGAATGCTCGGCGGCACAATAGCCATTGTCGGTGGCGGAACTCTGCTCGGAATGGGTGTTGGTGCAGGCGTAGGAGGTGTGGTCGGTGCCGCGAGTCTGATGGGCAAGAAGGGGACAATTCTGCAGTCGGCAAAGCTGCTGGTCTCTGTCCGTGAGATCTTCCTGAATGATGAGCATGATACCGAGTATTCCGATTATGTCTATGAGCAGTATGTGAAGAAGATTACTGAGATTGAAAAAGGACTTGTGGACCTTAAAATGAAAGCAGAAACTACGAGTAAAGAAGAACAGGAGAAACTCAGGAAAGAGATTAAAAATGCGGAAGAGGCTGTCCATGTCATGAAAATTGCCATGAAGAGCCTGAACCGGTATAAGAGCTCATTTGAGTTTGGGTATGATCACAGATGAATTCGTGAAAGACGCGCGGAGTGGCCGGCTCGATTGTGTTTATGCGGATCTGCGATATCTCTGCTCAAGATGTTTTCGATACGGGAAAGCTGAATGCGCTGAGTGACTGTACGGACGAAGATTGGAAGATCATTGCAGATGCAGTTGATACAGCTATTGAACATAGCATGAAGTAAGCATAAGGTTGTTGATGTCAGGCACATGTGGGCATAAGCATTTCCCGAATTTATCGGATTAAGAAGAATGGAGACACTGTAAAATGAGTGAACTCGATGATTCTCGTTGGATGCTGGAGCAATTTCTCAAGCGAGAGCTTCCGGACGCAAAGCTTTCAGATCAGGTAAAGGAAGAGATGACATATGCTCTGTATAAGAATTACTATGCCTATGAGATGGATGAGGAATTTGCCGCGAGAGATGCGGTAAGCTGCGCGTTGAAGAAACATCATATTCAGGCGCCGGGGTTTCAAATATGGATCGCATGACTTGCAATAGGCTGCAACCATCGGGCGGACTTCTGAGCTCGTCAGATGAAGTGTGAAAGGTCCGCGGACAGGGATTCTGTTTGCGGACCTTTCGCAAATTTGCTTCAGATTAAGATCATTGGCTGATGTTGAGTAATTACTTATACGCCGTACCAGCCGATGCCTTCATATTTCCAGCCAAGCTTCACCAGGTTGTCACGCTCTGTAGTGCTTGCCGTGTAGTGGTGTGCACCTGCGCCCGTGCAGTTCGGGTTATAGAGGCGATAGAGCGGTTTGCCACTGGAAGCCGGAGCGGAGTACCACGCAATGCCCTCATACTTCCATCCGAGCTTCACGAGATTATTCTTCTCTGCGTCGCTGCCTGTATAGTGATGATCTCCCGCATTTGGATTGTACAGGCGGTAAATCGGAGTGCCTGTCTTCGGGGCATTCCATGCAGTTCCTTCATACTTCCAGCCGACGGAAACAAGATGATCCCGCTCACTCTGACTGCTTGTGAAGAAATGCTCGCCGCTGTTCGGATTGTACAGGCGATACATCGCTAAGGTTTCCTGTTCCTGTCCCTTGACGGTAAATGTTGTGCTGCCGAGGAACTTCATCGAACCGTCTGCCATCTGCGCATAGCTGTGGACATTATAGAGACCGGAACCGTTGAAGTCGGAGATCCGGATATCCGCATTAAACGTATAATAGTTCGTGTATCCTCTGTCCGTCTCACGCGTTGCCTTCAGCCAGTGCATGTCGTCCTGCCCGTTCACAGCAGACCAGACAGCAAAGTAAATCTGTTTCTGATTCTGAATCACTTCCGGGCAGACATCCATGGATGCTGTGTATGCCTGATTCTCTGTCTTTGTCTTGACGGACAGAATCGGATCATGGTTCGTAACCTTAAAGGTTGTACTGCCGATGAATTCCATCGTTCCGTCGTCAAGTTCCGCATAGCAGTGGACGTTGTACGTTCCGTCATAGAATCCGCTCTTCGGCGTCATGTCGGAGAGTTCTACATCTTTCCACCATCTGCCTCCCTCTATCTTCGCCTCTTCCCAGACGAGGTCATCCTGTCCGTCTTTTACAGACCAGACGGCATAGTACAGCTTCTTCAGATTCGGGATGGTGGCTCCCTCAAGATAAATGTCAGTGCCGCTTAGATTTTCGTTGACATTCGATGCACTCAGTTCTCCGCGGACCAGCTCCGGTGTCTTATTTGTAACAGTGACCGACACCTGTTTGGTCACCTTTCCGTTCTCAGCGACTGCAGTCAGTGTTGCCTTGCCCTCGCCTTTTCCTGTGACGATACCATTTGCATCGACATGAGCAACTTCTTCATGGTTGGATTTCCATATGATGTAAGGATTCGTTGCATTTGCCGGCTCTATGTTGACTGATACCTGAGATGTCTCTCCCACGTTCAGCTTCAGATTCTCTGAAGAAAGCGCAAGACCTGTAATTGGGACATATGGCTTTGTATCGTCTCCGGCTGTAAAGTAAGCTGTATGCCAGGGCAGGTACCAGGCTTTCCATGTAGGAACAGTCCAGCCGGATCTGTTTTTCAGGACAAATAATGTCAAATTATTCAGCACATCAAAGCTGGGCTGTATATAATCATTTACACCAAGTGCATCTCCGTAGAAGAAAATCGAGGTTAAAGAGGAACAGCCTGTAAACGCACATGAGTCCATGTATGTCACGCTGCTCGGGATTGTAATCTTCTGAAGAGACGTGCAATTAGAAAAACCAGAATACTTGATAATCGACACACTATCTGGTATGGAGACCGTTTGAAGAGACGTGCAGCCGGAAAATGCGTACATCTCAATGCTGGTCACACTATCCGGGATCGTAACCTGCGTAAGTGATTTGCAATTCATGAAGGCGTATCCATAGATAGTGGTTACACTACTCGGGATCGTGATCTGCTTAAGCGCATGGTAATCCTCGAAGGCATGATACCCGATTTCGGTCACGCTGTTCGGAATCGTGATCTGCTGTATTGATGTGCAGCCTTTAAAGGTATTGCTGCCAATACTGGTTACGCTGTTCGGGATTTTAACCTGCTGAAGATCTGAATTATTAGCAAAAACGCCTTTTGAATCCGGATAGGTCGAACCAATTTCGGTCACAGGCTTTCCATCAATTGAATCGGGTATCGTAACGGTTGTTTCCCATCCGATGTGCTCTACGATTTTTATGGTGCCATCATCTTTTACCTTATACCCGAGAAAACCGTAGTAACTATCTATATCAGTGTCATCATCAGATGCGCCAACGGTTTCTCCTGCAGCAGCTTCGCTTTTACTTGTAGTCTCTTCCTGACTGCTCTGTGACTCAGGGGCAACCATCGATTCGTCTGATGATTCCGCATCAGTTGCTGCTTCAACTGTGGAATCCGTAGATTCCGTATCGGTTGCCGCGCCAACTGAGGAATCCGTAGATGCCACGTCTGCGGTCAATGAATCTGCCGCAGCATCCGTGTCATTTTCTTCAGGTGATGTGACCATGCTTTCGCTGGCTGCAGTTTCATCATCTGCAAATGCAGTGATCCCTGTCGGTGTCAGCATTGCAACTGCGAGTCCGGTGCAAAGAATCGGAACCAGAATCTTTTCAAGCAACCTTTTCTTCATAGGACAACCTCCCATCCATCGCCATTTGCCTGTGGCGAGTGTGCCAGCCGGAATTGCCATTTCCGACCAGCTGTTTTGCCAGCTACCACTTATTACTATGGCATGTTTTCAGCAGTTTCCAAACAGAACATATATTTTGTGAATCCTTTCGTGAAGATAAGGAATTGAATTGGCGGATTCTGCGGGGAACGCAGCATAAGAGAACATGAGTATACTGATCGATATATTCACGAGGCGGTTTTCTCCTCAGACCAAATGGTGCACATCACTTTGATATGAGGGGCTGTGTTTTTTACAGCCCCTTTGCACAGGTAAGTATAGATTGAAATAAACGAAATGGTTTGATACAATATTTGTATAAAGGAGAAATAAGCAAAATGACACAAAGTGATTTGGAAGATTTAGCAAACTATGTTTGTGAGAATAAGACGGAGACACAAACAATTGAGTTAAAAAGCGCACACGATGGATGCCCTAAACGGCTGTATGATACCTTGTCCAGTTTTTCAAATCAGGATAATGGAGGTGTTATCCTGTTTGGAATTGACGAAAAGGCAAACTTTTGCCCTGTTGGAGTATATGACTTGCAGGATCTTCAGAAAAAGGTCACCGAGCAGTGCCAGCAGATGCAGCCTCCAGTCAGAGCGTATTTTACAACGACTGTTTATGAAGAAAAGTGGATCTGTGCTGCTGAGATACCAGGTATCGACTTGTCAGACAGGCCTTGCTATTACAAGGGTGCCGGAAAAATAAAGGGTTCATTTATCAGGGTGGGGGATGCAGATCTTCCCATGACTGATTATGAATTGTATAGTTTTGAAGCTTACCGCAAACATTTGCACGATGATGAAAGACCAATTGAGAGAGCAAGCCTTGAAAGTCTGAATCAGGAAAAACTGAATGGTTATATTTATGGCATGAAGTTGGAAAGGCCGGGGCTTGCCCAGATGGACCGGAAGCTGGTGCATGAGATGCTGAATATATCCAGAAATGATGTTCCGACGCTGGCAGCGGTTCTTAATTTTGGCATTTACCCACAGGGGTATCTTCCTCAACTTGCGATTACGGCGGTTGCCATTCAGGGAAAAGAAATGGGTGATGTGGCAGATAGTGGGGCGAGGTTCATTGATAATAAACGTATCGAAGGAACATTGTCTGAAATGGTTGAAGGGGCAATTGCTTTCTGTAAGAGAAACATGAAAGTCCAGACAGTCATTGATGAGCATACGGGCAGGCGAGAGGATATTCCGGAGTACCCTGTAGCGGCAATAAGGGAAGCAGTCTTAAATGCTGTCATCCATAGAGATTACAGCTATTATACAGAAGGGACGCCTATACAGATCGATATGTTTCAGGATCGCTTGGAAATTCACAGTCCCGGATCTCTTTATGGAAGGCTTACGGTGGACCAGCTTGGCATTGCAAAACCTGACCTGAGGAATCCTGCTCTTGCAGTGATGGCGGAGTCTCAGACGGAAGCCGAGAACCGCTATTCCGGAATTCCAACGATGCGTCGGGAAATGAAAAAATACGGCCTTCCTGCACCGGTTTTTGAAAATCGTAGAAATGAGTTTGTTGTTACATTTTACAATAATTTAGTTCAGCAAGCAGAAAATGAGAGTAATGTAGCAGATAAAGAAGATCCTGATCTGCTTTCATTCTGCAGAACACCGCGTACCAGACGGGAAATTGCGGATTATCTGGGCGTAAAGACCGTATTTTATGTGACGTCAAAATATATTAATCCGCTTGTTGAAGAGGGAAAATTGAAAATGACGATTCCGGATAAGCCTAAAAGTAAAAATCAAAAATATTTTAGTGCATCACACGAGTAAAGAAGGAGAGTTCAAAATGAGTGAAAACAATGCAAAGAGTCCATGGCCGGGTCCTGCGGGACTGATTCCGGTGACGAGCGGCAAGGCAGAGGATGATAGCTATATTGCAATTAGATGAATCTAACATCACGCCGCCGTTCTTTTGCCACATTAGTGCAGACATATTTGGGAAATGAATTTGCCGTCGAACGCCAGAAGTGGGATCAAGTGGGTGTCAGGTTCCGATAATAATTTCCCTTGGAGATTGCCCCCGGAGAGACAGATACTCCTGAGAAAACTCGTGCAGCTTCTGCAGATGTCGCTTTTATGGCGACCTCTGCGGGGGCTGCTTTTTTTATAATAAGAGCGAAGAATGGCGATCTAAGCCTTGTTATACAGCGGAAGGGAGTGCATGGATATGGAAGAAAAGAACGGATATACACAGGAGTCTGTCGAGGCGAACGACAACTTATCCGGAGAAAATGGAACCGACAATCGGAAACCGAATAAAAAACATGTTAGCATCACCAAGGTAGTCATTGGTATTCTCGTATTTCTCAATATTGTTATGCTGGCTGCAGCTATATCACTTTCAGCATCCGTTTCCAGCATGAAAGAGAAGAATGCGTCCATTAAAAGCGAAAACCAGTCGCTTTCGAGCAAGGTAAGTTCACTTCAGGATCAGAATCATTCGCTGAAGACAAAGAATGATTCTCTGACACGCGACAATATTTCGCTCAAGGCAACAAATGACAGTCTCGCAAGTCAGAATGATGATCTTAAAAATGGTGCAGCAGCGCAGCTTGTTCAGATCAAAAATTCATTTGAAGCCGGAAAATGGCAGGATGTTATCGATAAAGCCAAGGCACTTCACCAGAAATATAACGGAAGTTCGGAAGACAAAGAGGCACAGAATCTTGCAAATCAGGCGCAGGCAAAACTGGATGCAGCCGCGCAGGCAAAGGCTGCTGAGGAAGCAAAGGGGTATGAAACTGGCATTACGTATGATCAGCTTGCCCGTACGCCGGATGACTATGTCGGAAAGAAAGTGAAATTCAGTGGAAAAGTTGTTCAGGTAGTGGAAGGATCTGACTCGGTTGATATTCGACTGGCAGTTAATGATGATTACGACACGATCGTATATGCTGAATATGCGAAATCAACGGTTTCATCGCGGGTGCTGGAAGATGATGAAATCACAATCTATGGAACCTCGGTTGGAACAATCAGCTATCAGTCTACGCTTGGTGGAACGATCACGATTCCAGGCGTGTACGTAGATAAGATTGATCAATAAAATCGAGTCCAGCCCAGGCCGGACAAGACGACTGGTGCGAAAAAACGGCCAGTGTTATAGCAGCGAATTTTCTAGTATGTTGCTATTAAAAATGCAACATAAACTAGAAATTACAGCGTGAATGTTGTACAATATGCCTATATTTACCGAGAGAACTAAGGGAACTCTCCAGATCTTTTTCCGAGTGCATCTGGCAGGATGCACCGGACACATTTTGAACAGTTACCTAAATATTAGAAATCCGAGGGTATCAGCATGAAGAAACAAACGGAAAATGCAGTGTATGCGTGCCTGTATCATGATATCGGCAAGATTATCTATCGGACAGGAAAGCAGGTAAAACACAGCGAGCTGGGATATGAATTTGTCCGGAAGGAATTTCCGGATATGGATCCCGACGTGTATGATGCTGTCCGCTATCATCATGGAAGAGAACTGAAGGATGCACGCATATCACCTCATTCACTGGCTTATATCACGTATCTTGCGGATAATATTTCCGCGGGCTTGGATCGCCGTGAAAATGACAATGGGCAGATGACATTTAAAAGAGATGTGGCGCTGTCTCCGGTGTTCATTCATATGAACGGAGAACATCCGGGATATTATCTGAGACCAGAGATAACTGGCAAAGGTGGCTGTGTTATGCCGCAGAAAGAGCAGCCGGTTCTTGATACACGCTCGTATCAGTATCTGGAAGACCGTCTGCGCGCTAACATTCATCAGATGTCGACAGGAGAGCCGTGGATCAATTCGCATCTGGCTATGCTGGAATCACTGACCAGCCAGATCCCGTCCAGCACGAATGTGGCGGAGTCCGTTGATATTTCTCTTTATGACCATCTGAAGACGACTGCTGCGGCAGGTGCCTGCCTGAGTGAGTATGCGATTGCAGAGCATATCACAGATTATAAGCAGACATTTATGACGCATGAGAAGGCTTTCCGGGACGAGAAGTGTTTTCTCATGTATTCAGCAGATCTGTCCGGCATTCAGAACTTTATCTATACAGTGCAGACGACGCATGCGCTGAAGACGCTTCGTTCCAGGTCCTTTTTCCTTGAGCTTCTGATGGAGCATTACGCGGATGAAATCCTGGAGGCGACAGGACTTGCGCGGACAAATCTTCTCTATAGCGGCGGTGGTCATTGTTATCTGCTTCTGCCCAATACAGAGGAGACGGTGGCGCAGCTGCAGCGTATTAATAAGCTCTTTAATCACTGGCTCTTTGAGAGGTTTGGTATTCTGCTTTATATTGCGCATGGATATGCACCATGCTCTGCAAATGACCTGATGAACAAGCCACAGGAAGGAAACCCATATCGGAGAATCTTCCGCATGGTTTCCGACAAGATCGCGTATCATAAGCTTCATCGGTATGACGCGGAGACTCTTCTGGCCATGAATAATCAGAAGCAGGCGTCTGGGAGCCGGGAGTGCAAGGTATGCGGGAGAACGGATCATCTGACGAAGGATGGCGTCTGCCAGTGGTGCAGCACGTTTGAGCTTATGTCTGAGAAGATCAGAAAACTTCCGGTCTATTATATAACCAAGACAAAGGGTCAATCTGACTTCTCGCTTCCAGGATCGGATGGTGATGTGTATGTAACCATTACCGATGTTGAAACAGCCAAAAAGATGGTTCAGAACGATACGGGCCTGTGCCGAATCTATACGAAAAATAAAATGTACACAGGTGTCCGTTATGCGACGAGACTGCACATCGGTGATTATGCAGCGGATACATGGGTAAACGAGCTTGCGAAGAGATCAACCGGCATTGAGCGGCTTGGCGTCTGCCGCATGGATGTCGATAATCTTGGAGAAGCATTCGTCAGAGGATTTGAGGAGAAGGAAGGTAACAGGCAGAGATATGTCACAATCTCAAGAACCTCCGCATTCTCTAGAAACATGTCCTTGTTCTTCAAGAATTATATCAACCATATTTTCAGCGGAAGAACCTCGGATGAACGATCTCTGAACGTACTGATCATCTATTCCGGCGGTGATGATATTTTCTTTGTCGGAGCATGGAATGATGTCATTGAAGGTGCAAAGAGAATAGAGAAGGCATTTGAGACGTTTACATGTGGAAGTTTGACGATATCGGCAGGTATCGGAATTTTTGGTGAGACCTATCCTGTGCGGCTCTTTGCGGAGAAGACCGGTGAGCTGGAAGATCGCGCTAAGCAGCATAAAGGAAAGCGGGCTGTGACATTGTTTGAGGCGGGAAGACAGGAAGAGGAAACACCAGAGGACACAGAGAAAGAAAAGCAGAAAAAACAAGAAGAAAATTATTATCGTGCAAGTAATCGTCCAGCGACTCTGTTCGAAAAGGGAGGCCAGACCTACGACTGGACGACGTACCTACGAAAGGTAGAGGGAGAGAAGCTGGCAACGCTTCGAGAATTCTTCGATCCATTCTTTAAGCAAGATCAGAAAGAAAGCGCAGCGTCCAGTATAAAAGACAATGAAAAGCGCGGCATGGCGTTCCTTTATCGGATGACAAGCCTGCTCCGGGAGAGTGCAGAAGATTCTTTAAATCTGGCTCGTCTGGCATATGTTCTTTCGAGACTTGAGCCATCAAAGCAGAGCAGCCAGTATGAGCCTTATCGGAAGATGAAAGACGCCGTCTATCGCTGGGCGATGAGTCCGGATGATCGAAAGCAGCTGCTGACAGCGATCTATCTTTATGTATATGAGAGACGTGCACGTTAAGGAGGACGTTCTATGTACGGGAACAATGGTTATGGAAATGGAAGAGGCAACTTTAACAGCAGGGGATCCTACGGAAACAACAGAAGGTCCTATGGGAATGACAGAGGCTCTAATGGCGGCCAGAGACGGGATGTGGTACCTGCGATTCCGAAGCCGATGAAGCTTCCGACGGATTATGTGAAAGCAGCAGAAGACGCCATGAAGTCTATTCGTCAAGAGGAGAAAAAAGATAATAAAATCACAACAAGTAAGCTTCGCAATCTTTACTCACTGACCATGTGCATTTACGACAAGGAGCTTCGGAGAACAGATTCGAAGCTTCTACCGGAGGATGATGCAAAGCTGACGCAGCTTCATATGCGGCTCCTGTATGAATATGGCCGTGATAATGGCGTCAAGGTATTCGCGGATAAGACAAAGGTTTTATCGTATCTGAAGGGCATTCAGTCCAGTCGGGAAGAGTATCTGAATTTTGCGCATTATATGGAAGCACTGGTGGCATATCATAGATTCCTCGGAATGGGAGGTAATAATTAATGTACGGAAAGATTAAAATTACAGGCAGGCTGGTTGTCAGGACAGGAATGCATATCGGCGGAAATGAGGCCTTCTCAGCGATCGGTGCGATTGATTCTCCTGTTGTCAAGGACCCGTTTACAGGAGAGCCGATTATTCCGGGCAGTAGTATCAAGGGAAAGATTCGTACACTGCTTGCAAGAAGCATGTCTGGAGATATCGAACAGATGCCTGCGTGCAAGGATGATGATCCGGTCATTTTACGGATGTTTGGAAGCTCGGAACCGCCTCACGCAGCCAGATTCCAGTTCGTCGATCTGTTCCTGTCGAAGGACAACAAGACAGATCTGGTAGGCCTTACGGAAGCGAAAGCTGAAAATGTCATCAACAGAAAGACCTGTGTGGCGAACCCTCGAATCATTGAGCGAGTCACCGCGGGAACAGTGTTTGATTTTATTTTGGTTTACAATGTGGAGAAGCAGAATGAAGTTGAAGAGGATTTCCGTACACTGGCGAAGGGTATGAAACTCCTGCAGCTCGACTATCTCGGTGGTCATGGCACACGCGGAAGCGGACGTGTCAGCCTGAAGGATTTCCAGCTGACTCCGTATGGCTGTGATGTTGATATCAAGCCACTGGAAGGCATTTTGAATGAAGTTTCTGCGTTTGAACTGATACCTGAACGGAGCGCTAAAGCATGAACTATTTTCTGTATAAGCTGAAATTTACGACGCCGGTGCATTTCGGACGATCGGACTCCGCGCAGTCGCTGTTCGGCTCCGGAATGAATTTTGCGGCGGACACACTGTTCTCCTCTCTTTGCCATACGGCACTTGAAATGGGAGGGGAAGAGCAGCTTAGGCATCTGGCTGATCTAGTGAAAGAGGGCAAGCTTCTTCTGTCTGATACATTTCCCTGGAAGGGAGATACATTATATCTGCCGAAGCCTCTGTATAGGAAAGAGGGTCCGTCGAAGGACGTAGACCTTCCGCAGGGGCAGAGAAAAGCCATGAAGAAACTGGCATGGGTGCCGGCTGATTTGATGAAAGAGCTGTTCAGTGACATGGAGACCGGAGATATCTTCGACGCGAACAAGGTCGATCAGAACTTCGGCAGAGTGATGCTGAACGAAAAGGCCGCCGTCAGAACGGGCGGCGAGGCGAGGCCGTATGCGGTTGGTGCTTTCTATTTTGAGCCGGATACAGGGCTGTACTTTATTGCCGGAACTGAAACGGAAGAGGAAGGAGATAAACTGCAGGATCTCCTCGACGCAATGGGACTCGGCGGAATTGGCGGCAAGAGAAGCACAGGTCTTGGCAAATTCACGGTCGACGATGCGATATACCTGAATGAGCCGTTTGATGATACGACGAAGTGGTTGTATTCCTCTCTTGAGAGCAAGGAAGACGCTTCTATGCTGCTCACGACCAGCCTTCCAAAGGAGGCGGAACTTTCTTCCGCAATGGAAGGAGCTTCCTATCTTCTGACAAGGAGAGGCGGCTTTGTGCAGTCCGATCATTTCTCAGAGGAGATGCGAAAGAAGCAGGTCCAGTATTTTTTCCAGGCAGGATCTGTCTTCCGGCATCGCTATGAGGGTGATCTGTATGACGTCAGCGGCGGGGCCGGTTCACACCCGGTTTATCGGTACAGTAAACCGCTGTTTCTGGGGGTGAGCCTATGATACAGAGCGGTCATTTGAAGACTTATGATCTGACATTGGAGACGGTTGGACCGGTTCATATTGGAACCGGTGAGAAAGCTGCCAAGAGCAATTATTTATACGATAAGACTCATCAGATTATCTCTATGCTGAATTCGGATAAGCTGATCGAGGCAGTTATTGCGCATGACAAGGTGGATGAATACGAGCAGGGAATTGTGCAGAGTCAGTTCGATGATCCGGATGGTTTGTACAAATTCCTGGTTCATACATGTGGTCTGAAGGGAAGAGAAATCCAGGAGCTTGTTCTGTATAACTGCGATGCAGGCGCGGCGCTTGATGAAAATCATAACCTTAAGAACATTACACAGTTTATCCGACGGGAAGATGGGAAGGCATATATTCCGGGAAGCAGTCTGAAGGGAGCTCTCCGGACAGTTATTCTGTTCCATCTGATGAAAGAGAAATATTTACTCGGAACAGGAGATCCTTCAGACGAAGATGATTTTGAAAAGAGCTTAGTTAATACACTGCATTTGAAGACAAACCATTTCGGAAATGTGTTGACAAAGGATGCGGTGAACAGCGTGATGCGTGGCCTCTCCGTCTCAGATAGCGAGGCAATTCCAAACCGGCAGATGACGCTTTGCAATAAGATTGATATTCACGCTGGCAAACAGGCGGAAGAAAGCAAACCAAATGTCTGCAGAGAGTGCGTGAAGCCGGGGACTGAGATTCATTTTGCATTGACAATGGACCAGAGTATTCTGAAGCATACGGATATCCGGGCAGAGGCTTTTTATTCATATTTAGATGACTTCATGAATTATTACCATGAGCAGTACGAATCTCATTTTCAGCTTCCGGACGGCGGAGTCTACGGTTCGCATCTTCTGTTTCTAGGAGGAGGAAGCGGGTTCTTTTCAAAGACGTTGACATATCCATATTATGGAGACGAAGCGTTGAATATTGTTATCAGGGCGATGCGCAAAAGCAAGACTGCTAGGAAGCACCATCATGAAAACGATGAGGGACTTGGAATCTCTCCGAGAACGATGAAGTATACAGAATGGGGTGGCAGACGCTATCCGTTTGGCTTGTGTAAAGTGACGATTGAATAAGGAGCGGAGGAACGTGTAAATGCTATCCAGACTGGATATGACTTTATCGGGTGCAGAGCAGCTGAATTATCAGATGGCCTCTCTGTTCCACGGTGCTTTGATGGAAATGCTGCCGGAGGCATATGTCGCAGAGCTGCATGAATCAATGCTGCATCCCTATACGCAACACCTGGAAATGCGGAACCATGAGTGGCACTGGGTTGTCACTGCCTTGAATGACCGCGCGAAGAGCATTATTATTGACCAGACTCTTGCGCAGAAGAACCAGGTTGACATCAAGAAGCATGAGCTGGTCATCGGAATTGCAGAGAAGAAAACAGATGAGCTGACAGATAAAGAATTATCCAGCCAGTTCTATCAGGAAGATGCGCCGAGGACTATCAGTCTGCAGTTTCTGACACCGACTGCATTTAAGATTGATGGACGGTATGTGTTTTATCCGGATATCCGCTCCATCTATCTGAGTCTTATGAATAAATATGACGCGGCCAGTAAAGCCGGAAGCATGAGAGATGAGGATGCACTCGAGCTTTTGTGTCGGAATACAAGTCTGTTCCGTTACGATCTGCGCAGCACGCTGTTCAGTATGGAGGGCGTGAAGATCCCTTCATTTGTCGGGAAGGTCGCCTTTCGTATGCATGGAGCACAGACGATGACAAACCTCGCACAGATGCTGTTCCGCTTCGGTGAGTATTCCGGAATCGGCATCAAGACGGCGCTTGGAATGGGTGCTGTTAAGATGCTCAGTGAAGAGGAAATGAGAGGCCGCCGGCATTCTGCGGAATAAATTCCCGAAAATTGCCGAGGCAAAATGAGTTTAAAACGAGGCCACCCGAAAAGGGTGGCCTCAAACAGATATCCCTGCTATAATTGTTTTGTTTGTCACGGGCAGACCATTCTGACATTCTTCGTCAACGCTGTCTGAAGGACAGGCTGGAGAACGATTTTAAGCCGCACCGCATAAAATGGGCATTTTTTACATTATGAGGAAGCTTGAAGGACGCATCTGCCGGCTGATTTAGTTTTGCCACGCAAAGTGGCTCGGGAGCCCTTGATTTATAAGGGCTCCCGGGGGCAGGATTGAGAAATACGAAGACCCCGCAGGGGACGGAAACCAGCTTGACGTTGATTATCATGCGGATTGGGATGATCATTGAGAAATACGAAGACCCCGCAGGGGACGGAAACACGTCAAAAAGCAGATCATGGCTCCCTACAAGGAGTTTATTGAGAAATACGAAGACCCCGCAGGGGACGGAAACCTTGCCTCCTTCCTTGAGCGTGTCCCCAAACCGGAGATAATTGAGAAATACGAAGACCCCGCAGGGGACGGAAACCGGACTCGATACACCTGTGATCAATTCCACGGCATCATTGAGAAATACGAAGACCCCGCAGGGGACGGAAACTCGGTCTTTTCTTCGTCCGTCATATCATTCCACTTTATTGAGAAATACGAAGACCCCGCAGGGGACGGAAACGCCTTACGGTCGATGATCAGCCATCCCATGTCATCAATTGAGAAATACGAAGACCCCACAGGGGACGGAAACTCGTCCACGATGTGGACAAGTAAGGACTATCCTTAATTGAGAAATACGAAGACCCCGCAGGGGACGGAAACTAGCAGCCGGATTTGTGGGGCTGCCGCCAAAAGTGATTGAGAAATACGAAGACCCCGCAGGGGACGGAAACTATGACTATTTTCTTTCTCGGTTCAAGATCATCCAATTTATTGAGAAATACGAAGACCCCGCAGGGGACGGAAACAAAGAGATAGTTTTCTTTCGTCTTGTCATAGATCTATTGAGAAATACGAAGACCCCGCAGGGGACGGAAACAGCTTACCTACTTTCTCGATAACGTGCTTTCTCTTATTGAGAAATACGAAGACCCCGCAGGGGACGGAAACTTTATCAAAGTGGCTTCTGAATCCAAAATCTTTTCTGAATTGAGAAATACGAAGACCCCGCAGGGGACGGAAACTTGCTCGCCCGAATCTTTTCCAATTCTCTGATGGGCGGACAAGCGATTGAGAAATACGAAGACCCCGCAGGGGACGGAAACCTGATAAGCTGGCGGAGCATCGTCTTGTAAGCCAATTGAGAAATACGAAGACCCCGCAGGGGACGGAAACTAAAATCCTTGCTCTGCGTATCATCAAGATAATCATCAAAATTGAGAAATACGAAGACCCCGCAGGGGACGGAAACGGTACGTCCGTGATATGCGGTCACGGAACCGAACCGCATTGAGAAATACGAAGACCCCGCAGGGGACGGAAACAGTCCGATGAGAAGTGCCTTCATTTTTTCTCCTTCTCCCATTGAGAAATACGAAGACCCCGCAGGGGACGGAAACTCCGCGACATTCCTGCTCTGGTCGACAGGATCGATTGAGAAATACGAAGACCCCGCAGGGGACGGAAACAAGGAATTTTCAAACCGATGACGGACAGAAGATTTATATTGAGAAATACGAAGACCCCGCAGGGGACGGAAACAGTAAGATTAGTTGTTACAATCAGCGGCTTCTTTGAACATTGAGAAATACGAAGACCCCGCAGGGGACGGAAACATATCTCTTTTCCTCTCTTTCTTTGTGTTGGGCTTATTGAGAAATACGAAGACCCCGCAGGGGACGGAAACCCGTGAATGATTTTCACTTTAAGATCTTCGCACCATTGAGAAATACGAAGACCCCGCAGGGGACGGAAACGTGATTGAGTTTTTAATCATGGTTAAATGTCCTCATTGAGAAATACGAAGACCCCGCAGGGGACGGAAACCTTCGCGGCATCCGTGAAAGATGTCAGCAAGTTCCGATTGAGAAATACGAAGACCCCGCAGGGGACGGAAACCGGCATGCCGTTGAGGATATAGCGTGCGTCCGAGTCATTGAGAAATACGAAGACCCCGCAGGGGACGGAAACTTCTCGTTGTCGAAGCGGAGAAGAACGTACCAGTATTGAGAAATACGAAGACCCCGCAGGGGACGGAAACTAATGGTCTCTTTCCTTTACCGCTCTGGCCCACTTTATTGAGAAATACGAAGACCCCGCAGGGGACGGAAACTTCGAGCCGCGACTGGTAGATCGTCATGCGGAATTGAGAAATACGAAGACCCCGCAGGGGACGGAAACTCGTAATCCGTGAACTCGATGATGTAGATCATGCCGTCCTATTGAGAAATACGAAGACCCCGCAGGGGACGGAAACACATTTTCTCTTTCTTCTTCTTCCATCTTAAGTTTAATTGAGAAATACGAAGACCCCGCAGGGGACGGAAACTCGACAGTCACGTCCCATGTCTCGATCTCATCGCCGATTGAGAAATACGAAGACCCCGCAGGGGACGGAAACAGTTCTTCACGCGCGTCACGCAATGACTGTGAAACGTATTGAGAAATACGAAGACCTCGCAGGGGACGGAAACAGCACACCGGCGATCGTGTCCTTGTCGATTCCGGCCCATTGAGAAATACGAAGACCCCGCAGGGGACGGAAACGTAGTATTATGTACTTAGTGAAGGAGGTATGCATTAATTGAGAAATACGAAGACCCCGCAGGGGACGGAAACCATCAAACCACTCTGAATTGAAGTAACCATTATTGAGAAATACGAAGACCCCGCAGGGGACGGAAACGGCCGCGCCGTCGTGATAGTCAACGACAAAATTATATTGAGAAATACGAAGACCCCGCAGGGGACGGAAACATTGCTTCCAGATACTCCAGAAGAAGTAACTTGATGGTAAACAATTGAGAAATACGAAGACCCCGCAGGGGACGGAAACTGGTTACCCCAACTTGGTATGAACAGACCTTCCTATTGATTGAGAAATACGAAGACCCCGCAGGGGACGGAAACCCGTGACGGAATCTGTTTCGCTTCGCACGGATCAATTGAGAAATACGAAGACCCCGCAGGGGACGGAAACCGCCCCGTCACGACAACACACGTGCCCTTGGCAAACATTGAGAAATACGAAGACCCCGCAGGGGTCGGAAATGGTATAATCAGAGTCGCGGGGGGGGGGGGTGAACACCTATTGAGAAATGCGAAGACCCCGCAGGGGACGGAAACAACGCGGAGACGTTAAAGAAGTCGGCCTCCGGCTGGATTGAGAAATACGAAGACCCCGCAGGGGACGGAAATAGGTACTGAAGTGCCTGTGTCGCGATTTCCTCAAGATTGAGAAATACGAAGACCCCACAGGGGACGGAAACTCCGCTTTACACTGAATCTTCAATATGTCCCATGCCATTGAGAAATACGAAGACCCCGCAGGAGACGGAAACCGACGCAACGGCTGACGTAGCATGCTGTGTACGTGTCATTGAGAAATACGAAGACCCCGTAGGGGACGGAAACGTCAGTACCGGATGCTCCCTGTAGCTCGTATCGTTCTTTAATTGAGAAATATGAAGACCCCGCAGGGGACGGAAACGACGGACGACGAGACTCGAACTTCGTGAGTTCCGCGATTGAGAAATACGAAGACCCCATCGGGGACGGAAACACCATCCCCTTGACGCCGTTCCACGCGACGCCTAATTGAGAATTCTGAAGCTTCATAGCGGACGATAGTCTGAACTCGCTATATGGGTGATAGGGTGTTACAATTATTTAAGAGTTTAAATGGCCCCATAGGGGACGAATATCTGAATTATAAATAGTAAGCATGCGTTTCAGCAGAGAATTTTTCATTGACCCCACAAGGGGAATACAAAGGCAGGTATCTGTACGACAGCAGGATGATTCACAGTGAAAGGCGGTGATTTCATTTGAGCATGGTTGTTATTGATGAGAGCGGGGCCGTTGTCGGAATTGAAAATAACCGGCTCACGATCAAGTGCAGAGATGGGCTGCGTTCATTTCCGATCGAGACGATCGACAGCATTACGATTCTGGGACATTCGCAGATGACGACGGCGTGTATTCAGCATTGCCTGACATATGGGATTCCGGTGTCATTTTTGTCGAGAGGCGGCAAATATTTTGGCTATCTGCAGTCGACCGGGCATGTAAATACGTTCCGGCAGCGCAGGCAGTGCGCTCTATATGACGAAGAATTCGCCATGAATTTGTCCAGAAATATCGTGATGGCGAAGATCAAAAACCAGCAGGTTGTTCTGCGCAGATATGAGGGAGAACATAAGGCAGAGCTGGCGGAAGCGGAGCATATGCTGGTCATCTGTGAGAATAAGGCACGTATCGCGCCGAAGTATGATACCTTGATGGGTTATGAAGGACAGGCTGCAAAAGCATATTTTCAGGGACTGGCTGCAGTAGTCGACCCGGATTTTCATTTTTCAGGAAGAAACCGGAGGCCGCCTAAGGATGAATTCAACTCGCTGCTCAGCCTCGGGTATTCGATTCTGATGAATGAGCTGTATGCGGCGATTGAGCGGAAGGGGATGAATCCGTACTTTGGGTTTCTTCACCGCGATGGCGAGCATCATCCGACGCTTGCGAGCGATATGATGGAAGAGTGGCGGGCTGTGATTGTGGATTCGACCGTCATGAGTCTGATCAACGGGCATGAAATCCACAAACATGATTTTCAGTTCGACGATACAGATGAAGGATGC
>Ga0256405_10005894_pt1 | contig 20397 bp, 17 predicted proteins | sample RumenRJG_02DNA_FD_189096 | JGI IMG/M metagenome (GOLD analysis project Ga0256405, IMG submission 189096) | Bovine rumen microbial communities from Lethbridge, Alberta, Canada - RJG_02 | ecosystem: Host-associated > Mammals > Digestive system > Stomach > Rumen | place: Canada: Alberta... | reverse complement strand
CATTGTGAACCACATTCGATGAGCCGCAGAAAAAGCATTTTTTTTAGCATATCAATGATAATCTTTGCAAAGATAAGAATATCAATCGATTACAAGGATTTTATCACCCAGAATGTCCAACCCGCCGCTTTTTGATAGGAAATCGTTGAAGATCAACTGGATGGATTCCTGTTCAGCCAACGGGATGTCAACGCAGTTGGCGTGCATCCATCCGGCCAACCCGCGTAGGGCTTTGTCCCGGCAGAGTTCCAGCATCCATCCCAGGTCTTCTCCGGTCACCAGTTGCCAGGTTGTGCGAAAGAGGTGAACCCGGACAATCTGACCTTCATTGTAGGCTTTCTCAAAGGCCTTGACGGACGGACGTTTGGTGCGCATTTCCACAGCCCAGCGCATCATCCGGTATTCCTGCGCCTGCATCGCACCCATCCACGCCACCACCTCATGCGGCGTTCCAAATTGCGGGCAAATCAGTTGCTGATTCAGCAGGCGTTGGGATATGGGATTCATCAAAAGGGTATATCACTGTTTTCCGGCTGAGAGTTGGACCCGGCTTTTTGGACAAGGTCTCCATATGGGAACCCGCTGAGCGGAGTCTCCTTAACAGAGTCTCCATCCAATTCAAAGAGCCTTGTGTCTTCGTCATGAATATCAGATTCATAGACTCCGGATTCCCGGTGCAGGACAACCTTGCAACCGTAGAGGCGAGCCATCCGCTCACACCAGTCACGCCAGTCTTCGTCCAAGTAAGTGTCCTGGCATTCATTCACTTGGGAAAGGATTTTTAAGATATACTCGTCACTGTTTTTCGTGACGTCAACCAATCCGACTCCGTAGTCTTCCGTTCCGTCGGGTTCGTCATCATCAATATAGGAAAACACGAATTCCTTGCATGGACTGTGCATCCTATTGTAATCGTCCAAAAAATCCATGAGAGTAAACTCGGCACCATACCCCGCAGGCTGTTCGTCCTGGTCCGGATCACCTTCCAAACGGTAACGGGCTTCCTGGATCTTCCGGTTCATCTCCTCCAAATCGGCACCGGCATCCACGGTAATCTTGTCGCGACCGAACAGACGGAACGCCTGGTTGAGAATCTTCACTATGGCCTCTTTCGGCCCGGCAATGCACGCCGTAGTGGAGATACCCAAAACGTCATGAACCGATTCCTTTGCGACGATGAGAGATCGGTCATCATCGTTAAGACACGAACATCCTTCGAAGGCTCCCTGGCCGATAACAGTCACGCTTGAGGGTAATACAATCCGGGTAAGGCCTGTGCAGCCCCTGAAGGCATCGTGAGCGATGATACGTACTCCCTCCAGGATGACAATGCTCTCCAGATTCGAGCAGCCCATGAATGCGGCGACATCGATCGTCCGCAATCCCTCCCGGAGCTCGACGCGCCTGAGGTTCTTGCACCCGAGGAATGAACAGGCACCTATGATGGTTACACTTCTGGGGATGGAAACGCTTGTGAGCTTCTCACAGTTCATAAGCGTATTGGGAAGGATCTTCCTCACGCCTTCGGGAATCTCCAGATGACCGTTTTCGTCAATCAGTTCTTTGAATAATTGTATAGCCATAATTGTATTCTGCAGATTACTTTTTCCTAAACAATTGATTAATGTCAAGACTGAAGAAATCTTCCAGCGGAAGACCCTCCGGACCTACAATGAACGCGGACGTTATGTGCTCTGTGTAAAGCTGCCTGAATTTCTCAAAGCCGGAGGTGTCATCGGCGCTGCTGCTTTTGACTTCTATTGCCACAAGCGCCTGTCCTTTTTTAAGGACGTAATCGCACTCCTTTTTATGCTCGTCCCGCCAGTACAGAAGTTCAAATCCGTCCAACTGCGAACGGTTGGCCAGATGCGCACCGACAGCGGATTCTACCTGGCGTCCCCACTCAGTGGGATTGGTTACGGCTTCCTCAAAGGTAAACTGACCATAACGATTGCGGAAGGCGCTGTTGTAGACCTGCATCTTGGGAACTGAGTTTTTCTCCTTGATGACAGATGGCGCATATTTCTGCAATGGCTTTACCGTCATGGTCTGATCCAGGACATTCAAGTAATTCTTGATGGTCGGCACTGTCCCGCTGTTCATCGTTCCCTGCATCTTGGTCAGCGACAGTTCCCGGGCCGACTCAATACAGGCAAGCTCAAAGACCTGTCGCAGAAGGGCGGGATTGCGGATTTCCTCAATCTCCAAAATGTCGCGGGTAAGAATCGGGGTTATGATGGTGTCCTCCATCAGGCTGCGCCAGCGGTCTTCGTCGTGAATGTCTGGTGCCAGGCCGGGGAAACCGCCGAAATAGATGTACTGCTGCATCGTGAAAGCAAAGGCGTCCCTCATTTCATTCCACTCCCAATAACCCATCTTTATAGGCTCGAATCGGCCTTCAAGGGATTCATTCAACCCCTTCTGAAGGAGGACGCGTGACGACCCTAGGAGAATGACTTTCAGATTGCGTTTTGTACGGGTATCCTCGTCCCATTCTTTCTTTACCTGCTCGCTCCAGCCGTCAATCTTCTGCACCTCGTCAATAATGAGGATGCGTTCCTTGTCACCGTGGAGATCCATCTTCATACGGGCCTCCTGCCAATGGTTGGGAATCCAGGTGGTGTCAACGCGGTTTACCCCGTCTGCAGCGAAATAATCATATGGGGTGTCAATGCCGTCGCAGAACTGATACACGACGGTTGATTTACCAACCTGGCGGGGCCCCATGATGATTTGCATCCGCCTGCGGGGCTCCGCCATCCGGCTCTTCAATATGGCTAAGTGCTGTCTTTCGTAATTCATCTTTCAAAAATCTGTTTTACAAATTTATGAAATATATTTTACAAAATTGCAAAACGTTGCGAAAAAGTCTGTTATTATACCTGTTATATCAGATTAGTGGCCGATAATCTTCTAATGACGCTAACGTATCTTATCCTCTGGCAGATTCGAATAAACCTCATCTTCGCAGGGGCATCCGTCGAAGGCATCGAAACTGACTTGCTTGATGCTCTTTGGAAGAGTTACGCTGGTGAGCGAAGTGCACCCCTTGAAAGCGCAATCATAAATCTCTTCAACCCCTTCGGGAATAATCACGGAAGTGAGTCCCGTGCAGCCGTAGAATGCACCGTAGTGTATCACCCTCACGCTGCCTGGAATCTCTACACTGACAAGATTTTTGCAGTCCTCAAAGGCCATTTCTATGACCTCGGCCGTGCCTTCGGGAATGACTGCGTGGCCGTTTTCGTCGATGAGGTGGGAAAGGCTTCCGGATTCAACCTCTTCCGTCTCCGAATACGCCTCCTGATCCCACGGCTGCTTTTGCTCTTTGAACCAGCCCTCGCACTCCTCCTCGCTGACTTCCACCTCGGGGTGATTGCTTTGGTAGTGCTCCCAATCCACGCCATAGTGGTCCGGATACAGATTGGCCAGCGTCTTCACAAAGAAGGGATACTCCTCAGCATCATATATGGATCCGGACTCCAGATGGATTTTGCGGATTTGTCCATCTGACGCATCGTAGATTGTTGCCGCACCGAATCTTATAAATTGGCCGTTGCTGTACCAATCATCATCAAGAAATACCTGGCAGCCATACTGGAGGGCGACTGTTCCCCAATCGTCAATTTTAACACCGTCGCCATCTTCATCATCATCTTCTTCCTCCTCATCATACAATGCGGACTCATTTATGTAATATGAGAACTTGGCAAGCAGACCTGGGGTGTCATCTTCTATCCGTACCAGTTCAATATACCTGTAAACCGTATCATTTCCCGGCCCCAAAAGGTCCGGTATGCCTAAGTCCTTGCCTTCCTTGCCTGTAAATGATTCAAGTTTTGAGTTCATTGTATCAATGTCATCGCTTTCCACAATGACCTTGTCAGAATCGAAACTCTTCAGTGCCGCGTTCATCATCTTGACGATACTCTCACGGGAACCTTTCACCGTGACGCGGAATAAATCACCTTCTACGCTCATCTCTGTAAAAAATTTAGAAGATCCTTGAATTAATAATCACTCTTTCTCATAACTACTTCCTCGCACGGGCATCCTTCGAAGGCGTGGTGAGAAATAACCTTAAGGGGATTATTCTTAAATACCACATCTGTGAGAGATGTACATCCTGCGAATGCTTGCTCCTCAATCAAAAGTCCGCCGCTGCTTGAAATTACAACGCTTGCAAGGCTCGTGCAGCCATTGAACGCCGATGGGGCTATCAGCCTGACAGAAGCGGGTAGCTCAATGCTGGCAAGATTCTTACACCCACAGAACGCATGATCGCGAATTTCCAGTACAGTATCCGGTAGGGTAACGCTGACGAGCTTCGAACAGTTAATGAACGCCCCTTCCTTGATATATAGTGTGCCTGCAGGAATCTCTGCATGGCCGTTTTCGTCAATCGGGTACGGGAGTTCCGATTCGATTCCATTTTTATCTATGTATTGGGAGAATTCGTCGACTGTCATAAGGCGCTCAAGAGCCGCCAGAAAGCTTTCCCAACCATCCTCTTCAAAGGCGCCGCTGTCCGTATAGTAGTCCTCAAGGTTGACGACGACGCCGTCTTTTGTGAAAGAGTGCATCTGCTGGATGTCATCCACGATGCCCTCTACTCCGTCAAAGAGGTTCAGACCATCAAAGAGTACCTTGCCGGGCACGATCTCTTCCGGAAGTTTCTCCACTACCTCCACGGGGTTGCCACTGATGTTGGAGAAGAATATCTTGTCCTGGATGATTTCGTGAATTCTTTTCTTGAATTCTTCCTGTGTAATGATCATATGTCTATTCGTGACGGTTTGGAAAGAAAAGGTTGTCGATGCACACGTAAAGGAGAAGCCCTAGGAAGATAATCCAGAGAAGGCTCTCCCATACGGGACCCGAATGTGTCACCAGCGCGACGATGTTGTAGTAGAGTCCGTAGGCGGTCAGGGGGATGCAAAGGAGGAAGGTGACACCTTCAAGGACGCCCTTCCAATTCCTGGTCTTTTCCTTCCAGACCTCCTTCCAGGACGGGCGGTGCACCTCCTTTTCATTCTGTCCGCCCTGAGGCTCTTCCTCATACTCTCCGAAGACGGTGACATAGCACCCCACCGCATCATCGTCATCGGCCTCTGTGAAGATGGATGATCCATTGCTGTCGATGGCAAGGTACAAGCCGTCGCCAGCAAGGTACACCCTTGTTTCCTTGCTGATATCCTCCAGTGAAGAGATCACATCTGCGACTGTCCAGATGCCTTCCAGCACCTCGTCAATCTCTTCCACCACGATCTGGAAGTCGCCGTCTTCGTCTTTCCAGGTGCCTACGACACCGAAGATGCGGTCGTCATCCGTCCACGCGATGACGCTGAGGTCCCAATGCTTCTTCTCATACCTTTTCAGGTCCTTGAGAAGTTTGCCGGCGGTGGTAAGTTTGATATTCTCTGTTGTCTTCATATTTTTTTATTCTCTGCTTTCTTAGTAATACCTACTTTTTTCGAATCGTTACCTGTTTGCAAAGAAAAATATTAAAACGGAAGATCCGGAAATGAATTGTTGTCATCCGCGGGGGCTGGAACATCTTGGGCTGTGGTTTTCCCACAGAGCAGACACATGATTTTGAAATCCCTTTCCCCAGCCTCATCAAGTGTCTTTCCCGTCGAAAAGGACTTCGTCTCCGGGATATTCTTCTTTAAGGGCAGCATACAGCGCCGCGAATTGTTCCTGCGTCATAATAGACTTTTAACCATCCAATCTCCAACCGTCTTCCACCATTTCCTCCAGAGAGTTGTATTCCACAATCACGTTTCGGCGGAAACGCTCCGAAAGCATCATCGTTACTTCGTCGTCCGGGATTGCACAAACGACATAGTTGTAATCGCAAATATCATTGATGCAGATATACGGAGTCATGCCGGCAAACTGAGCGGACTCGTATTTTGGATTCCATCTCAATTGAGGGGCGTACATCGCATCATCATAGACTTCCTTGAAAAGTTTGATTTCACGTTGTTTATCCATTATAGTCTCAAATAAAAGTTGAACTTCAGTGCAAAATTATACCGCGGAAAAGAAATATCGTTACTCTTTTACAAGAGGCTCCCACTCGACTCCGCCGGAAATCAGTGAATTATAGAACGCCTCGTCCGTCAGATACTTGCGACCATCAAAAGTCTGGGTCTGGGGCTTTGCATCATCGGGAAGGTCGATGACCGAAAAGCGCTGGCTGGCGTAATCCATCTCTTCCGCAGGGCTGTAACTGTCGCCCGACCAGTCAGTCAGGTCCAGGTATCTGGCCGTGTCGCGGAAAGCATCGAACAGCAGGTCCTTTACAATCTTGCGGGCATCGACATCCGGATTTGCGGGCACAATGGCACCATATAGATTCCACGGCAACTTCCTCTGGGGCTTTTCCATAAGAACCACGCTAAATTTCCTTTCCCTTCCGATTATTATCGAGTCATCAGTGACGAACCTCGAAGGATTGGACGCGCAATTCTCCTTTTCCAGCAACTTATAGTCTTTCCAGTATTTCGCCGCTTTGTATGCTGCGAGAGTCCCCACTGGCACATAAACCACAGTGTCAACAGGAAATGGCCGATGTCCAACCTCTATCGGGCTCTCCCAAGGGACCTCTACTTCATCGACTGCCGACCAGTCGAATGCCCCGTCTTCGATGAACCTCAGAGATTTCGGGAGATGTACATGCTTCAGGTCCCTGCACTCATTGAATGCCTCGTATCCGATGAACGTGACCGATTCGGGAAAGATGACACTTTCCAGATGTCTCTGCCCGCGAAGTGCCGCTTCGGCAATCGTCGTTGTACCGTCCCGAACTTCAAGGCACGAATGATCCGGCATATTCCCGCAGAAACCGCACAAGGCGTTGCCGACATACACAGGTCCATCCTGCATCAACAGCAATGCCGTTCCTTCGAGAGCGTAAAGGCCAATAAATTCCAGGGATGCCGGCTGACCGAGATCCACCAGGTTCTTGCAGTTTTCGAAAGCGGAACGCTCAATTCGTCGTACCGAGTCAGGAAGAGGCAGATGCTGGAGGAATTCACAACCTTCGAAAGCGCTCTCACCTATGGTTGTGACGTTGGGACCTAACTTCACCTTCCTCAATCTCCAGCACCCTTTGAACAGATTCTCAGTAATCTCGGTCACCGCATCGGGCAACTCAATCGACCTGAGCGCTTCACAGCCATAGAAAGCCTCGGCACCTATTGTAGTCACCGACGAAGGGATTTCTACTTCACGCAATGATTTGCAATCGGAAAATGCACACTCCGGAATAGTTGAAATCGTGTCCGGTATGCGGACAGCCGTAAGCCCATTGCAACCGGAAAAATCCAGGCCGTTTACAATAAAGGCCCGCCCTCCGTGACTGATTGAAGACGGGATATCCAGCCTGCCGTCCCAATCTTTGGCACTGACCGTGCAGTCATTGATGTTGGTGACATAATTGGTTATGCTATAATGCAGACCACCCTCGTCGAACTCCTCGCTTTCAAAAGCGTTATGGGCGACATACTGGGTGCTGTCCGGCAGCGTTATTGATTTCAGGTTCAGACAATCTGCGAATGCATAAGCTTCAATCCTTTCCAAGTCTTCGGGCACCTGTACCTGTTCCAAAGCCTTGCACTGGCTGAACAAGGATTCGGAAATGACTTTCAGACGGGCGGGCAGCTTTACGGAGCGCAGAGAGGAACAATCATAAAAAGCACGGGTGCCGACTGAAACGATGGAATCTGGCAAATCCAATTCGACCAACTGGTTAAACCCTGAAAACGTATACGCTCCTATCTTTGTCAAGGTCTTTGGCAAATCAAGCTTATCTACAGGGCAAGAGGCAAAAGCACTGGTTCCGATTTCTTGCAGACCATCGGAAAAGTGGATTTGTTTGATGTTTCTGCACCAATCGAACGCGCGACTACCGATCCTAGTCAAAGAATGAGGAAGAGTCAACTCCACTATCGGGCTCCATTCGTTGAAGGTCCAGTCTCCAATTTCGGTTACACCCTCCGCTATCACAAGGTGTTTTACCGGGAGTTTGGCCAGGTCACACCCATTCCAGATGGAACTATCATGATTATCACTTAGATCGCCGGAAACGACGCAGACGCAGTCGCCCGAAAGCGAGAAACTGACATCCATCCAGTTCAGTTTCCCTTCCAGCACGGGGGCGTCTGAGGGGCGCTTGCGCCGGAATCGCGTGGGCTTGTGGTCATCGGCCAGATGAGAATAACGGAACATAGGGAAGAAATACTCTACATTGTCCACATTCCAGCCACTGATGTCCCCACTGAACCTGCTGTGGCTGAACATTTCCGTCATGTCTTTCACGTTGCTGACATCCCATTTGCTTATATCGCCGTTGAAATCGCTGCCGTTGAACATATCCGCCATATCCGTTACACTACTGACATTCCATTCGCTGATGTCGCCGTTGAATGTCTTGAACTTGTTGAAAAGTTCCCGCATATTCTTAATGGCAGACGTATCGATGCAGTTGAGGTCCGCATGTGAGCCCTGACGCTTTATCTCTTCGCGTATGGCAGTGATGAGCGCTGTCTTTGTTTTAGGCGTATGCTTGAAACCGGATATGATACTGACGTCAGGATTCTTCACGGCACCTTGCAACAGGTTAGGTTTGGAGATATAGATGTCCTTGAGTTTTTTACAGTTATAAAAGGCACCTTCACCAATTATTTTTACCGAGTCCGGGATTCTGATTCTCTCAATGGAAGAACAATGATTGAATGCAAAACGCCCGATTTCTTTCACTGAATCAGGAATCTTTACGCCGTTAATGCCTTCACACCTGCTGAATGCCCTATCCCCAATTCTTTCGATGGAGTTTGGAATTGTGATTTTCCACAAGTATTCGCACCCGCGAAAAGCATCGTCATATATATCGACCACGGACGAAGGTATGATGGAGTTGCGGCAGCCAAATAGCAATCTGTTCGTTACAGTTTCGATGACAGCATTGCAATTCTCCCGGGAGTCGTAAACCGGATTGGCAGCGTCCACATCAATTTCCCGGAGGTATTTACATCCGAGAACAATCGATGGACCAAGTCTTTCTACCGATTTTGGGATTTGGATGCTGCGAAGATCACTGGACTCAAAAGCACATCCTCCAATTTCTGATACAGACTCCGGGATAATGACCTTCGTTAGCTTTGCACAGCAAGCAAAGGCCTCATTCCCCATTAATTTGACGGAATTGGGCAAAATAACGACTCCAAGTGTCGAGTTGCCAGCAAACGCACGACTTCTCACCTGGTTGGATCCTGGCGGAATTTTCACGACATACGGCGGTTCCACCTTTTCTTCTCGGTTGGAAACGGCATCGGCCAGTTCTTTTGAAGAGGACGCAAAAAAAATAGGTTTTCCTTCGTACAACTCGTCGTCAGTTCCTGTAGGACCCCTCAGATCTCCGATTTTCAAGATGCTCCTCTTCCCGTCTTTCTCGACAATGATTTGTGCATTTTCATTCAAGAGGGTATTCTTCAGCAATGACGGATTCGAAATATAAACTTCAGTGAGATTCTTGCATTTGTCAAAAGCCCCGTCTTCGATTAAAGTGACGGAATCCGGGATATGGATACTGGTAAGAGTAGAACATCGGCAGAAAGCAAATCCGCCAATTACCTTTATGGAATTCGGAATGATTGTATTCTTGCAACCTACGACCAACTTGTCTGTCGAAGTCTCAATTATAGCGTTGCAGTCCTCCCTGCTGTCATAGACAGGGTTATTGGAGGCTACTTCTATATGCTCAAGTCCCGAGCAAGGGCAAAAGGCCGCCAATCCTATGCTCGTCACCGAACCCGGTATGTGAAGGGTTTGAAGGCTTTTGCAGCCCGAGAATGCCCCTGTTTCGATTTCCCGTACCGATTCTGGAATATTAACAGATTCAAGATTACCGCATTTTTCAAACGAATATGAGCCGAGCTTTGCGACTGAACCGGGAATAGTTATCTTTTCAAGTTCGGAAAAACTAAAGGTTTTGTACTTAATCTCTTTAATACCTACAGGAAGTATTACTTCGTGGAGAGAGTCGCAACAGATAAAAGCGCTCTCACCAATCTCTTCTACGGAATCCGGTACGATGACAGTCTCTATGTCGTTATGATTGAATGCATAACGTCCGACAGCCTGTGTGCCGGCAGGTATCTTTACGACATATGGCGGTTCAATTGTCTCGCTGCAATGGGCAACGGCATCTACCAACTCCTTCCAGTTTGTTGCTTCAAAAACAGGTTTGCCTTTGTATGTCTCCATATTATCTATTCATATATTGTTCGTACTTCGAACGGTTCTTTTCCAGGGCGAAAGGAAGGTTCAGTTTCAGTCCTTTGTCACCCCCGAAAGCGGTGTCTGCAATATTCTTGACGCCGATGCAGTCGATTTCCTTGAGGGCAGTACAACCTGCAAAACACCAACTGCCCAACGAGTCGATATGGCCGTCAAACTCCACGCTTTCCAGCTTAGAGCAACCGGAGAAGGCATCTTCTCCGATTGCATCTACGCCATCCGGTACAAAGAGCGACGTGAGCCCCGTACAGCCCCAGCAGGAGCACGACCCGATTTCTTTTACCTCCTCCGGTATCTGGAGATGACCTTCATAGGCGGGCGGGCAGAACTTCAGCCTGAGGCCCCAAGAGTTCTTGATATACAGTATGCCGTCGATCACGGCATACAGCTCATTCTCACCATCCAGTTCGAAGGCCTTGAGCTTCGACCTGTAGAAAGGAGTTTTGCCGTCCCACGTATGCTGATTTACAAAACGCGCATTAGGAGTAAGCACGAACCGCTCTATGGCTGTATAAGCAAAAGATTCGATGCCAATCTTCTTGATGTTCTTGCCAAGGTGTACCTCACGCAGTGAACGGCAATTAGCAAAAGCTCGTTTCTCTATTGCGACCGTGCTGTCCGGTAAAACGATCTCTTCAATAAAGGGCTGTTCACAGAAGGCATTTTCGGCAATCTGCTGTACGCCGTCAGGGATTAGATACTCCTTGACATCGCGCCTGCGAGGGAAGGAGAGTAAAACGGTTTTTTGCTTGTTAAAAAGTACGCCATCTTCCGTCGAGAACTCAGTATTACCCTTATCCACAACCACTTCCTGCAGATTCTCGATTTCTGCGATGTCGACCTTTATGACGGTAGACGGTAGTTCAAGACGTTTCAGGGAAGGAAACTGTCTGAAGGACGATTTGCACTCGCTGACTTTATATATGAAGCCATAATGTTCTACCTTTGCCGGAATTTTCAGCGTTGTAATGTCCGGAAAGAATGTATCAGCGTCCTTTGGAAGATCCACCACGGCAAGCAGGGCTGCATCCTCCCTGTCGAAAGCCTTATACGGGGCATATCGGACCCCGTCCAGGGTAAATGAGTCTTGTCCCCAGGGGAAACAATCTTTAGGAAGAGAATCGAGATCAAAGTATTTCCCCTTTGCAAAGGTGATGGAAGAGATGTTGGTACAGCCGCGGAAGGCGTCACTGGATACGCCTTCAATGGAATCAGGGAACACGATACTTTTCAGCGCCGTGCAGTTCTCAAAGGCTTTACCCCAGATAGCCCGAATACCTGCGCCCCAAGTAATGCTTTCAAGATTGATACAGTTAGCGAATGTTCCACTGGGTATACGCGTCACCTTGTCAGACAGGACGACTGACTTGAGCTTTTTGCAACCGGAAAAGGCTTCGTCCGCAATGGAGTCTACGAATTCGGGGAAAACAAAGCGTTCCCCTGGATGGGCTGGCGGGTAATACTTCAATTCCGTACAGTCATCCGTATCTGCGTTGCGGAACCGCCCCCGTGCGTATAGGACCCCATCCAAGGAGCGATACTCCGGGTTTTCCCCGGCAACTGTCACACGTTCAACTTCAGGGCTTCCGAATATAGAAGGAAAAGATGAAACCGTCTTAGGCACCACCACTTCCTTCAGTTCAGGGCAATTGTCGAAAGCACGGGAGTCGACCTTGGTCACGGAAAGTTTTCGGCGATGATAACTGACGATTTCGGGGATTGTCACCGTTCCGGCATAAGCATCACCTTTAAGCGGCAGCACTTTCAGCACAGACACCGCCTTTCTGTTTCCGTCTGTATACACATAATCCTTGAAAACCTCATAGCGGATGCCGGCAAAGACGAACACGCCGTCACCTTCCTCAATGACGTCTCCCACCTTCCACACGGTTTCGGCTGCAGGAGGAACGGCTTCCTCTCCGGGCATACCATACGCGATTTTCTCCGGGAACTCCGTCTTCTTGTAGATTCCGTGCCAGTAGTTGTTCTCCTTTGCGCCGTCGTACAGCCAATCCTTCAGTTTCTGGAGAGCGACCCGGACTTCCTTTTCGGAAATGTACGTACGGGTCACGGTAAGTCTCGCACCGCCTCCCAGTGTATCTGAGGCCTTCGTATAACGGTAGCTTGCCGTTTTGGCATAGTACGCACGCTTTCCGTTAACCACCACTTCAAAATAGAAGTTCTCGCCCATCACAGAGATGGTCTCATCCATTTCCCAGATGCCATTCCAATGGTTTATATTAATCTCTTCCTCGCTTGCTCCAAGGAAAGTGATTCCTACTGTATCACCTGTCTTGATCTTTTTCTGGGCGGTGACACGCTTCTCGGTGTACCAGTTCTTGTGGCCTTCGTATGTGTATGTTTCGGATAGATGTATCATCGTGCTCTCAGTCTTCTTTGAAATACCTGCAAATGCAGTCGTCCACCATAGTCTCCACGCTCTCACCGGGGTAAAGGTTTTCGTCAAGTGCGCTGAGGACTTCAATGACATTGCCCGAAGCGAAATGCAGCTCCACCATATCCTCCTCTGAAACACTGCCGGTGATATAGTATTCTACGGCGTTACCATCGAAAAAGTACTCTATCCCTTCAACAGTGTCACAGCCGATAAGGTTTACGGGATAGGGTCTGGTCAAGATCTCCGGATTCTTTTTTGCTGCAAGAAAGCAGTCTGCGAGACCATCGGGAATACTGTCGCCTTCGTCAGTAAAGGCATTTACTTCGACTTCTTCCCCGGACTTGAAATAAATGTCCACGATAGTATCGCCGGCGTTGTTTCCATAGATCATAAAGGACTCCACCCTGCATCCGTCCAGGGTTATCGGCCTGCCGTCGATGGTTTTTCCGCAGATGTAATTGACGTTTTCCATTGCCTAAACATTAATACGTTATCCTTCAAAATAGACCCTATGGTAAAAGCAGTCCATCATTGCATTGAACTCTCCTTTATCGTGCTCGTTGGCGTACTCTTTAACTTGAGCCCAGGGAATGTCCTTAATCACGAGAAGCACGTATTCATTGAATTTCAAAGAAGGATCTTCCTGTTTTGCCAGCTGCTTGATACACCAGCAGTGGTCAAAGATTCTGATGTCGTTCACATTGACAACCAGCAATCCGTGATTTGCCCTACGGGCCTCGGCTAAAAGCCTGTCCCAGCACTTGTCAAAGCTATTCAGCGGCCAGCTCTTATCAATAGTTATTTCGTTGACTTTTCCGGTCGCGTCCAGCTCGTCGTATTTGAGCGCTTCTTTGACAAAAGCGAGTAATTCGCCGGTCTCATCATCGGCGACAATTATACCCTTACGGTTCCAGTCATAGTCACCAGGAGCGCAATCACGCTTGATGTGATCGTAAACCTCAGCTAACTGGTCTTTCCAATAATCGTTGAGAAGCATATTCTTTTCCATGACGTTTATCTATTCTATATTATCTTCCATATTGTCCTCAATATCTCGGCCACGGGCCAGGTGTTCTGGTGGCAATCAGTCTAGAGTGCGTCGTGACAATCATACTTTTGATGTATTAGTTGTATTAACAGTATTATTGCGTTGAGCACGGATTATGTTCGTGTGGACATCTCGTAATCCGGAGCCTAAAGGCCTCAGCCATAAGCCGCTATTGAGATTAATACATAAAAGCGCCTTATATATCACCCCAGCAATATCTTTATTGAAAAATGACTTTGACCATCTCCATTCAATACTGATGCGCGTCACGTATAGCAAAGGATACGATTTGAAGATTGGAACGCCCTCTGAATAACCTCTGCCTTGGTTAAGTACAAACTGCTCAAGGAAGAGCTGCTGTTTTGTAGTAAGAATGGGCATACACATATGCAATGACAAACCGTTCGCAATAGCTTCTTCGATAAACCTATATGCTGGATGATTATAAGTAAATAAGGTGTTATGGCGATTATCACTCATAAATGAAACTTCCATAAAAGCATGGGTTAGTTCATGAAGGATCACTTGCATCAACAATGCAGACTCATTATCAAACTCTCCATTCGCACACTTACAGATCTTATCCACCCAGACGAAGATTCTATTAGGAGCAATCGGATCATTATCAGACATATATACTCCCAAATAATCAATGATGGATATATGCCGAACGTTTTTCTTCTTTTTCGGATCCGGCTTCTTTTCATTCTCCAAATACTCCTGTAATTCCCGCAAACGAAGAAGGTCGTACAACGATTCTTCCGGAGTCGCCTCGGACATTCCTTCCCATTTATCTTTAGGAACTCTGATTGCATACTGACTCCTATGAATTGATACCATTGACTGCGATTGAGTCGCTTCAACGAGAAAAACAGGTATCTCCTCTAACCGCCAAAAACCCAAACCATGACGTATTACAACGTTAAAACATTTATAGACGGTTTCTTTAAATTTTTTTGTTATTAACGAAGAATAATTCCTTCCCGTCAAATTATATATCGCCATATCTTTTGTTTTATTCGTTACGGCCTTTGGAGCCATGTAACCAACTTGTCAACATCAAGGAATCTGGTGACGCTCTCGGACTTAATTAGCAGAAAAAGCATACTGCATCCCACCGCTGGTTCCGTCTCGTCCTTGATAAAATGTCCTTTCACATCGGCGGAATCGCCAGGGTAAACTAAAGCGGTTCGATTCGTGTTCCAGTAATCATGATACACGTACATCTGCTTCAAATCAGCATCAGCGGGTTTAGTTGTGTCGGGGCACTTCCACTTAGTATCAAGGACAGCAACGCACTCATCCCCGTTCATGACGACTATATCGGGGCGGATTGTCGAGCTGCTCTTAGAAGATTGCCAGAACGACTTCGGATCCTGAGCCAAAACAGTGTAATCCTTCAACTGGCGTTTAAGCATAATAAAGACGTATTCCTCCCAAAGCCTATTCATGTCAAACATCAGGGCAAAGACGTTATTCCCACGCTGATATGTCAAATTAGGCATATAATTCAAAAGAATCAATTTGGCCAGTTCTATGGCTTCACGATAGTCCTCCGTCTTGCGGTCATAGCTCAAACGGGAGAAGAGCGCATCGGTAACCGCAATATCATTCAGTTCGGGGAATTCGAATAACAGTGTCTTGGCTCTATTTTGGGTATAACTCCTGGTGGAAATGTCTGGGATAACCCGCAATGCCTTATACAGCAGACGGTTGAAAATATGGTTGCGGTCGTAGGTTGTATATTCTACATAGAACCGCTCTTTGTGTACCATATTTTTAATGATATGTTTAGACATTACCAAGCGTCCCTTAAGAGCATTACGATTGTCTTCAACGCGCCTGTATGTCTTCACTAGACCGACATGCATCAAGTGTTCCACCTCATCCATAAAACGATCGAGAAAGACATCCAGAACCGGGCTTCGTTTCACTTGCTGGTCTGCCTTTGAAGGTAGTTTTAACTTGAGTTTATAGACCACTCTAAGCATTTCCATCAAGTGGGACTCCCAGATATTCTTTTCCGCATCGCCAGCATTTTTGTCGGCTTTTGGAAGCACTTCAATCTGCAAGTCTCCCACACTGATAACGCCGACAAACTGTTTGAATTTTACCCCGTTGTGGATAAGTGAGAATGGAGCATCCTCACCGACCTTGTCGCCAAGAAACTTGGAGAGAAGGTCAAGATGCTTCGCTTTGAAGGTTTCCTCACCAACCTTCAGCGATTCATGCTCATATTTACTAATAAGGGTCATTCAGCCTTGATGTTCAACAGTTTCTTTAAGGCTTCTGTCATATCAGGATTCTTCTCGATAGAGTATTTCTTTTCGGGAAGATCGCCGACAGACACTTTACCAGCGAACTCTATTTTGACAGTTTCCGGCTTGACAAAAACATCACCAACTACGAGGCGAATTTTCTCATAATCGCCATAGAAATATTCCTGAAGGAGAGGAATAATCTTATCTGTGAATACAGACTTGAGTTCTTCAGGCTTAACAGTTGTATGTTTCTTCCCTTTAGCTACAAACCCCATAAAGTAACTGTGGCCAATCTGGTGTTCACGGTCCTTGAGGACCTCAATGCGTTCATTAATAGTAGACAAGAGATCTTCTAAGGTTAAGGTTTTACCCAATCCGTCAATGGTGACAGACGCAAGAAGGTCGGGCTTGGGCATCATCTCCTCGAAACTAAATCTTCTTCTGAGTGCCGAATCTAAGGCTTCTACGCTTCGGTCCGCCGTATTCATCGTACCGATGATATAGAGGTTTCCCGGAACGCCAAACTCTGGTTCTTTATCTTTGGAATATGGCAACTTAACTCTTATAGCCTCTGGATTATCCACATAAGTGCCCTTCGTCTTGTCCCATTTGGTAGTACGCTTGTCATCTTCAATTAGCGTTATCAGTTCGCCAAAGATGTTGGCAATGTTACCGCGGTTTATCTCGTCAATGATGAGAACAAATCTCTTTTGTTCGTTCTCCGGTTTTGAGGCCTCGATCGATATCTGTTTGAAAAGACCAGGCTCGATTGTATAGTCTACAGCCTTTCCTGCCAAATCAGGCTTTATCCCTTCAATGAAGTCTTCATAACTCATTGATTGATGGAAGGTAGTGAACACTATGCGGTCAGCACTTTTCAGCGCATTGAACTCATTAAGCGCCAAATCTCTGTCAACGTCTTCATTCTCGAACCAGGTGCCTTTTGATGTAACGGCTCCTTTTGGAATCGGAATGCCCATGACATCCAAGGTCTTGAAGATGGTGTTATATGTCTTTCCGGTTCCGGGAGGGCCGTAGAGAATCAGATTTAAAGGAAGGCGCTCCAAATCTTTAGGTTCAATTGTATCCGTTTCAACTACGGTTCCCGCACCGGTCGTGCCTATACTATGTGATACTCCTAACACGACTGCGTCGCCAGGTTGGAAAAGTGTACTCACACCTATTATATCTTTTGCAACTTTTTCTATTAATTCATAGGTCGCAATAGTAAACTTATCCCCCTTGTTTCCGAATTCTTTGTGCAAAAGGAATACATATCCAGGGTGTGCTGTCGATATATATTCATTTTTGTAATAATTGTTATTTTTCCACGCTGTGGTTTTTTTGAAATCTCTGAGTTCTGATTGTTGTTCTACTTGTAGAAGGATTTCGCGACCTTGTGCATCTTTCCACTTTGTGCCATAATTCTTCCCATCGGTTTCTCTTTGTTCAAGAGGCGTATCAATAAGGTATGGGGTACCTAAGATGCTCTTCAAATCTTTGCCCAGTTTTTCGTAGAGTTGATTAAAAGCATCTTCAAAGATTTTTGTTTTAGACTTTGACATAACTAACTTAGTTTATGTTATTTTCAATTTGTCATTAAAGATAGAGCGTATTCGCTTCAATGAGTCATGAAATAGAAGTACTCCCAGATGAACACCATCGACAAAGTGTCCAGTTCGCAGTAGCGAAGGAGAGCGTCTTTCAAGGCGGAGGTCATCGGCCCTTTGGTGAACTGCAGTTTTGTGTAAGCGGCAAGAGCGGCGCCACCGTTAGCAATCTTGTCGCTGCCGGAATCTTCCTGGCTTCCATCAAAATCGGCAAGTTCTTCAGGCGTGACCCCAAGGAAAGTGGAGATTGCATCCAAATGCTTGTAAGGATTCTCAATTTCTCCATCAGCGTTGCGGACAATCCAGTCCTTGGCATCGACAGGCTTGATGTTGAGACTGGGCATCTCCACGGAGCCATAAATCCGGTTTTCATTGCCATACTTATCTTGAAGGAATGGACTGGACTTAAGGACTGCAGGTAACACCTGCTTGATAGAGTTGCTGCCCTTCATATCCTTATGCATATAGTATTTCTTAACGATATCCCAGAGGTCAATCATATCTCTGTAGCCGGGCATAAGGCTTCCATCGGTCTTAAGCTCATCACCTGTGGGGTGGGTAATCGAGTCAATAAAGGCAACTAACTCATCTTTGTCTAAACCGCTATAATCGCTTTCCAAAAGCTGACGGCGCAAGTCCCGGAGAATGGAGTTCTCGTGATTGGAATAGCGGAAGATTTGGCCAGTGCCCTTACTCCCGCCCAAATCCTTGCAGAGGTGCTGAAGGAATTCGATGTTTGGATTGAAGTTCTTTTTATCGTTGATATACTGCCCGGCATGACGTATTTTGTAATCACCCGTCACCGGATCTACGTCAATAATATGAAGCGAATACTGAAAAGCTACTTGTTCATAGGGACTCATGTCCTTATACATGGGCAATGCGACCGAAGTAGTCTCAAAATCAATCATATAGAGCGGCCCTGTCCACTTCTTCATTTCTTTTCCGAGCCCTTCAATATCCAGATAGATGTCGTCGTTGATAAACTTCCCGTCAAAATCAATTAAATCGTCTTTGTAGGTTCTTAAACTCTTCTTTCCAGCAAGAGCAACCTGGACAAGACGACGATGGTAGGTTGTAAGACCTCTCCCGTCATATCCCTTTTTTGTATCTTTTGAAAGGTTGAATGACGTTTCATCAATATCCGTCAACTGGTATTTCCCTGCAGTCATCAGTTTTCCCCTCTCACCATGTGTGAGTCCGGTTCCGTTTAATTCTTCAAGCGGATGCTTAATCGTGTCTTTGTCAAATCCGGCCTGCGAGAGGAAGCACTGTTTTTTGCCGTCATCTTCAGTCTCTCCCGGGTTTGCAAAATACGGGCACTTGAAGCATTTCTCGCCAAGAGGACTAAAATGCCGCTCTTCATTGCAGTACCATTCACTTTTCTCCTCTACGAATTCCTCAAAATACTGGCCTCCAAGAAAACCTTTTCCCTGCTCTGCTGCTCTACCGGCAATGATGTCGTTACATACGTCATCTGCGGGGAATGCCTTCAAAACCCAATTCTGCCTAAGCAAAACTGCTGCGCCGGATTGGCGTACTACTTTACTGGAATGTTTGCCTACCTTCTCTACACGGAAGAACTGGTTTACAGGGCCTTCTGCCACAGAACTCTTGTTTGCGAGCATAAGGAACGCGCAAACTTTGTAGTGTGCATCAGGATACATCTCATCCAGCGCATTCTGGATTACATACTTCTGAAATGCGAGATCATAGAGGTATTCACGCATATTAGAATCCGTTGCACCGTTTTTCTGAAAAGGCAAATCATCCTCCCACGACTTTGCCTTAACTTCGATCAGATTGATTTCATTCCCTTTTTTCTCGATGATATCGGCTTGGACAAAGCACCGCTCCCATTTGAAAGCAGCTTCAGCGATATTAATCGTTTCATTTTTCATAAGCCGGTTAGTCCACTCAAGAGCATCATCTTTGTCGATAGTGTCTACGAAAAGATCTCCATCGGCACCATAATATAAGCGAGCAAGTTCTCCTGCCTGTTTTCCACCATCGGCAAGAGCCTGAAGGAAATCATCTTCGTTATTCTGGTTCGCATAGGATTTGCATCCGTAGTAATACATCCCCGTATAGCACCGGAGCGCCTCCTTGAAAGCCGATTTAGTGAAAAGCTTCTCTTTATCCATTTTTTATAAATGCGAATACAGTGTTATTATTATGCCGGATTATTTGGAGCTAAAGTTACAAAAAAAACTACAAAGATTTCAGCAAATCCTCTTTTGTCAAGAATAAATTTTTCTTCCGGAAGGAATCGATCTTCTTGTTCTCCGCATCGCAGACGGTGTACCACTCCGACTCTTCGATTGTCTCGTAATCGACCGGACTGATGAACTTGGTGTACCAGGCTTTGGTGACCGTGCCAGAAATGGCGCGGTTCTTATGCATCAGCCATACGGTGGTGCCAACACTTAAATCAAATGTCTTCTCCATACTACAGTGATTTTAAAAGTTCTTCCTTGGTGCTAAACAGTTTATCCTCCGGAATATCAGACTCTCCATAATGTAACGAGTATTTAACCTCAAAAGCGTTTGGAGATTCTGCCGAGATGATAATGCTCCTGATATCACTCCTCAAGGCACGATTATCATGGATAATCCATACCTTGTCTCCAATGTTGTACTTTGTCTTTGCTGTCCACTGCCACCCAATTCTGAACAGTGATTGCCATCGAAAAGTGAACAGTTGAAGATCATTTGCAAGGGATATCGGTTGGCCCTGCTCGTAGTGGAGCGAGGCGAAGCCGAGCGGAATGGAGA
>Ga0256405_10005893_pt1 | contig 20400 bp, 14 predicted proteins | sample RumenRJG_02DNA_FD_189096 | JGI IMG/M metagenome (GOLD analysis project Ga0256405, IMG submission 189096) | Bovine rumen microbial communities from Lethbridge, Alberta, Canada - RJG_02 | ecosystem: Host-associated > Mammals > Digestive system > Stomach > Rumen | place: Canada: Alberta... | reverse complement strand
AGCGGGGTATTTGACCCTTTTAATCGGTTGAGATTGCCACGGGGCGCACTACAGATCGTCATCGCGAGGAGGAACATGGTTCCGACGTGGCGATCTCAACCTTAACCATTGCGCCCCTCGCAATGACTATTGAATATCGGTTGAGATTGCCACGGGGCGCATTTCAGATTGTCATTGCGAGGAGGAACAAGGTTCCGACGTGGCAATCTCTACCTTTTCCTTTGCGCCCCTCGCAATGACTATTTTAAATAAAGACAAGGCGTACAGCGGTTATTGCTGTACGCCTTTGTGATATTCGGTTGTTACGGCATGCAGTACTCGCCCGATACCGCGACACAGTCACTGTAGACGGAGCTGGCGTTCTCGCCCTTGGGGCTGACTGCCTGGATGCGGTAGAGGGTGTAGTCATACTCCCCTGCATCCCAGTCCATCCAGCCGTCGCTGTAGCTCGTGCCCTTGACGGTGGTGACGTGTCTGAACTCGCCGTCAGAGCCGTAGCGGCGGAAGACGCGGTATCCCGACGCGCCTTCGACAGCGTTCCAGCGGATACACTCGTGATCTCGGTCAAGCTCTAAAAGCGGACAGTGGATGCGCCCGTAGACGCTGACGGTGTTGCCGGTGATCTTTCTGCCTGAGCCCATCACCGCCTTGACATAGTAGGTGTACTTCGAGCCGGGAGTGGAATTGTAGTTCGTGTAGCTGACGGCGGAGCCGGAGTAGACCAGCTTATCGCCGCTGCCCGTCACCTGATAAACCTCATAGCTCTTCGCGCCGTCAACGGCTGTCCATACGATCCTCGCGTCGCCGCGGTTCTGATAGCGAGCGGCGTCGGTTTTCGGCCAATCATAGGTATTCAGGCGGTTGATCTTCGTAATGCTGATGATGTAGCCGTTCTTGTTCGGGGTCGGCAGCCAGTGAACAAAGTTAACAAACTCCTCGAGGCTCGCCTCACGGTAATGTACACAGTTGTCCCAGTTCCAGTTGCAGTCCGCCCACCAGATACGGTCATCGGTGACGCGCAGAAGGACGATCATGTGCGAAGGGATGTACTGCGGGCCGAAGCTCATCGTCGTGCCGGGCTTACAACCCTTGGCGATGGAGCGGATGTTTTCGGGAGTCATCCTGAGGCTCGAGTAGTCGGTGGTAGACTGGGACGCGGCGCGGGTGTTGCGGATATATCTGCCCCACTCGGCACAGCGCCAGGTGTAGTCGCCATTGAAGTAGGAACAGCACGGCCAGGTGGCGATCATCCAGTCGACGACAGAGGCCTCGAGCGTGCCCTTGCCCCAAACGTCCTCGCCCGAGAAATTGTCGTGCTCATGGAAGTTGACGATGGTGCCGCTGCGATCATTTCGCGCGTCGGCGTCGGTCATGACGCGCACCTCGCAGGTAGCGGTCACACCGTTTTCGAGCGTACAGGTTACGGTCGCCTTACCCGGAGCAACAGCGGTAATCAAACCGCCCGACCGCTCGACCTTGGCGACAGAGGGATTGTCGGAAGAATAAAAACGATAGAACGCCGCGTAGCCCGAGGGAACGTAGCTGTCAAGATCCCACTTACCGCCTTTTTTCAAACGCACATAGGTATCGTCGAGGTACAGAGACTTTGCCATGGGCTTGACGGTGACGACGCACTTGGCTCGCACGCCGTTTTGCAGGGTGCAGTAAATATCGGTCGTTCCGGAGGACTTTGCCTTGACCAGACCGCCTCCTGCGGCTACCGTCGCGACAGAGGTGTTCGAAGAGCTGTAGGTGCGGTAGTAGGCACCCATGCCTGCCGCAGCGTAGCTGTCAAGGTCGTATTCCTCTCCGACAGCGAGGGTGATCTCTGTCTGATTGAGGTAGAGCTTGGTGGACAAAGGCTTCACGGTGATGACGCACTTTGCGCCCGCGCCGTTCTGCATGATACAGTAGATGGTGGCGGAACCGGCTTTTTTCGCGGTGACCAGACCGCCGCCCTGTACAACGGAGGCGACAGTCGGATTGGATGAGCTGTACAGACGGTAGTATGCCGCCATACCGCGCGGCGCGTAAGAATCCAGATCAAACTTCTCCCCTACGCCGAGGGTTAGAGAAGTCTCGTTGAGGGTCAGCGAGGTTGCGAGGGGCTTGACCTCTACGGTGCAGGTCGCCTTGACGCCGTTGGGCATGGTGCAGTCGATCTTTGCCGTACCGGGCGCGACCGCCTTAACCAGACCGCCGCCCATCGCGACGGACGCGACAGAGGGCTCGGAGGAGCTGTACAGACGGAAGTAGGAGGCGGTACCCTTGGGCACATAGCTGTCGAGGTCAAACTCTTCGCCCACGCCGAGGGTCAGCGAGGTTTCGTTGAGTCCGATCGACTCTGCCATAGGCTTGACGGTGAACTCCGCCTTGGCGGTACTGCCGGCTTCTGTCTTGGCGGTAACGGTCGCTTCTCCGACGGCGTTTGCCTTAACGATCGCGGTACCGTCGCCGTTATCGGACAGGATGACCGCGTCAGAGGATGATTTCCATGTCACTTTCGCCGATGTACCCGAGGTGAGGACAGTGTACTCCTCCCCCACGCCCAGGGTGACGCTGTCGGTATCTAAGGCGAAGTTGTCATCCGCAGGCGTTTCGGTCGGCGCTTCGGTTGCCGATTCGGTCGGAGCCATCGTCGGCGTTTGAGTCGGATTTTCCGTTGCGGTCTCTGTGACAGCTTCGGTCACGTCCGCAGTCGGTGCGGGCAGCACCTCGATCTCACAGAACGCTTTTGTGCCGTTTTGGGTCAGCGTACAGGTAACAGTTGCGGTACCCGCGGACTTAGCGGTCACGATACCGCCCGATAACGCGACGTCCGCGACCGCGGTGTTGTCGATCGTATACGCTCTGTAATACGCCGCCGTACCCGAGGGAGCGGTGCTGTCGAGGTCGATCTGATCGCCGATATTCATCGTGACCTTGCTGTAGTTGAGGGTCAGCGACTGCGCCATCGGCCGCACCACCACGCTGCACTGCGCCTTCACGCCGTTGTCGAGGGTACAGGTGATCGTTGCCTTGCCGGGGGCTTTCGCGGTGACGATACCGCCGCCCGCGGCTACCGTCGCGACAGATTTGTCGGACGAGCTGTACATGCGGTAGTAGGCTTCGGTGCCGTCGGGCACGGCGCTGTCGAGGTCAAATTCTTCGCCCACGCCTAAGAGCAGGGACGTTTCATTCAGCTCGAGCTTTTCAGCCATGGGTAAAACGCTGATCTTGCAGGCGATCTGCTCGCCGCCCGCTGTCGCGGTCACGGTCGTCGAGCCGGTGTTGATCGCGGTGATCTTCGCCGAGCCGTCGGCGTTCGATTCCACAAACACGACGTTTGAGCTGCTGCGCCAGCTGACGGGAGCGTCGGTTCCGCTGACGCGCAGGGTGTAGTCCTCGGACAAGCCCATACTCAGACTCTCACGGTTGATCGTCAGCGAGCTTGTCTGTGCCGTGTCGGCAGCTGCGGCGGGGATCGCCGTGAACGCCGCGCTGAGCACAAAGACCAGCGTCAGTAAAACAGCTGTAACTTTCTTTTTCATCAAAATACCTCCGTAATCTTGGAATTTGCAATAAACTTCCCCGGTGCAAGCACTAAAGTGTCCGACGGACACTTTACCCTCGCTATGCTCGGGCGGGGTATTAGACCATTTAATCGGTTGAGATTGCCACAGCCCCTAAAGAGGCTTCGCAATGACTATTGAATATCGGTTGAGATTGCCACGGGGCGCATTACAGATCGTCATCGCGAGGAGGAACATGGTTCCGACGTGGCGATCTCAACCTTAACTATTGCGCCCCTCGCAATGACTATTTTAAATAAAAGTATTCGCCGATGATAAGATGCACAAATCAACAAAAAAGTTTTAAAAGCCATAAAAAACTCCCTGCTAAACGATGTTAACAGGGAGTAAAGCGTATCAGAATATGAATGGGAATGTGCTTTTTGAGGAAATGTGCGTTAACAGAATACTGTTATTTTTTCAGAACGATACCGACTTTCTCGAGATCGGCAATGATTCTGTCGGTCACGGCGGCAACCTCTTCTCTCGTGAGGGTACGGGTGTTGTCGGAGAAGGTCAGTCGTACCGCGATGGACGAGTCTTTACCCGCGTCATAGATGTCGATAACGTCAACGTCACGGATCAGGTCGCAGGTCTTTTTCGCGACGTCGATCGCCGCGGCGATGGGCGCGAAGCGTGAGGTCAAGAAGCTCAAGTCGATTTCGATACCGGGGAACTTGGACGGCTCCTCATAGCGGATGGAGTTGTTCTCGACAGCGGCGAATTGATCCATATCAATCTCGGCAAAGACGACGGTCGCGCACTTGTCGAGCTTCTTCATCACGGAGGGATGGATCATGCCGATCTTGCCGATGCACTCGCCGTTCACGATAACCGCGTTGAGGTTGACGGGATGCTCAAAGTCAAACTCCGGCGCGATTTTCTCAAAGCTGACGGACGTATGCTTGAGCTCATCCACAAGGGTTTCGATGATGGTTTTCATCCTGAAGTACAGGTCACGCAGGTTCATCCCCTTTTGATAGAGGGTGATACCCAGGTGCTTTTCTTCGATACAGAGATTGTCAGAGTCCATGCCGGTGACCACTCTGCCCACCTCAAAGATACCGAAGTCGTTTGCGTAGCCGAGGTTCGACTTGACCTGGCACAGCTGAGTCGGGATCATGGTCTTGCGGATGGTCTCGATGTTGGGGTTAGAAGCGTTCAAAAGCTTGATGACGCCCTCGTTTTTGATGCCCAGCTCTTTTAATTCGTCCACATAGTTCCAGACGTAGGAGTGCAGCTCGTGCAGGTTGAAGTGCTTGACAAGGATATCCTTGACGTTGTCCTCATCCTTCTTCACCGGCTCGGGACGGGTCGGGAACAGGGGCGCGGAGGCTGTGTGGATCGCAAAATTATCGTAGCCGTAGATACGGGTGATTTCTTCGATGATGTCCGCCTTGATGGTGACGTCCTTAGTAGCGCGCCATGAGGGAACCTTGACGGTGAAGTCGTCGCCGTCGTTCTGTACCTCAAAGCCCAGTCGGGTCAAGGTGTTGACGATGGTATCGTTGGAGATCTCAATACCGGTGTACTTGTCGACATACGCCTTATCAAAGCTCAGTTTGACGTCGGGATAATGGTAGACGTACTCGTCGGTCAGGGAGGAAACCACCTTGACGGCACTGTCATATTTCTCCAAAAGAAATACAAATCGTGCGATCGCCGCCGTGGTCAGCTCGGGATCGAGAGACTTTTCATAGCGCATGGAAGCGTCGGTGCGGTGAGAGAGACGGACGGTGGACTTGCGAATTGACGCCGCGTCAAAGGTGGCGGACTCGAGGGTGAGGGTGTGGGTATCCTCGACGATCTCGCTGTCAAGACCGCCCATGATACCCGCGATCGCGACAGGCGTATCGCCGTTGCAGATCATCAGGGTGTTGGGATCAATATGACGCTCTACGCCGTCGAGGGTCTGAAAGTCAAACTCATTCTCAAAGCGCTTGATTCGGATATTCTCGACCTTGCGGGAGTCGAACGCGTGCATCGGCTGACCCATCTCGAGCATGAGGTAGTTGGTCATGTCGGCAAGGAAGTTGATCGCGCGCATACCGCAGTAGTACAGACGGATGCGCATGTCAACGGGGCTGACGCTGCGCGAGATATTCTCGAACTGTAAGCAGGAGTAACGGTAGCACAGCGGATCTTCGATCTTCATATCCACCTTGGGCAGGTTATCGTATGCTTTCAGGTCGGCAAAAGAAAGAGGCTTAAGAGCCCGCTGAGCGATTGCCGCGAACTCACGCGCGATACCGTAGTGGCTCCACAGGTCGGGGCGATTGGTGAGCGACTTGTTATCGACCTCAAAGATGATGTCGTCGATGGCGTAGAGTTCCTTGAGATCGGTACCGTTTTTGACGTCGTCGGTGATGTCCATAATACCGGAGTGATCGTCGGAAATACCGATCTCAGATTCGGAACAGCACATACCGTAGCTCATGTGACCCGCCAGAGGTCTGGGGGCAATCTCAATCTCACCGATCTTCGCTCCCACCTTGGCAAAGGCGGTTTTCATGCCTACGCGTACATTCGGCGCGCCGCAGACGACGTCGACGGGCTCCTCTTCGCCGATATCGACCTTGAGCAGATGGAGCTTTTTAGACTCGGGATGATTTTCAACGCTCTTGATCTCGGCAACGACAATGCCGCTGATATCAGAGCCCTTGAACTGTATATCGTTCTCTACCTCAGCGGTAGAAAGAGAAAACTGATTAATCAATTTGAGATCGTCAAGACCGCTCAGGTCGACGAAATCCTTGATCCAATTCATTGATAAAAACATAGTACCCCTCCTTACTTATCGTCCGTGAACTGGCTCATGACCTTTAAGGAGCCGGAGTTCAGATCGCGGATGTCCTTGACGCCGTACTTCATCATCGCGAGTCGGGTCAGGCCCAGACCGAACGCGAAGCCGGTGTACTTTTCGGGGTCGATGCCGCCCTCTTTGAGCACCTCGGGGTGGATCATGCCGCAGGGGCACAGCTCCAGCCAGCCGGAGTGGTTGCAGGACGGACAGCCGGTCTCGCCGCCGCAGATCAGGCAGGAGATATCCAGCTCAAAGCCGGGTTCGACGAACGGGAAGAAGCCGGGGCGCAGACGCACCTTGACGTCCTTTTGGAACACCTCGCTGAGCATGGTTTTCATGAAGTAGATGAGGTTCGAGATCGAGATATCCTTGTCGACCATCACGCCCTCCATCTGGAAGAAGGTGTTCTCGTGGGTCGCGTCGGTCGCTTCGTTTCTAAAACATCTGCCGGGGAAGATCGCGCGGATCGGCATACCGTCCTCCATCAGCTGTTTGCCGTACTTTCTGAGGATGGCGTTCTGCGCCGCTGAGGTCTGGGATTTCAGCAGCTCGCCGTTCTCAAGATAATAGGTGTCCTGCATGTCGCGGGCAGGGTGATTCTTCGGCACGTTGACCGCCTCAAAGCACTCGTAGTCTGTGACGACCTCGGGATAATCCTCAACGTGAAAGCCCATGGTGGTGAAAATACGCTCGCACTCACGCTGGACAAGGGTGATCGGATGATAGGAGCCCCGCTGATCCTTGGTGGGGATGGTGAGGTCAAACTCGGGGGTCATCTCGATCTCTCTTCTGATCTCCAGCTCTTTGAGCTCTTCGGCACGCCGGGCGATGCTCTCGGCAGCCTCCTGCTTCAAAGAGTTGACCATCTGACCGAAGGACTTTTTCTCGTCGTTCGACAGGGACTTCATGCCCTTCAAAAGATCGGTGATAGAGCCTTTCTTGCCCAGATACTTGACGCGCAGATCCTCCAGCGCCTTGGGGTCGGCGGCTGTGCCGAGCTCAGACGCCAGCTGCGCTTTCAGCTGTTCTAACTTTTCTTTCATATGTTCCTCCATGATATATAAATCTGTGAATTAAAACCTGAGTATTTTTTGACATATGCGATCGACAGCCGCGCCGATATCATCGTCATGCTTTTTGAGCGGTTTGAGATACCACCGCTCGATCAGATGGATACGCAATAGCTCGATGACGATACACGCGCCGAACACCGCCGCCGTCACCCACAGCGAAAAGAAGATCAGATCGGAGCTTTGGGCGTGGGACGACGTCTTGAAGATACGCGACCAGATCACGCCGCGCATATAGGGATCCTCGTGGATCAGATACACGCCGAAGGTCGCCGCGGAGATCGCGTTGACCCATTTGATACTGCCCATGCGGATGTTCTTGAAGCCCAAAAACAGCAGTACCGCCGCCGCTGTGACAAACAGCGAGGTCGAGCCGACGTAGTTTGCGACAAACCGCCGATACTCCTCGGTTACGATCTGCTTCATCCAGAGCGTCAGCCCGCAGCTGAGCAGCATGATGAAAACCGCCGAGACAATACAGATGACGGGACGGTTCCTTTTATCATCCCTGTACAGGCGGATATACGCGCCGATGCTATACATGTAAAACATGCTGATAAGCTCGTTGGCAAAACCGTTGAGGTTCAAAAGCGTATACGAGATGATCCAGAACACCGTCATCACCGCCAGCGCCTTTTTAAAAGCGCTTTGGCTGATCGAGCGGTACATGCGGTGGATCAGCGGCGACAGCAGCGTGAGGATGAAGAAGCAGGTCAAAAACCACCATATCTTGGCGCTCACGGGGATGAAGTTAAGCAGCAGATCGACCGTCTTGAACTTGATCGCCTTAACCAGGATTAAGATCAGATAAATGCCCACAGCGTAAAAGAAGCCCTGCAGCCACAGCCGCAGCACGCGGCTGTACCGAAACCGCTCGGACATCACGGCAAAGTAGCCCGAGATCAGCATGAAGACGTCGACGCCCAGCTTGCCGCCCGAGCCGAAGAAGGTGATCCACACGCTGTTGAGCGAGACCTCTTCCCCGTACTTGAAGCCGCCGTGGATACAAAAGTGCGAGGCGACGATCATCACCATCGCGACGATCCGCAGCAGCTCAATATTCGATTGTCTCCCCACAGAGGATGATTGTTTACTCATATTCTTAACCTTCGCAAAAAAGAAAAAGCCCTCCCATCCCAAGGGACGGAAGAACCGCGGTACCACCCAAATTTCCGAAAAAGATCATCGGACACTCTGTGACAGATAACGGTGTCAGCCGTCAGAACCTACTGTTTGGTGTATCACACTTTTTCGACATAGCATCGAAAAAACACGCGCGCGTGTTCAGCTCTGCCGCTCGGGAGTGAATTTCGCCCGTGCTATATCCGTCCGCGCTCTCAGCCTACGGCGCGGGCTCTCTGGGGCTTTCACAAGGGTTACTCTCTCCGTCAAAGCGTTATCAAGAGATATTGTAACATCTCTGTTTCAAATTTGCAAGAGTTTATTGAAAATTTAGGGATTCTGTGTTAAACTGTTTCTTATGTGAGAAAAACGAGGTGTTTTACAATGGACAATACAGTATTAACCGAACAGGTCGTTCCCAGAGAACGCACCGCGCGCTACGGCGTGAGCATCGCGCTCATCATCCTTGCCGCGCTGACAATCCCCGTCGTGCTGATCGTCATCGCCGAGATCACCAAGATCGCTTACCTCGCGGTCATCGCAATGTTCCTGCTGCTCTTCTGCGCCTACGGCGCGTGGTACTTCATCACCTCTTTAAAGGTCGAGTACGAGTACGCGTTCATCAGCTCATCCCTCAGGATCGACAAGATCATCGCCAAGCGCAGACGCAGGGCGATCATCAAGATCGACGTCAAGAAGTTTGACGACTTTTTCCGCTACAGCGACAGCGAGATGGGCAAACGCCGCTTTAACAAAGTTTACCGCGCGTGCGCAAAGGAGTTCTCCGAGGACAATTACGTCGCCTGTTTTCATGACGAAGCCAAGGGCAAGTGCGCAATCCTCTTCACGCCGAACGATCAGCTGCTCGAGGCGATGAAGCCCTATTTCGGCAACGAGCTGAGAAAGAAGCTCTTTCTCAAAAAGGAACTGTGATGAAACGGATTGACTTTGATTTTGTCGAACAGCATTTCCCCTGCCGTCCCGACGACGCTCACAAGGGCACGATGGGCACGCTGTGTTCGCTGACAGGCAGCTTCGGCTTTTCGGGTGCGGCTGTTCTCTCTGCCAAGGCTGCTCTGCGCACCGGGGTAGGACTTCACTACCAGATCATCCCCGCGTGTATCTATCCGATCTTCGCGTCAAGCGTGTACGAAAGCGTCTGCGTCCCCGTACAGGGCAACGCCAAAACGTTTTGCGCCGATGATTTCGCGGCGATCTCCCCCATCCTTCAAAAGGCGACGACGGTTCTGATCGGCTGCGGCATGGGCAACAGCGCCGACACAGCGGATGTTCTGCGCGAGGTGCTGAGCTGTGCGAAATGCCCCGTCGTCATCGACGCGGACGGCATAAACGTGCTCGCGCGGCATATACATATCTTAGACGACGCAAAGCGCGAGACCGTCCTCACGCCCCACATCAAGGAATTTTCACGGCTCAGCGGCATGAACGTAGAAGAAATCCTCCGCGATCCCGCAAGCGCCGCCGCTGACTTTGCCGAAAAGCACAGCGGCGTCACGCTGGTTCTGAAAGGTCACCGCACCTATATCGCAAAGGACGATCGGCTTTTTGAGAATATCGCGGGCAACAGCGGCATGGCAAAGGGCGGATCGGGCGACGTGCTGGCGGGTATCATCGCTTCGCTGTCGGCACAGGGCGCACAGCCCTTTGACGCGGCAGTGATGGGTGTGCATATCCACGCGCTCGCGGGAGATATCGCGGCAGCTAAGCTTTCGAGAACCGCCATGCTCCCCTCGGACATCATCCGCGCGCTCCCCGAAATCTACCGCATGATCGAAGACAACCGTGACAACGGAGCGTCATGATAGGTTGAGATTGTCACGGGGCGCATTTCAGATTGTCATTGCGAGGAGGAACAAGGTTCCGACGTGGCAATCTCTACCTTGACCATTGCGCCCCTCACAATGACAATTGGTAAACGACTGATAAATACAGGAAGTATAAAGCCGACAGGGTCACGCCTGTCGGTTTTTGATTATGCCGACGTTAAAACGGTCTGATACTAAGTATCATTTGAACATGTTCTCACGGAGGTTATGATGAAACGTATTGCCTGTATTCTGTTACTGCTCCCCGTCCTGCTGCTCTCTGCCTGCCGCGGCGAGCCGCCGACCGTCAAGGACGCCTTTACCCTCAGCTTCACGGTCAGTCAGGACGACGTCGACTATGCGGGAATCCTTGACCGCACCGAAGATTCGCTCACCGTCACCATGACCGCGCCCTATACCGTCAGGGGCACGGCGTTTTGTTATCACGACGGCGGGCTGAGCATAGACTATGCCGCGCACAGCACACAGGCTAACTGCGACTATCTGCCGTCAAAGAGTATCCCGAGCGTGCTGTACAACGCCTGCGCCTATCTCTCGCAGGCGGTTTATACAGAGTCGCGTGACGGTGAAGATCACTTCACCCTCCCCTCCCCCTACGGAGATACGCAGCTGACCGTCGCTGACGGAATCCCCGTACAGCTGTGCGATCCCTACAGCGGACTGAGCTTTTCTTTTGACGTCCCTTCATAAGAAAAGAGCGGCTGTGAAGAACCGCTCAGATCATGTAAAATTGTTATGAAAGCGTCTGCAAAAACGCGCTCAAGCGATCAGAGTGAAGCCGCAGGAGCGGCACGCCTGCCTGACCGTTGAAGAAGCCGATCCAGAACCTTTCGCCGTTGTGCTCCTCATAGATGACCGGCGCTTCGTCGCCGAGGATACTGTCGCCGTCGATCTCGTCGGGCAGAGAGCCCTCAAAGGTCACGCTGCGCAGCTTCGGACAGTTGGCGACCGATTCTTTTTCCAGAGAGCTGACGCCCTCGGGGATGACCAGATCGGTGATGATCTCGTTGTCCTTGATCGCGCCCTGCGCTAAGGTGGTCAGCTCGCCGTTGCTGGGAATCTCGACCTTTTCATCCGTGCCGACATATTCCACCAGCGTACTGCCGCCCTCGCCGAAGGTATAGGCAAATTTGTACTGTGCCGTCAGGGTTACGGCGCCGTCCTTAGTCAGCTTGCTCACGGTATCGCCGGGGTAGAAACGGTGCGCCCTGAAAGCGTCCCCGGGCTCAAGCCACTGTGCTTTATCACTGTTCTCGCGATAGCCGTAGACGCGGCCGTCATAGTCGCGCGTCGCGATATAGCCGTCAAAGATGTAGCCCTCCAGCATATAGCCGCCGTCGGGAACGGTGAAGTCTTCGGCATACGCCTGCGTATAGGTCAGCGGTTCGCCCGCTCCGTCGCCGCCGTTGACATAGATCGTGTAGTTGTCGGCGATCCACATCGCCGTCAGCTCGAGATTGTCGTTGCGCACCGTGGTCGCGATAGGCTCTTCATCGTCATACAGCAGCCAGTCATAGGCTTCTGCGCCCGTCAGCCATTCGTACTCGGTTGAGCCTGAGCGGTAGCCGATATACTTGCCGTCCGAGGTGCGTTTCACGCGCCAGCCCTCAAAGGTATAGCCCTCTCTGGTGAAGGTACAAGCCCTCAGGGGCGTTGACTCGCCGTAGTTGACGCGGGTAGGCTCCATCTCGCCCTCGCCGCCGCCCGCGTTGTAGCTGACGGTATAGCCGATCTTGGTCTTGTCGGAAAAGCCGATGCGATACAGCGTGTTGCCGTAGTAGTACAGCGAGGTATAGAAGGTGCTGCCGATGTGGAAGATGTTCTCCACCTCATCGGAGTCGGTCAGGGGGATATCCGTGACGTGCTTGCCGTCGTAGTCATAGACCACCAGCAGATTGTTGCCGCCGCTCTGGACAAAGTAGATGTAGTCGTCGTCGCAGTCACAGCCCTGACGGGTGTAGCCTGTTTTGACGCCCTCGTATTCTTCGATCACCTTGAAGTCGGAGTCAAGCAGGGCAAAGTCATATGTACCGGACAATCCGACCACATAGCATTGGTGCTTCGCGTTATAGGCAATCGAGTAGATTTCCTCGTCGATCTTGACGTCCTTGATCGGCGCGAGGGTATCGGGGTCGATCAGGGTGATAACGTCGTAGTAAGGCGCGTTGTTCGCGACAACCAGATAATCCTTGTCGGAGTTATAGGTCATGTCGTTGGAGTGACCCATATTGACGATCTTCTCTTTTTCGATGTACTCCCATGTGTGAGCGTCAAACTTCGCGATGTTGCACACGCTTCCCTGCATGAACGCAAAGTAGGCGTAGTCGCCGTCAACGCACGCGCCCTGCACGGTGGCGTATTCGTTGAGCCCCGCATCTGCCTCGATATGACCGTCGATATACAGCATCTGCGCTTTTGAAAAGAACGGCGACGCGGATGACGCGGTCATCAAGTTTGCGGAAAGCAGGGCGATACACAGCGCGACGCAAACCGCAAATCGGTAAATTCGCTTCATATTTTCTCCAAAAGAAATATATTTGATAGATTCACTAAAAATCGCGGGGTTTCTTGTGCAGTCTACACAACAGTGTTTGCTCGAGACCCCGTTAATTTATTTTATATTACCATCTTTCACCGCGGCAGTCAATGGTTAGGCGGGAAGGTTAAAAAACTGTTAACTTTTTCCCGCGCGTGAGCCTGTTTTGCATTGACACCCCTTCCCTCATCCGCTATACTGATGGTATATAAGGGGGAACCGTCATGAAACGTAAAAGCTTTTTTCTCTTGCTCACCGCGCTGATCCTCGCGGTTTGTCTTTCTATGTCCTGCACCGTCTCGGCGGCTGAGAGGGAATCTGTCGTCGAGCCGATCGACTTTCAAAACCCCGGCTTTATCCGCGGCATGGACGTATCATCCCTGCTCTCGCTGGAGAGCGCGGGGGTGCGCTATACCACCGAATACGGCGAAGAACAGGATATCATGCAGATTCTCGCGGAAAACGGCGTCAACTACATCCGCGTGCGTGTCTGGAACGATCCCTATGACGCCGACGGTTTCGGCTACGGCGGCGGCAATAACGATGTTGAGAAGGCGGCTGAAATCGGCAGAAGAGCCGCGCTCTACGGCATGAAGCTGCTGGTTGACTTCCACTACTCCGACTTCTGGGCTGATCCCGCCAAACAGAAAGCGCCCAAAGCATGGAGCGGTATGAACCTCAACCAAAAATGCGAAGCCGTCAAAGCGTTCACGGCAGAATCTCTCAGCACCATCAAAAACGCAGGCGCGGACGTCGGCATGGTGCAGATCGGCAACGAGACCACTACGGGTATCTGCGGCGAAAATTCGTGGCGAAACATGGCGCAGATTTTTAACGCGGGCAGTGCCGCGGTGCGTGCTTTCTCGCCCGACGTTTCGGTCGCGATCCATTTCACCAACCCCGAGCGCACCGATACCATCAAGGCGCTGGCGGATTTTCTGCACGACTATCACGTCGACTACGACGTGTTCGCCACCTCCTACTATCCCTACTGGCACGGCAGTCTGCAAAACCTTACGAATGTTTTAAGCTATGCCGCCGAAAAATACGGTAAGTACACGATGGTCGCCGAGACCTCCTATGCCAACACCCTGCGCGATACCGACGGCCATCCCAACACCGTCAGCGAGTACAACAACAATACGGGCGACAACCTCTTGTGGGACTTCTCATATGAGGGGCAGGCGCAGGAGCTCAGAGACGTGATGTATGCCGTCAACAAGGTTTCAAACGGCAAGGGTCTGGGCGTGTTTTACTGGGAAGGCGCGTGGATCTCTGTCGGCGACACAAGGCGGCTGGGCGGCAGCGACTACACCGCGCGCGTAGAAAAGAACAAGCTCCTGTGGGAAAGCGAAGGCTGCGGCTGGGCGGCAAGCTACGCAAACGACTATGACCCCGACGATGCAGGCAAGTGGTACGGCGGCTCGGCGGTGGACAATCAGGCGTTCTTCTCCCCTCAAGGCGCGGCGTTACCCTCGCTGACCGTCTTCAAGGAGGTTGTCAGAGACGGATTCCTGCTGGGCGATACCGACTCCGACAGCACGCTCGACATCCCCGATGTAACGCTGATCCAGCGCGTGTGCGCCTACGCAGACGTGAAAGATGAACAGGCGGTCATCTTGCGCGGCGACCTCAGCCGTGACGGCAGCCTGGACGTCATCGACGCGACCTACATCCAGCGCCATCTTGCCGGCATGTATACCCCCTACCCCATCGGCACGATCATCGCCCCTTAAGCCTGCCAAGATTGATAAGCCGAAAATTGCCGAAATAATGCCATTTTCAGCAGGTTCGGATTATTGCAGTCACCCTAAGCGAATATTCACCCCCCGGCTTCGGTCGGGGGATTTTTTCACGCACCGGCGTCAAATCGCCGATCACACATCCGAAAGCCGCACAAAAGCCCGCCGAAAAATCGACGGGCTCCTTTGCGCCTTCATCCGGCGCGGTTGCGGGACTCAATTACTTAAGACCGTTTTCGTAGGACTCGATCATTTTCTTGACCATCTGACCGCCGATGGAGCCTGCCTGCTTAGAGGTCAGGTCACCGTTGTAGCCCTGTTTGAGGTTGACGCCTACCTCGGAAGCGGCTTCCATCTTGAAGCGCTCCAGAGCGTCCTTAGCCTCGGGAACAGCAATATTGTTCTTAGCCATGGTTCTTCTCCTTTTCAGATTCGGGCAGCTCAGCTGAGTGTCTTCTCTCAGCCGCGCTGCCGCGTCAGGAGAAATGTCAGCTGTTGCTGCCTGTTGTCAGCGTTTTCCGTACAGTACCGATTTCTCGGAGGATCGCGCTGCAATAGTATTGTTGACCATACGTCTGAAAATATAGATAGAAAAATTTGACAGCGGATATATAATCAAGCTGTCAGATGACCCACACACAAAAGTCGGCGATAAAAGCAAAAAGCTGTCCTGAGAAAAGGCCAGCTTTCTGTATCTGTTCAGTTGCTATTCTAAATGGTTTTCTTCGATAAGAAAGCGCGCTTTGACCCGCTTCATACGAGGAGCGGTTTTGATCGCTAAACCACCAACAGTAATCTGCTCTATTTGCCCTTTGTTTTGCCCATTTGCTCGAGTAAATTCGATGTGCCGTACATGGCACGCGGCAATACCGCTGTGGCAAGGCGGGAGAACAGCGAGAAATTTTGCTGTTGATATTTACGGCTCGTTATGTTACATTAATGATAACAAGCATATAACCCGTGAAGTACCGACAGGAGGGACTTTGATGAATGTTTATGATTTTGACGGAACGATTTTTCCTACCGATTGTACGATCGATTTTTGCTTCTGGTGTATGAAGCGCCATCCAAAGCTGTGGTTCACCTTTGCTCCGAAGGCGATCAAGAACCTGATTTTGAGAAAAACAGGTAAAATGCCGGAGTATCTGATGCAGCGAAAGTTTTTCAGCTATCTTACGCTGATCGATGACTTTGACATCCAGATCGAACGGTATTGGGATAAAAACGAGAAGAAGATAGCGCCGTGGTATCTCAAGCAGAAGAGACCCGATGATTTGATCATCAGCGCGTCGCCGACATGTATCATCGGCCCGATCGCCAATCGGCTCGGCGTGGATTATATCGCGACGGAATTTGACCGTGAGTACGGGGTGTTCCTGAACAATCTGATGTACGCGCGGGAAAAATCAAAGTACATTTTTGACCACGGTTTCCCGATGATAGAGAATTTTTACTCCGATTCTCTGTCCGATACGCCGCTCGCGCTGTGCGCCGAGAAAGCCTATCTCGTGAAAGATAAAGCAAGCACCCTCGTCGATTGGCCTGATCTGAACCAAGAGACCACGATCAAGATAAAAGAAAAGATCGACACAGGATGGAACGTCCATCTGAAAGAGGATTAAAACGTGTATATTATCATTTATGACTTCGGCACCAGCGGTTTGAAGTCCTGTCTGTTTCATATCGAAACCGAGATTCATCTCATAGCAAGCTCGATCGCCGATTACGGTCTGTATATCTCCGACGACGGAGGCGCGGAACAGGACACCGAGGAATGGTGGGAGGCGGTGCGCTCCACCACACACGACTTGATTCAAAAGACGGATATCAAGCCGACTCAGATAGAAGGAATCGCGTTCTGCTCACAGATGCAGGGCTCTGTCTTTGTGGATGAAAACGGAAACGCCTTAAGACGACCGATGAATTACCTGGATCAAAAAGGCGTCAAAGAGTATAAGGAATGTATGGGCTCGGGGCTCATCAAGGTTTCCGGATGCAGTCTTTATAAGCTCCTGCGGAATCTTATTGTAAACTACGCCGGTTCAACCAGCGCTAAGGATCCTGTCTGGAAGTACAAGTGGGTGGAGAACAACGAACCCGAAGTCTTTGCGAAGATCTATAAGTGGCTGGACGTCGGCGACTATCTTACATCGCGGTGCACCGGCAGGATCATCAGAACTGCCGATACTGCTTTTGCGACCTTCCTCTATGACACGCGTAAGGGCAAGGAAGGCTGGAACAAAGGCCTTTTGAAGATGTACAAGGTCAATCCGGCCCATATGCCTGAGATCATAGACTGCACCGACTTGGTCGGCGGATTGACCGAGAAAGCGGCGGCGGAGCTGGGACTTGTCAAGGGTATCCCTGTATTCGGCGGAGGCGGCGATACGACATTCGTCAACATCGGCGCGGGCTGTACCGCACCGGGCGACACGCATATTTATATCGGAACGTCGGGATGGGTATCGACCTTTCTGGATCATCAGACAGTCGATATCAACGCGATGATAACCGGAGTTTTGTCGGCAAAACACGGGTACTTCAATTATTACGCGGAGCTGGAAACCGCGGGAAAGTGCTTTGAATGGGTCAAGAACCATCTCGCACTGGATGAGATAGGCGTGTATTTGAAAAAAGTCCGGGTCACGGATTTGCAGAGTCAATACCACAGCCTCTACGATTATCTTTCAGAAGAGGTCAGCAAAGTCCCTCCGGGAGCAAACGGAGTCATCTTTACCCCGTGGCTGCACGGTAATCGCTGTCCGTTTGAGGATTCCCATGCAGGGGGAATGTTCTTTAATCTCCGCATCGAGAACGGAAAGAGAGATATGATTCGCGCTGTCCTCGAGGGGATCTGCTATCACCTGAGATGGCTGTTGGAGTGTGAAGCGAAAAAAGTGAAAACCTCCGACCCGATTCGATTTGTCGGCGGATTAGCTCTTTCACCCGTTACCTGCCAGATCTTAGCCGATATCACCGGCAGAACGATAGAAACGATCTATAACACCCAGGAGGTGGGCGCAACCGGAACCGCGCTGGTCGTAGCGGCGGGTCTCAAGGGGACGGATGTACTGGAGCTATCACGTCAGCTTGTCAAAGTTGACCGCGCCTACATTCCCGATCCAAAGAACAAAGAAGTGTATGAGCGTAACTATCAAGTGTTTAAGAAGCTCTATCAATCCAACGCGCCTCATTTCAAACGGTTAAATACATAGAGGATTAGTATAATATCAAATAACAGAAAACTCAGGGGGCAGACCGTGATGGCTGTCCCCTGAGTTTATGACATATCATTACTTAAATCAGCCCTGAAATGAGATACGCTGAATCTGTAAGCAAAACCTGTTTCACGTTTTCCTTTAACGAGAAACGCGCGGAAAACGCTCCTGTACAGAGAACGTTCGAGCTCATGAAAACTCAGAATAGATAATCACCTTATCTTCCGCTTTAAGCGAAACATTGATTTGAGCCAAATCGCCGCTGAAAATGACCGTTTCACCGTCAGCTTTGACATAGCCGAGAACCAGTGCGGGATATCGCTTGTTCGAGGCTTCGGCTGATGCCACAGACGCTTCAAAGACAGCGCGCACCAAATCGTAAGCCGTGCACGGAGGAGGCGTTTCTTTGAAGAAGGACGAGACCTTTCTCAGCTGAGGCTTTCTGCACGGAACGCCCTGTTCAGAAGAATAACTCAGCAGATCCTTATAGAAATCATATATCGCCTCTTTCTCCCCTATCTGCGTAATGATATTGCCCGTAAAGCGGTTGCTGATGACCGCGTCAACCCTATGGTAGCCCTTGACGATATCATAATGTCTCGGGTCGGTGATCTCTACGATCATATTGAGCCTTTGTCGGTCATAGTCGGGATTTTTCTTGAACATTTTCTTGAGATAGTCTTGGATGTATATCAAATACAGCAACGCCGAGGAGTCGGCGTATTCATCAAGCTCCGTGTCATCGGAAAGGATCAGTATGCTGATTTCCTCTGAGGTGTCAGCGAACAAGCGATCAATTGGCTCAAAGGTTTTTTCGATATGATAAATATCCAATTCGGCGACCTCTTCCACAAAAGAATAGCGTCGGTAATCATCCATTCGTTTGACGCTGTCGGAATCATCAATCACGGTGACCTTCAGCGTGCTGCTCTTCTGACTGCGGGTTTGACATGCTATATAAGCTCCGTAGCAGTCCATGATCTCTTCTGTCTTGCTGTTGTGACCGATCAGAACCACTCTCTTACATTCACTTTGCGTATCGTTCAGCAGAACACTGAAATCCGTACCTTTGAGCTGACGCGTTATAGCGATATCCCTCTAACACTCCGCCGAATAGCAGCAGAAGTCTTCACCGTTATGAGAAAGCAAAGTAAGAGGTACGGCATGGGTGTGCGCCGAGAGGTACTCGCGGATATAGCCGATCCCGTCGCTTGTCCGCACGGGGTCGGTATAAAACGCCGCAGCCTTGTTGGAAAACAGATCGTTGTATACAGGCGTCAATTCAGGTGTGATGGATAGCTGAGCCAACAGCTGACCGAGGAATTTCTCGACGTAAAACAGGACGATATTGCAGTTGTTGCCGAGCTCCTTACCGCTGATGATCTTCTGAACGATATCATACGTCCACAAGTCGGCGATCTCCATGATGATGTTCTGATGATCGGTGTTTTTTGCCGACAGGATATCCACCGCCTGCATCAACGCTTTCACTGCCTGAGGATTGCCCTCGTCCGACTGTACGCCGCCCTCTGCCGCCGAATCCGACGGATCGTTGCTGAGGATAATGACAGCTTTCGCCAGGTCGATCCTGATATCGTTGAGCTGCTTTTGAGAGAAGATATTCCCTTCAATAACGATAAAAGAGACGTTGTTGCCGAGCTTTGAGTTTTTGAGATACCGCCTGCGGGCAAAGAAGCTCATGTTATCCGCTTTTTTACTGACGACCGCGTTCTCTTTTTCGATCGTCAGATGGAGTCTTTCTTCGATTTCCTTTTTGATCTCTTCGCCGCCCGATTTGACCAGCGCCACAACCGTTTCCTTGTGATCGCTGTACAAAAGATCGTTGACGATCTCGGGAGCTCTGGCGTTCCAGTTAAGAATGACTGTGTGATCGGACAGATACAGCCGCGTATTGCCCGCGTTCGCGCTCTCGATAAAATCGTTGAGAATGTTGGTAAAATAACCGATGACCGCTCCCGTGAAGGTTATCATGCCGATGATGATAACAGAAAGGCAGGTCAAGGTCAGCGCAACGCCCGTAGCGCCGATATCCTGTATGACAGACTCGATACAGCCTGCGTCGAGGATCATCGTCACCGTATAATAAGCGGCGTGGAAGAAATTCATTTGCTCTGTCCCGCGCAGAGAAAGCGCGCTGATCAGCGCGGCGGAAACAGTGATAAAAAGTACGTTGAACAGGATGATTAAGACCAGTACCACACGTTTCGGATGCTTTGCGATCTGAACGCTCAGCCAACCTCTGAACTTTCTCATACAAACCTCCTGCCATTATCCCTATGATAAGGTTGTTGTTTCCGGATTCATTGTACACACTAATGTCAAAAAATGCAAGCGCCCGGCGGCTTTTCTTATACTAAGTAGTCATAAACTTCCCCGGTGCAAGCACTAAAGTGTCCGCCGGACACTTTACCCTCGCTATGCTCGGGCGGGGTATTAGCCTAAAAGGATAAATCCTTCCCTACGGGCTCTTGCGCTGCAAGCAGCGGGGTA
>Ga0256405_10005891_pt1 | contig 20404 bp, 10 predicted proteins | sample RumenRJG_02DNA_FD_189096 | JGI IMG/M metagenome (GOLD analysis project Ga0256405, IMG submission 189096) | Bovine rumen microbial communities from Lethbridge, Alberta, Canada - RJG_02 | ecosystem: Host-associated > Mammals > Digestive system > Stomach > Rumen | place: Canada: Alberta... | reverse complement strand
ACCTGTGTCAACGGAGCCGCATGATAGCCGAAGGTCTCATCGGCTGTAATGGTAATGGTCTCGTAAGGTCCCCAGATGCTCTTGGAACGAGAACAGAGGGTACGACCGTTAGGTTTGTAATCGGTAGAGATGAGGTAATACATGCCGTTGATCTTATACATATGATGTCCCTCACCCACCGCATTGCCTTCAGGAATGATGGTGCGCTCTGTCTCCTCGATGGGACCACTCATATCGGCTTTCAGCTCCGTACACTTCACCTCGCCGTAGCCATGAATGGCATAGATTTTCCCATCGTCATCGAAGAGCACGGAGAGGTCGTAGATACGTCCCTGCATGTTATGATGTTTCCATGGGCCTCGGATATCCTTGCTGGTATAGCACTGCAAACCCTTACCGTTGATATTTGTAAAGACATAGAACTGGCCGTTGGCATAACGGATGGCAGGAGCCCAGACACCCTGTCCATAGATCTCTTGATGATTCTTCAATGAGAAGGCATCGTCTGGGAAATCAAAGCGATCGAAGCAATAGCTGATATTCTCCCAGTTCACAAGATCCTTCGAATGCAAGATGACCAAGCCGGGTACTGTATGCATGGTGGTACCTGCCAGATAATAGTCATCACCCACACGGAGAATGTCGGGATCTGAGAACTCATCGTAGAAAAGCGGATTGGTAAACGTACCGTTACCATTATCCGCAGTCCATGATTTCCACTGAGCCTGAATGCCCAGCGGAATCATGCACATCAATATTAGTAGCAGTATGAACTTTTTCATCGTCATCTGTTAAAGATTAATTTGTGGCCAGCCATCAGCAGTCCATTGGATAGGACGCTGGATGAGAATCGATGCACCTTTGTGGGCGATGCTGTATCCGTGGCAGATAAAGATATCCTGTCCGTCCATCGTATAGGCAGCGCAGTGTCCTGCAGCCTCATAGGCCTTCTTGTCACCTTTAAGGAAGAGCTTACCACCGCCGTAGCGCATATCGATGCCTTGAGGATCGAGATAAGGCCCCTCTACTGTCTTACTGCGTCCTACAGCTACCTGATAGGTGCTCTTGCTGCCCTGACAGCAGTAGTCCCATGACACAAAGAGGTAATACCAACCATCATGCTTCAGGATGAAAGGTGCCTCGATGGCATTCGGGCCCGCATAGTCAGAAGTAGGATTCTTCGGCGGGTTGGGGTTGACAGGGAGTGCCGCCTTGGCGTTAGGATCGCTGAGGTTGTAACGACGTGCAATGGTGCGGGGCTTCTCTCCCGCAGCGATATGCATGGTCGTGTCGAGACGGGCAATCTGAATACCGTCCCAGAAAGAACCCCATACCAGCCATGGCTGATCCTTATCATCGATGACGAAATTCGGATCAATGGCATTCCAGTTGTCACGTCCCTCACGTGAGGTGACGATACACCCTTCATCCTCCCACAAGGGGAAAGAGAGTGACGGGCTGGAGAGCAGGCCAATAGCCGAGCCATTCTTGCCAAAGGTGGAACAGCTATAGGCTAACCACCAGCGGTTATGCCACTTGATGACATCAGGTGCCCATACGTGGTGACGGAAACCTGGTACGGAGTCACGGGCCCACTTGGGAATGACAGTCATTACAGGGTCAGGCAACACCGTCCAGTTCTTACGATCATTGGAGGTCATCTGCTGGATACCCATACCCGTGGCAAAGATATGATAGGTACTGTCCTCATAAGCCATGACAGGGTCATGCACCATGGGCGTATCTGTAGTGAATGCAACCCTTTGGTGACGGGATTGAGCCACAAGGGTTGTGCTCATAGCGAGCACAACCGTTATGAATAGGAAACGTTTCATTACTTGGTCAGTTTTAGTTGCCATACTTGTAGCCCCACATAGTTTCACCCGTGGAACTGTTCAGGAGCGTAAAAGCTGGAGTCCTGTCGTTAGAGGGTTCCAAGGTCTGCTCCACCATGACGCCCTTATAAGTCTGGCCGTTGTCAGTAATAGTGAAATACGAAGTTCCCTCTTTCACCGACCACTTACCAGAGAAGCCACCCGTAATGTTGCCAGAGGCATCGAGTGTCACCTCCACAGGCTGGCTGTACTCCTTAGTAAGATGATTCAGCTTATACTTATGGAGCAGAAGCTTATACTTGCCAGGAACATTGCTAGTAGCCACATATTGCTTCTTGGCTATCTTAGCAGTCTTAGCCACCTCACCTGTATATTCAAATGGCGCAGCAACCAACCAGCCATCCTCGTTCTGGAACAACTGGTGGACACGCACCTCATGGTTTTCACCCTTGTTCTGGAAGCGGGTGTGGTAAACCAAGTAAGCACGTCCGTCTTCAGCAGCGATGGCAGAGTTATGACCCTGTGAGCGCTCTGAATAGGCGCCGACCGTCTGCTTACCCCATTCACCATAGGCGCCAAAGATGTTCACGCCACGATTGCCATCATCCTCATTGGGACCGAAATCTTTGTAGAACTTCTCGAAGACAGCATTTGCGTTCTTGCTATCCACATAAGGTCCATCAGGATTCTTGGAACGGAACACGCGCATCTGATAACCACCATTATTATAATCACTGGAGACACCACCTGCTGCCAATCCGCCGTAGGACATAAAGAGGTAATAATAACCACTGATATACTCGATATAGCTACCCTCACCAGACACATAGTAGCCGCCAGCGATCTTTGTACCAAAGTAAGGATCAGAGATCGCACTCTCAGCATAAGTCACATCGTAATCGCGCAGACCTGTAGCCTCATCGAGTTCCAGCATGAAGATACCACCACTCCAAGAGCCATACGACATCCATAGTTTACCACTCTCATCATAGAATACACAAGGATCGATACAATTGGGATAGCTTGATTTGGAGGTAGATGCCCAAGGCGTTTTATAGCGACTGGGGAGCGAAGTCTGTGTACCTAACACCAGCTCCAAATCTGTGTCCTTATAGGCATTGCCTGTATGGAAGCCGCTAATCACAACAGGACCTTGGTAAAGATAAGGGCCTGTGATATTATCCGATGTCATCAGCACGATGCTGGAGTACCAGTTGTCGCCATTGACACTCATATACATGCACCACTTGCCCAATTTCTTATTGTAAATCACATCGGGTGCCCACAAGTTTCCTTTAATATCATAAGCAGGATTACCACGCTTAGCCCATGCCTGAGCATCAAATGCAGGGAAGTTAACCTCTGCGCCACCCTTCTTCACTTTGGTGACGGCAGGTGTCGTAAACGCAACATTCGGTGCTGCATCACCAATGGTAGCTGTAGCGAAGGGAACAGTCACTGTATTCCAAGCCAACAGATTCGAAGACCTGGCATTGGCGCGATGCGAACCAAAGATATAATACATCTGGGAAGTAGGATCCCAAACCACACTAGGGTCGTGTACAGTGACATGTTTTAGGTCGCTACCACCCAAAGTCTGTACCTCATCGTCATCACCTGGTGTAGGTGTCGGCGTGGGAGTTGGTGTTGGAGTTGGTGCAGGCACATCGCTATCTCCACCACCTCCACAGGCTGTCAGTGTAAAGACAGCCAACAACAGACTGCAAAGTTTAGTATCAAACTTCTTCATAATCATCATCATTTAAAAAACAAGGGGCGGGCAGCCTGTGCCCGCCCCCATTGCATACTAACTTAAAAAACCAAATAACTACCGTCTACGGTAAATGAGAAATTCAGATCGTTCGGATCGATTGCATTAGAGCCAAGATAATACTGGTAATATGTATTACCATCTGTACCCTTCATGACAATCTGAATATCAGCGGTACCATTATTACAGTTTGTAATGTAAACTGTACATTTAGCACCATCCATAGCTGCAAGCCATGCAGCCCAGTCTTTCTGGCCACCGCTATAAATTGCACCAGGAACAGGATTAATATCATAGCGCCAAGCATAGTTGTCTGCACGATATACACCATACTCCTGTAGATTGGTATTGCGGAGAATCACCACGAAGTTGTTCCAGTTGTTAGCCAAACTACTATAGTTGGTGAAATCAACCTGGTAGGTCTCACCAGCAGGCACCTTCACATCCTTTGTGAATGCAGACCACCAACCAGCAGTGCAATCCTCTGTGCCGAGGTCCTTCTCTGCCATCTTGTGGAGTTTCAGAGCTGACTCAGCCACAGTCACATTAACAGTAACAGTCTTGCCATTCTTAGCCTTCAGTGTAACAGCCTGTGTACCAGCCTGTGCCTTAATAGCACTATATTCCAAACTGTCGAGGTTGTAAGAGGTAGTGTAACCACCCTCATAGGTAGCTGTCAGCTCCAGACCCTCACGATCGAATACGAGGGTACGATCCTTCACATCGCTGACGGCTGCAGAATTGTAATAATAGTAGCTTGTACGTTTTGGAGCAGACTTCAGAACCAATGAGGTCATCTTGTCGGCTGAAGGAACCACCTCAATCTCAGCACTTGCCATAATTGGCTTAGCAGCAGCTGCACCGTTGGTTGTCTTAGCATACATCACAACAAGGGTCTTCTTGCCAGGATCAGAGATATCAGGAATTGAGTTGAATACTAACTGATCGGCAGTAACTTCCTTGATGACATCTTGCTCGTAAGTAACAACTGCTGTCACATTCTTCATAGCCTCTTCAAGTGCAACACCCTGCTGAATCTCAGAAGGAACGTTCTTGAGCAGCATAGATACAGGTTGCTTGTCTTCCTTAGACGTGCATCCACCGATTGGCTCGATATTGGTTGTCAGGAACTGTACAAATGAACCTTCGACACCTATACGACAGCAGATATCCTGACTTGAAGTTGCTGCATCAGGGAACGGTGTGTTCTGGATATAAGACTTTGACAGTGTACCATTTGTGAAGTTGATATAGATACCACCATCTTGGCGTTCTACTGTCAGCGTAATCTTTCCATTCATATTCTGTACCGAAGGATCGATATCATCAGTTCCAGAAGCATTACCGAAGTTAGCTACTACAAGACTTCTGTCTATATGAGAACCCCACTCAGAGTTCTTTGAGGGGTCGTTATCGAAACGGATCACACCATATTCTGTGCCCATATCGGCACTGTTAAGTACGATATAGAAGTTCTTATAGTACTTATTGTCCGGATTCACGGTCAGTGTGAACTCTGCATTCCACTTCTTACCTGCAGGAACAACATAGGTCTTTCCCAGTGTCCAGAAAGATGCAGTAAAATCGGTTTCACCAATAGGATAGTAATCATCCATCATACCCACCAACTCCTCTGGGGTATTGGCCTGCTTGATTGAATCAACCTTTCCGGCAATCCAATCTGGCGCATCCATTTTATACAGATCACCACCCTCACAACTCGTCAGAGCCAACATGCCAAGAGCAGCTGCGCAGAAAGCGGATGCTATTTTATTCAGATGTTTCATAATCTTTATATTCTTTTATTGGTTTTATATTACTATTTCAAATCTACAACAGGATGAACGGTCCATCCATTACCTGTGAAGTAACTGGTATTGTCAATGTCGTAGTTTGCAGAGTTACCATCAAGGTTCGGGTTAGCATTCAGATGCTTCTGAGGGATAGGCAGGAATTCATGACCTGGTACATAAGAGTCGTAAGAGCTCTTAGCTTCCCAACTGTCACCATCCTTATCCACATAACGAGACGTGAAGACATAATCATCAAGTGGGGTCTTGAGCAGGCTCTTCTTAGACGACAAGAAGAAGTAGCCATGTTCAACCAGCTGATCCATACGATCTTTGTTATAGAAGAATCCCCAACGGATCAGGTCAAAGCCACGACCAAACTCACAACCGAACTCCTTTGGACGCTCCACGTTGGCAATCTGCTCGAAGAGCTTATCCTTAGAATTGAAGTCTGAGAGCTTCAGGCTTGGCAACTCGGCACGGTTACGCACCTGATTGATCCAATCGATAGCCTGCTGGGTTGGACCATTCACCTCGTTCTCACACTCAGCAGCACGCAGCAGCACGTCAGAATAGCGCATCAGGCGCAGGTTGATACCATCATGCAAACCAGTAACTACCTTATCATAAAGACCTGTACGCAGGTTTGTCCACTTCGCAATGGGGAAACCACCGTTACCATTGTTGGTAACTACAGGGTTCTTGTCATCGATGGTTGACTTATAGCATACATTACCATATTCGAAGCCTTCCCAGTCAGTCTCGTAGGTACCAATGGTCCAATAGAGACGTGGATCCAGTTTTCCTCCAGTCGTCTTTTCAGCCTTGAAAAGCTCATAGAGCCAAGGAGCGGCAGAGAGGTCAGCCCAACCACCGAAGTCGCCAGGGCCGAAGTTACTCTCAATAGCAGAACCCTGTGTTGCATTGGCACTGGTATTTACCGGTGTCCATTCATCATCGGTTCCCTGAGTACCATAATCCAGCAACTGCACCTCGAACAGACTCTCAGCATTATTCTCATATTGTGAGCCCTCGCGGAAGTTGTCGCCATAGTTCTTCATTAACTCATACTTACCATACTTCTGAGCAATGATGTCCTTCAGCACGGTAAGTGCCTCGCTGTACTTGTGACGCTGCATCAGTGCACGGGCATAATAACCAGCTGCTGCACCTTTGGTAGCGCGGCCTTTGGCCCACTCACCACCCTCATCACGTGAGGGGAGCAGCTCCATAGCATCCTTGAAATCACTCTCCACCTGATCGAACACATCGTCATAGGTACTGCTTGATGCATACAAGCCATCAAGTGAATTGTATGAGTCATAGTCGGTAATCAGCGGTGGATTCTGATAATAGCCAGCCAAGTTATAATAAGCCAGACCACGGATGAAGAGTGCCTGTCCTAAGATGCGACGCTCTTTCTCGTTGAAAGCTGATGGATCCTGACCCAGACGATCCTGGATATAGTTACAAACGTTGATGGTATAGTACCACTCACGCCAAGTCCATTCTGTAATCTCATCAGTGAATGCGACATTCAGGTTGTCGAATGGCAAATACCACTGCTGTGATGAGTTCCATACCTCATCACCACGACACAGGTCGATGGTATAGCCTACACGGGCATAAGAGCCCTCCATACGGATATGGTTGTAAGCGGCAATCACAGCCTCCTCCAAGTCTTCAGCACTATTACCGAAGGTTCCCGTTGTCTGCTGGTTGGGGTTCGTCAATTCCAGCTTGTCACTGCACGATGTCAGCGTGCTAAGCCCCAGACACAGGGCAAGTGAAATTTTATATAGTTTCATATTCTTCGTTATTTCTTAATTTATTAATCATGCTTTCATCCCTTAGAATGAGAAGAGGAGACCGGCCATGAAGGTACGCGGTGTCGGGAATGAACAGAAGTTGTAACCCGGTGTGAATGTACCACCTGCGTAGTCAACATTGTAGCCATGATACTTGGTGAATGTGTAGAGGTTCTGTGCAGAAACATATACACGTGCGCCAGAAACAACACCCTTGAACACCTTGTCAGGAATGTTATAACCCAACTCGATATTGGCAATCTTCCAGTAAGCAGCATTCTGAATCTTACGCTCGCTGAACAGATCGTTCCAACCTAATGTAGCGTTGCTCACTACATACGTACGAGGAACATTTGAGATATAGGTAGAGCCATCCCACTGATTGGCATCAAGCATACCTACCTCCTTGTTACCCCAACCATAGCATGAGTTCAAGCTGTTATAGATATCATCTGCTACATGATAGTTGAATGCACCAAAGGTGGAAATAGCCAGGTCGAAGTTCTTGTACTCCAGACGGGCACTGAGACCGAAGTTAACCTTTGGCAGACCACTACCAAGAACTGTCTGATCATCACCGTTGATAACACCATCACCGTTATTATCCTTATAGAGGCAGTCACCAACGTTGGCGCCTTGCTGGGTAGCGTGGTTGTCGAGATCGGCCTGAGTACGGGCGATACCCTCATAAACCCAACCATAGAACTGTCCAACTTCCTCTCCAATCTTTGTGATGTAAGAACCAGTAATATAAGAATCAGTACCGAAGCCAAGTGAAGTCACCTTATTCTTCAGAGTGCTCAAGTTGGCACTAATCTGATGCTTGATGGGATGATCGTTGTTACGATAGGTCAAAGAGAACTCGAAACCACTGTTCTCCATCGAAGCAGCGTTCATTGTTACTGTTGTGTTAGATACACCTGCATTTGAAGGAACGGGCACACCATAGAGCAGATCCTGAGACTTGTTCTTGTACCACTCAGCAGTGAACTCAATGCGGTTGTTGAAGAGTGCGAGGTCGATACCTACATTCATGGTCTTCTTCTTCTCCCATGCAATGTTCTCATTAACGAACGTTGAAACAGCAGAACCAGTAATAGGAGCGTTACCGAAGCTATAGGTCATGTTGTTACGCATCATCGTTGCCTGATACATGTACTCACCAATGTTCTCATTACCGAGCTCACCATAGCTGGCACGTACCTTAAACATATTAATAATATTGCGGTCGATGGGATAGAACTTTTCCTTATCGAAACGCCAACCGATAGATATTGATGGGAAAGTACCCCAACGAATATCCTTTGTCAGACGAGAGCTGCCATCACGACGGATCACAGCAGAAAGCAGATATTTACCATCGTAGTCGTAGATCAAACGACCGATAACAGAAGTCAGGGCGTGCTTATACTCGAAAGAGCTAGCGTCACGGCTACCTACTGCATTCTGAATCTGCAGGAAGTAAGGCTCTGAGAAGTTAACACCCCAGGCATTCAGCTCGTGGGTATTCTCCTCTTCGTATGTGATACCACCCAACAGATTGATGTGGTGCAAACCGATGGTTCCATCGTAATTAATTGTATTTTCAACGAGGAAGTCGCCATAAGAACGGGTGTTCTTAGTCAGCTTCTCATTACTCTTATCAAGATATACACGGTTGCTCTGAATCCAAGCTGACACCCAAGTCTTATCCTGAGCATGAGTTTTGCTGTAAGAAAGGTTCAACTTATAGTTCAGCTTATGGTTCTTGTTTTCAAAACCAATCATCTTCATCAGATCAACGTCAGCAGAACCAGTAGCCACCACGCGGTCAACGATGGTATTACGAGTCAGCAGATTGTTCACCAACAAGGGGTTAGAGGCAGATATGTCACCATGTACGGTATCATAATATACGCCATAACCATAAGCATCGTAATTATAGCTGCTGGCAGAACCCACCTTATCATCGAGTACCCATGTTGACTCATCGTATGCCTTAATAGTAGGCTGCATCAACAGCGTACCACGAAGCACATTGGTCACGTCACCATAAAGACCCTGTACATACTCAGAAGCGTTGGAAAGCCCCATACCATCCTGATTTGAGTGAGAATAAACAACGCTGGTGCGGAATTTGATGAACTTCGTCTCCATGGTGTTGTTCACACGGGCTGTGAAACGCTCATAGTTAGGTCCAGCACCTTCCAGAGTACCTTTCTGATTAAAATAGTCAAGACCTATATTATAAGTATTGTGAGCACCACCACCACTCAGATTGATGTTGTGGTTCTGGCGGGTACCAGTCTTGAAGACCTCTTTAAACCAGTCGGTATTGGTATTATCCTGAAATTTGTAAATGCCATTACCAAGATCGCTGTATCCACCAGGCAGCGGGGTTCCTGAATTTTTGGCAGCCTGACCAAGATAAGTACTATACTGATCAGCATTCATCACATCATATTCACTCTTGCTGATAAGGTCAACACCAAAGTAGCCCTTATAATCAACCTTTAATGGCTGATCCTTCTTACCACCCTTGGTGGTGATGATTACCACACCATTAGCAGCACGAGAACCGTAGATAGCACCGGCAGAAGCATCTTTCAGCACCTGAATGGTCTCAATGTCGTTTGGTGAGAAGTCACGGATAGTTGTACCCATGGGCACACCATCAATCACATAAAGAGGAGCAGTGCTACCGAAAGAACCGACACCACGAATTCTAACAGATGGATCGGCACCAGGCTGACCGTCAGAAGTAATCTGAACACCAGCCACCTTACCTTCAAGCATCGTGGAGATGTTAGCGTTAGATGTACGCTTCAGTTCATCAGCATCCACAACAGATACAGAACCTGTCAAGTCAGCCTTCTTCTGAGTACCATAACCCACAACAACCACTTGCTCGAGCATCAGCGCATCTGATTCCATCTCGATCTTTTCAATCACAGCACGTCCACGTACGGCAATTTCACGATCCTTGTAACCAACATAGCTCACTACGAGCGTTGCATTAGAAGGGACATCGATGGAGAAATTACCGTCGAAGTCGGTAATGACACCCGTCTGGGCACCCTTCAACTTAATTGTAGCACCAATGAGTGGTTCCCCATCTTGGTCCACAACCTGACCCGTGACCTTGATGGTCTGCTGGGTCACAGATGCCATAGCAGGAACAGGATAGGCAGAAATACCACCCAGCATACCTAGCATCAGCATCGCAGAGAATAATACTTGTTTTCTCATTGTTAATTGTTTTAAGTTTAAATTTTGAACGAGTTAGTTTATTAACTTTGCTGCAAAAGTAGGTATATATTCCTATAGGGAGGTGGACAAAACGATTTATAAGGTGGATAAAATGATTTTTGTCCTCCTAGACATATTTTATCCACCTCTTGAGATAAATCAAGACCTACTCTTGAGGTAAATCAAGAAAAAGAACTGGGGCTTGTTCCGAACATTTTAGTAAAACAACGCGTAAAATATTTCGGATCATTAAAACCTACGGCATAAGCTATTTCTGTAATATTGCGGTTACCCGTTTTCGATGAAAGCATTTCTTTTGCCATATTCAATCGATAGTTACGTATGAACTGCCCCGCAGGGAGTCCCACCTCTGCATTAAGATGTTTACTGACTACCGTACGGCTCATACCAAGAGCATCACAGAACTCCTGAACACCGAATTCAGAATTCATATAATTGGTTTCCATCACCAACATAACCTTTTCCATAAAGGGTTTTGTACTCTTCAGCACTTCTACCTTGTCTGCTTCAACACTCTTAGAAACACTCTCTTTATACCGTTGTTGATTATCAAGGATATTCTGGATACGCGATTGAAGCTGGCGCGGATCGTCTGACTCCTCAAGCACTTTCCGGATTGGATTGAGTAATTGTTCTGCCTCAATACGCTTCAAATGACTTACCCACCTATTATATATATATATACAAAAAAGCACAAAGAGAACACTCAATATAAGGCGGAACCACCAGCTGTTCCAAAATGATGGCACAACAACCACATCCACCGATATAATCTCATCATCACCAAGGGTCTGTAACGACTGATATTTGACCTCAAACGTGTAATGCCCAGCAGGTAGTGCACTGTAACGAACTGAATGCATACCAGGCTTCAGCATGATCCAATCATTTTCGAAGCCTTTCATCCGATAACTATAAAGTCCCTGACGCTCATGACCAAAGTCGAGGGCAGAAAAATCTATAGAGAAAGAACGGTTGCTCTCTTTCAAGGTTATAGTCTTGGCAATGGAGATATCATAGTCCAAATAATCACTACCTGCCAAAACATCCTGATTATCGACCATGAGGTGTGTAAATACCAGATGACCCTGATAAGGGCTCTCGGTATTCTCACCCGTCACCTCTATCAGCCCACCTTCTGTACCCAGATAGATAACACCTTCAGCATCCCTAATGGCTGAGTTCCAATAGAAATGAGGATTAATCAAGCCGTCGTATTTCGAATAATTGGTGAATACGTGTAGTTTGGGGTCATAGACAGACAGGCCATTCTGAGTAGTCACCCACAATCGGCCATTTCGGTCTTCTGCAATTCCCTTTACCCCATTATAGACTAAGCCATCCTCCTGTGTAAACACTTCAAAATGCTCTTCTCCCTTTTCATCAACAACCCTGCGATAAAGACCATAGCCATTGCTGCCCAACCAAAGTGTACCATCACTGGTCTCACAGAATGACGACAACTTATCCACTATATGTGATTCAGGATCATTCAGCAGATGGACGATGGCACGGTTCTGGAACTTACCGTTCTTGTATGACTTAAGATTGACGATACGGACACCCAAGATACAACCCATCCAAAGATAACCATCCCGTGTAACAATGGAACCAATGCAGCCACGTACATCCCGACTGCCATCAAAAGGATCCTCCATTTCCCGGGTTTTAAAGCGATAAAAGAAAATACCGTCATTGCTACCAACCCAAAGTCCATCATTAATAGGATCATAGGCAAGAGCTCCCACAAAGTTGGTTAATCTGGCATATTCTTCCGGAAGATCCAAACGGGTTATCACCTGGGGTGACTTCATATCAAGCATACAGATACCTCCACCCCAGGTTCCTATCCACAGGCGTCCTTGCCTATCGGCTGTCAGGGCAGACACACTATTATGTGACAAGCCTGAATTAGATACCGTATAATGAGTAAAGCCACTTTGCCCTTTTGCCCTATAATTCAACCCGCCTTCAACTGTTCCTACCCAAAGCGATCCATCAGGCCCGGCAAACATGGCATTGACAGGGTTCGGGGAAAGCGAAGCAGGATCAGAAGTGTGGACATAACTCTTCAACAAAAGTTGGCGAGGCGAAAGTCGAACCACACCACCAGACTCCGTTCCTATATAAATCAAGCCCTTATCAACCAGGAGACAATGTATGAAATCGTTTTTCAACGGAGAAGCACTGGAACTGTTCCACGCTGAAAAACTATCAGTCGCATCATCATAGATATTCACGCCAAAAAGAGAGCCCACAAGCAGGGTATTGTCCGGCATCAGTGCAAGGCTGGAAAGGAACTCGTGCGAGGGCATACCTTCGCGTGTGCCATAGCGATAGCTGCTCAGTTGATTCCGATAGGGATCATAGCGGCACAAGCCATGATTAGTTGCCAGCCAAACAACATTTCCGCGCTTTAATATATCCGTGATATATAAGCCGAACAGCGGGCGTAATAATGGGGAGATCTCCTCTCTGACAAGATTTCCATTCTTTTCCACCAACCGATAAATACCATGATCAATACAAACCCATGGCTTACCATTTCCATCGACATCAACCAGACAAACATCAGGGGTATTACTCTTATATTGATAAGAGTAAACATTGTTAATCTGACCATCTTCACTGAAAGACAGTAAAGCCACCTGTTGAATCGTAACCAGCCATACCCTGCCCAAAGCATCCGTATAAACTTTCACAGCTGGTTGAGAGAGTAGTTCACTAAGGTCGCCGCCATTGGCTGTCTTCGGCACCACAGGGAGCATGGTCTTTAGGTCCAATACACTAGTACCTTCATCGAAAGAGACCCAAAGCCGCTTGAATCGGTCTTCAGCAATACTTTTACAGGAAAGACTCTTGAGCCCAAGCACTGGCTGCATCATCCCATAGCCGTCATAGCGCACCACACCCCCTCCGTATGTACCGATCCATAGGAAACCATTGGAGTCTGTATAAAGAGCACTGACATTATTATGAGGGAGTCCGTTGGAAAGGTCTAGATATGACTGGTTATAACGCTCAGTCAAAAAATCCCCGCTACTGAAACAAGTCAGCGAGAAGAAAAACGATATGATAGCTCCAACGAAACGTCTCAACATCAGCAAACCTATTTAGTATTTAAAACTGCTGCCGCCTACGAACTCGCGCATGATACTCGTGGGCGGTATTTCCTTGTCGCTGATAGGGATGAAGTAATGGATGAACTTCAACAGGCGATGGGCCTCCGCATACTCAGCACAGTTCTTCGGCACCGAGGAGAGGATGAGTTCGGCATGGGTGCGCAATACGGCAAATTCGATGTTGAGTGCCGAATTGAACATCACGTCGGCCGTCTCCTGATAAGGGAAGATCCACTGTTCCTCGGCCTCGCACACGCTCTTCCACTGACTGATGGTCTCACGGGCGGTATAGGCACCCTTGTTGTAGTCGCGGATGATGCGGCGCAGGAGGCGGTTGTCCTGCGTGGGGATCCAGTTGTGGTCGTCGAGGGAGATGCTGGTCAGGGCGGAGATATAGATCTTGTATTTCAGTTTGTCGTCGATGCCTGAAGTGAGTAAGGGGTTCAGGGCGTGGATACCCTCGATGATCAGCACACTGTCGTTCTTCAGTTGGAGCCGTTTGCCATTATACTCGCGCTTACCCGTCACGAAGTTGTACTCCGGCACCTCCACCGTCTCACCGTTCATCAGGCGCGACAGGTGGTCGCCCAGGAGTTTGTAATCGACGGTCTCGATGTTATCGAAGTCATACTGTCCGTTAGGCAGTTTCGGCGTATCCAGACGGTTCACGAAGTAGTCGTCGGTAGAGAAAGAGAGAGGACGGAGTCCACAGGCGAGGAGTTGCACTGACAATCGTTTGCAGAAAGTGGACTTTCCTGAACTGGAGGGACCCGTGATCAGCACGAGTTTGATGGGATCCTTCTTCCGATGGAAGCGGGCATCGATCTCCTCGGCGATCTTCACGATCTTCTTCTCCTGCAGGGCCTCGGAAACCTGGATCAGTTCCGAAGCATAGCCTCGCAGGATGGCCTTGTTGACATCACCGGCATTCGAGAGGCGCATGATGATATCCCAGCGCACCTTCTCGGCAAACACCTCATAAGTGCGGGGCTGATCCACCCGTTCTGCCAGCACCAGGGGATTGTGCTTGTCGGGCACCCGCAACAGCAGGCCGTCCTGATAGCGCTCCAGTCCCCACACCTTCAGATAGCCTGCGGAGGGCACGAGCGGACCATAGTAGTAATCCACGGTGTCGCCCAGGGTGTAATAGTCGGTATAGACCTGTCCGCTGGTCTCCAGGAGTTTCACCTTATCGGTGAAGCCGCGCTCACGGAACACACGGATGGCCTCCTCGGTCGTAGATTCCGTGCGACGGAACGGCATGTCGGCATCGATGATCTCCTGCATACGGGTGCAGATGCGCTTCACATCGGCATCAGTGAGGGGTTCGCCTGAACGCTTCTTAAAATTACAATAGTACCCGCGCGCGAGAGGATGCTCGATGAAGAGTTTGCTGCCGGGGAAGACATCGCTCACCGCCTTGTAAAGCACAAAGCAGAGCGAGCGCACATAGACACGACGCCCAGAGCCGTCGCTGGCATCGATGAACTCCACATCACGGTTGTTGAACAGGCGGAACTTCAGTCCCTGCGACGCATTGTTCACCTTCGCCGACACCACAGGATAAGCCATATGCAACTCGTCGGCATAGGCCTGATAGACCTCTACCAGCGAAGTTCCTTCCGAGAAGGTCTTGGTGATGCCATTGTTCTTGCAGCGTATCTGGAGCATAGGCGTCAGCGTTTGTCAGCAATCTTACGGAAGCTATGCAGTTTCTCACCGAAGCAGAGGTCACCACAGTCACCGAATCCAGGTACGATATACTTGTGCTCGTTCATGCCCTGGTCGATGGAGGCACACCAGATGGTGGCATCGTCGGGGAGCGCTTCCTTTACCACCTCGATTCCCTCGGGGGCGGCGATGATACAGCACACATGGATCTTCTTCGGCTTGCCTGACATGAGCAGGGCCTCGATGGCTGCTGCCATCGAACCACCCGTAGCCAGCATGGGGTCGGCGATGATGAGCGTCTTGCCCTTCACGCTGGGGGCAGCAATATAGTCGGCATGGATGCCCACCTCGGTATGCTCGCGGTTGATATACATACGGAAGGCAGACACATAGGCATTGTCGGCACGATCGAAGATGTTGAGGAATCCCTGATGGAAGGGCAGTCCGGCACGAAGCACGGTACCGAGTATGATATCGTCTTTCGGCAACGGAATCTCCAGGGAGCCAAGAGGTGTCGTCACGGTCTTGGGCTTATAGTCGAGCCGCTTAGACACTTCGTAGGCCATCAACTCACCGATGCGCTCTACATTATGACGGAATGTGAGACGGTTTTTCTGGTAACTCTTATCACGGAGTTCTGACATGAACTGATTGATAATACTGTTCTGTTCTGAGAAATTAATTACTTGCATTTTTATTATGTTTTAAGTTTGTTTGGGTGCAAATATAAGAAAAAAAATAGAGAAATATACCAAATATCTAAAAAAATACTTATCTTTGCAGCAGAAAACCAGAAACCGATGAAACAGAACCTTATTTACCTAACTATTATTACGGCCATAATCTGTAGTGCATGTACCGACCGGAAACCGAAATACATTATTGGTGTATCCCAGTGTTCTGAGGACATCTGGCGCGATTGGCAGAACTCTGAGATGATACTTGAGAGTACCCTCCATGATGGTGTGGAACTTCGTTTCACGACAGCACGCGACAATTCCAAACGACAGATTCAACAGATTGATAGCCTTGTAGAAAGCGGCATCCAGTTACTTATTGTCGCACCAAACCAACTGGCCTCCGTGACCCCCGCCATCAACCGTGCCTACGATCAGGGCATCCCCGTGATTGTGTTTGAGCGCAAGACCGACTCGCCCAAATACACTGCCTTCGTCAGTGCCGATAATTACGAGATAGGTCATATTATGGGCAATTATGTAGTGATGCGCCTGAAGGGAAAGGGACGTGTTTTGGAGATCCTTGGTCTGAAAGGTTCCTCGCCTGCTGAGGAACGTCATAAGGGCTTTATCGATGCCTTGAAGGGTTCAGAGATAGAGATCGTAGCATCCCTGCAGAGCGACTGGACGGAGGAGAAGGGCTACGAGACGGTAAAGAACTACAAAGGCAACCTGGAGGACATCGACCTGGTGTTTGCCCATAATGACCGTTCGGCACTTGGTGCCCGCAGGGCCTTCATCGAAGCCAAGATCATCCCCTTGCCGCTCTTCTGCGGTATCGACGGTCTGCCTGGTCAGTACGGTGGCATCCAGATGGTGCGCGACGACATCCTCGACGCCTCGTATATCTACCCCACCCGTGGCGACCAGCTGCTGCAACTGGCACTCGACATCCTCGATGGAAAGCCGTATCCGAAGGAGACCGTGCTCACCTCAGCCATCGTGACCAGTGAAAACGCCAACGTGCTGATGCTGGAGAGCGACATGGTGGTGCGCCAGTCACAGCGTCTGACCCGTCTGAAGAATATGACCGATACCTACATGCAGCAACTCGGCACCCACAGGGTCATCTCCATCCTGGCTGCCGTCCTGATCTTCCTGTTGCTCCTAATGATCGTCGGTATCTATTACCATTTCCTGCAAACTGCCCGCCTGAATGATGAGCGCAACAAGATGGAACGTGAGAAACTGGACTTCTATACCCAGGTGAGTCATGAATTGCGCACCCCACTGACCTTGATTCAGGGGCCGCTGGAGGAGTTGACAGAGACGGAAGAAGGCAAGAAGGCCAGTCCTGAGACCAAGGCCCTCTATAATATGCTGCGACGAAACACCAACCAACTGATTGAACTCATCAACAAGATGCTTGACGTGCAGGCCACAGGAAGTCTCGACATCCTGGCCACAGACCGTCAGAGCGCGGTGATGGCACCCACCGCCACTGATCTGCCAACAGCTACGCAGAAAGACGGCAACCAATCGAATTCCGTCCTCATCGTTGATGATAATGCCGACATACGCGTCCTGCTGCGCCGCATCCTGCAGGACCGCTATCAGGTCAACGAGGCCGATGACGGTCAACAGGGACTCGCCCTCGCCAATGAGATCGTGCCCGACCTGATTGTCAGCGATGTTATGATGCCCGTAATGAACGGCTTGGAGTTCTGTCAGCGTTTGAAGAACAATATCGCCACTTCTCACATCCCCGTCATTCTGCTCACGGCTCGCGCCTTGAGCAAGCATCAGGTTGAGGGCTACGAGAGTGGTGCCGATGCCTATATCACCAAGCCTTTCTCTGCTGAGGTGTTACTAGCCCGTATCGATAATTTGTTGAAGAACCGTCTGCGCCTGAAGGATTTCTTCGGCAATGAAGAGCCGCAGGTTGAGAAGCCCACAATTGAGAAACAGCAGACAGAGGAGCCAAGGAAGAAAGAAGACACGTTTATGATCAAACTCCGCGATTTCATCGAACAGAATATGTCTGACAGCGAGCTCGGTGTGGAGAATATAGGAGCCGAACTGGGTCTCTCGCGCGTACAATTATATAGAAAGGTAAAGGCGCTCACGGGTCAGTCGCCAGTAGAACTGCTGCGCACGGTCCGTCTTCACAAGGCCCGTCGTCTGTTGCAGGATTCTGTCAAGAACATCTCGGAAGTAGCCTATGAGGTTGGATTCACCTCACCTAGTTACTTCACGAAATGTTTCAAGGATGAATTCGGCGTCAGTCCCTCCGAACTTATTTCATAAGATAAGGTGTGCATTGTCTGATGACAATGGGCAGTTCCTCGACAGTGGCCCCCTGCTCCGTGATCGTCAGTCTCACCATCGCCCCATGACGATTGAGGTCGTTACGCGGATCGAAGATGAAGTTGCCTATACTGTAGAAGATCGGTTTCCCCTGATAGGTCTCACTGGGCTGAAGGGTGTGCGTATGGTGGCATACCAGACAGTCGGCTCCGGCATCTATCAACTGACGCGCCTCATAACGCTGACGCGCCACCACCTCCACATGATTCTCCCACCCCCAGTGCAGACTGACAATGATATAGCACTGCGGATCGTCGCGCCTTAACTGGGCGATGCGCTGGCAGAGGGCTTCGATGGTCTGCTGACTCACACAGGGCTGATCCGGCAGACGGGCGAAGTTCTCAAGTGCCAACTGCAACGAGGCAATGAGCCACACTTTCCGCGGCTGTTCTGTAAGAAGCACGGGCGAAGCGGCCTCCGTCTGGTTCTGTCCTGCCCCGATGGGAATCATGCCTGCCTTGAGGATCTGCGCCTTCGTGTCAATCAGTCCTTTCCGTCCTTGGTCGATGCTGTGGTTGTTCGCCAGATTCAGGTGGGTCACCCCATGCCGCTTCAAGTCACCCAGCCACTCGGGCTCTGCCCTGAAGATATACTGTTTGAACACAGGCGCATGAATCTTCGTAGCCGGGCACTCCAGATTGCCCACCACAGCATCGGAGGTACGGAACACGGAGTCGATCTCCGCAGAGAACAACTGGTCGATGCCCTTCTGTTCCACCACCTGGCGCACCCCGCGGTCGAGCAGGATGTCACCCGTCAGTGTGATGACAAACGAACTAACAGCCAGTACTATAGAAGAAACGTTCATTCGAATGAGGCACTTCCTTCAGGGGCACGATGATATCCTTCATCCAGTCGGGGCGACCCTCCTCCGGATCTGTCTCCATCGTCTTCTGCCATTCCTCGTCGGTCAGTCTCAGCATATCGAGGGGACGTGTGGTCTCACGGTAAGAGAGCACGGCACCACGCATCAGCCAGAGGTAGCCGTCCACCTCTACAATACAGTAGATCTCGTCGGCCTGGCCCACGCCCACATACATCACACACTTCTCGGGGTTGTTGTTGGCATTGGCGGTATAGACGTCAGCAATGAGCGCCACCTTACGGTCAGTGCCTTCGACGTCATCCCATCCCATCAGGTACATATTCTCGTCGCGTACCAAGTCGAGGGAGATATTCTCAAATGTCGCACCGATATGTTTCAGTTCATCGTAGTCGGCCTCATCTAGTTTTCTGCCAGTCAACTCACGCTCACTGACGCGCAACAGGAACTCCGCCTCCTCCCTCAGACGGGTGGTGGCATTCTCACCTTTCTCGGTGGTCAGGTGGTAACGCTTCAGCACGTCGGCAGTGGCCTGCAGCAGACTGATGGCCTTACGCCAGAACTTCACATTGGGTTCTACGTAACCCGTCACCACAGGCTCTGGGGGACCACCTCCGCCACACTCTGCCCCGAAGGGCTGCTTGGCATAGAGGATGGCATCGTGTTTCAGTTCTGCCCATGAAGCCAAGGCAGCATTCAGGTCTTTCTTCTGCCATTCGGGTGTAAGCATGAAGTAAGGATAACCCTTACAGGTATCGTTCACCGTCTTCAGGGCATCCATCCATTTGGTGCTGATAGTCTGTTGCCAATCGATCTCCTTCATGCGTTGCTTCATCTTACTCAGGGCAGCCACGAAACCATCCCACTGCCGGGCTTCCTGCAACTCTTCCAACAGGATGCGCTCTGCCGACTTCACTCCCATCGATGCCATCACGTCGAGACCCTTCGGCAAGGCGCGCTGGGTGGGAACATTGTCATAGTCCACCATCTCCTGCAGCACCTCACTGTCAGGCATATAGCGCTGTGGCAGGAGGTTGATCTTATACGGACTGGTGTATTCGAACTTCGGACGGATACGCGTCTGCTTCTGGGCCAGCGACTCGATCTCAGCACGCAACTGAGCCATCGCCTTCTTGTTCTTCATCAGTTCACTAGCCTTGCGCTCCTTCATCAGTTCATACACCTGCATGATGGTGATATTGTCAGGCGCACCGAAGAGCCACGTCATGGGTTCAAACAGTTGCTGGTACAGTCCACGCATCTTGGCATCTCCCGCTGTGAGTTCAGCCAA
>Ga0256405_10005890_pt1 | contig 20407 bp, 21 predicted proteins | sample RumenRJG_02DNA_FD_189096 | JGI IMG/M metagenome (GOLD analysis project Ga0256405, IMG submission 189096) | Bovine rumen microbial communities from Lethbridge, Alberta, Canada - RJG_02 | ecosystem: Host-associated > Mammals > Digestive system > Stomach > Rumen | place: Canada: Alberta... | reverse complement strand
AAACAGCTGATGACGGGTTAGCCGATTAACATGCTGATGAGTCCGCAGCCCGGCAGGAGGGACAGATGAACAGAAGAATTTCCAGATGGCTCTACAAAAAAGCAACGCAGGCTCTCGGGGAAGAAGAGCTGGAGAGCCTGAAAAGCGACCTCATCACGCCGGTGAAGATCGCGGCGAAAGAGGCGCTTGAAGATATGCTTGAGGATCGGAATGAAGAAGAGCGGTAAACCAGAGCAGGCAAACAAAATGAGAAAACTGAAGATTGAATTCCTGCTGCTGATGTGTGCCTATGGCTGTCTCGGCCCGGTGGTGCGGGGAATCTCGCTTCCGTCGCTGGTGATCGTGTGGGCGAGAGCGGTGATCTCCGCCGCGGCGCTGCTGATCTTCCTGCTGCTGTTTCGAAGAGAAGGACTGAAAGACTGCCGGACGTTTCTTGGCCCGATGATTTTCAGCGGTATCTTTCTTGCCGTTGACTGGATCGGCCTGTTCGCGTCCTATCGCTATACGACCATCGCTACCACGACGCTCTGCTATTATATCGCGCCGGTACTCGTCCTGCTCGGGGCGGCGATCTTCCTCCGGGAAAAGCTGTCCCTCCGGCAGGCGGTCTGCATTGCGGTCGCCGTGATCGGCATGGGTTTTGTTTCCGGCGTGGTGCAGAACGGACTGCCGAAGCTCTCGGAAATGAAAGGGGTCCTGCTGGCGCTGCTTGGTGCGCTCGGTTATGCGGTGGTCATCCTGATCAACAAGAGATATCCCGAAGGCGACCAGCTGAAACGGACCCTGATTCAGCTGTGTACCGCTGCGGTCATGATGACGGTCTACGTTCTGTGGACGACGGATCTGAGCGCATACCGGCTCGGTGCGAAAGACATCGGGCTTCTGCTGCTCCTGGGCGTCGTAATGACAGCCGCGGCATATATCGCGTATTTCGGTCTGGTGGTTCGGATTCCGTCGGGAAGCGTCGCCTTCTTCTCCTATGCGGATCCGGTTGTCGCCGTGATTATCTCGGTGTTCTTCCTGGGGGAGCCGTTCAGCATTTACACCTTCATCGGAGCGGTGATGATCATCGGGGCCGCAATTGTGGCGGAAGGCGGGTTTAATATGAAACAACAGGAAAAAGGAGAAAACAAAGAATGAGCGATCATGAAATCCTAATGGAGCTGCTGGAAGAGAAACGGCGAAATGAAAAACAGAGGAAAATCCAGCTGATCTTCACAGTGGTGGTGATCGCGGCGCTGATTATCGTGCTGGCGGTCATCTGGGCGAAGCTTTCCGCTTCGGTCAGGGAAGTACAGACCAACATCGACAGAATCAACACCGCGACCCAGGAGATCACAGGCCTCTTTGACGGACTGAAGGATGCGGGGTATGAGAATGCGGAACAGGCGCTGAAGGATCTGCACGATACGACAGAAAAAATCAACGAACTCTTTGACGCATTCGGAGAGAACGGCGCGGAGGGCCTGCAGCAGGGGATCGAAGCGATGAACAGCGCCGTGGAGAAGATCAACGGCCTCTTTGACAGCCTGAGTCAGAGCGGCATTACCCAGGGTATGAACGACGCAAAAGACTGGCTGTTCGGGCTCTTCGGATGAATCCGGACGAAAAGTAATTAATTAGATGAGTCTAATCACGACCTGAAAACGGGGAGCTGTAGCAAAACAGATTTTTGCCGCAGCTCCTTTTTTCACGCCCATTTTTAAAGCCTGCTATATGAAGGGAAAAACATACATCACAGGAATGCCACAAAGCCAAGTTGTACCCCATACAAATTTTTGGTAATGTTCAGAATCATGGTATCGGTTTATATTAGGACTTGCAAAAGAACTTACTCAAAACAGGAGGGGTATGACAATGAGAAACCAGATCAGCAGAAGAGATTTCCTGAAGGGATCAGCCGCAGCCGCAGCAATAGCGGCTTTTGCGCCATTTATGAAGGGCACAGCCTTTGCTGATGAAGAGAAAACAACAACGATTGACTATGCATCCAAGGTAACGGAAACTGTCGAAACAGATATTGTGGTGCTGGGGGCTGGAATGTCCGGCCTGACTGCGGCTGTCGAGGCACTGAATAACGGGGCAAAGGTACTCGTCCTTGAGTCCCAGCCTCGTGCCGGCGGAAACGGCCAGGTAACCTCCTGCGTTATGGCAGTCGAGTCCAGAATTCAGAAAAAGCTTGGTATTGAAGTAACACCTGCTCAAATCATCGAGACAGAAATGGAAACCTTTAATTATTCTGTAGATGGAGTACGCTGGAGTCGCCTGATAAAGGATTCCGCAGACAACATTGAATGGCTGATTGACCAGGGCTGCCTGATGATGGATGATTTTGTGGACAATTATCACGGCATGGGGGTCGTTAATACTGCCCATTGGTGGATTGGAGAAACTGCACGCGATGGCGGTCCTGGTTTTATCGTTCCGATGGTTGCCAGAGTAGAGGAACTCGGTGGGGAGATCCGTTACCAGTCCGCCGGGAAACAGCTCATACAGAATGACAAAGGGGCTGTCGTTGGGGTTTATGCTGAAACAGAAAATGGCGTCCTTCAGGTAAATGCAAAGGCGGTTATCATTGCAACAGGCGGTTATGCCAATAACAATGATTTTCTGACTGAGATCGGGTATGACCCTGCAAATACAGCTATCTTTGGTATGCCCGGTCATAACGGCGATGGTATTGCCATGGCGCTGAATGCAGGAGGCAAAAGCTGGCTTCAGAATTCCTCTCTAATGGAATATCCGATGAATCCGAAAATAGGGCAGGCATCCAGCTTTCTGTCTGAAAATCCTGCCTCTCTTTGGGTCAACGGCAAAGGCCTTCGCTTTGTCAATGAAAACTGTGCAGAGATGGTTCCCGCCCGCGCAGCGCTGGCGGTACGCTCTCAGGAAATCAGTTATGCGCTGCTTGATCAGACCTTACTGGACCGTCTCACAGACGGCAACGAGACAAATGCCAAGGTAGTCGAAGACGGAGTCGCAAACGGTGCAATCTACAAGGCAGACAGCATTGAAGAACTTGCAGCTCTGGCCGGCATGGATGCCGGAACTCTGCGTGAAACGGTTGACACTTACAACGCAGCCTGCAAAGCTGGTGAAGATCGTGAATTTGGAAAGAAAGCGGAGTTGATGATCCCATTGGAGAAGGGTCCATTCTATCTGAGCGAAAACAGCGGTGTATTCTTCCTGACTACGATCGGCGGCATCGACACGACGCCCGACTGCGAGGTTCGTGCAGTGAATGGCGGTGTAGTGGAAAACCTCTACGCAGTGGGCGTGGACGGCGTAGAAAACTATAAGGGATTGTATACCATAGATATCCCCGGTTCCTGCAATGCCAACAACATCTGGTCAGGACGTCATGCTGCGCAGATGGCCTGCGCGAAGCTGTAACCCTCGTTGAACAATAGTAAATGCTACTGAGAAACAGCTCTCCGGTTTGCGCCGGGGAGCTGTTTTCATGCATTCTCCACGATATATTCAATGAACTTCCTGGATGCCCTGTCGAGTTTGTCGTAATCCTGGAAGATCACACCAATGCTGTAATTGATGCTCTCGTCGGCAAAAGGGACGACGGCGAGTCTTGAATAGACTGCCCGGACGGCGGGGATATCCGCCGCAATAAAGACGCCCTTTCCGCTGTTGACAAGAGCAAACAGCTGATCCATATCCGCTGAGGCAAAGATCTTGTTGGGTTTGAAGCCGGCCTCCTTTGCCTTCTCATCCAGAAGACTATGGTAATGGGACTGTTTTTCCAGCGTGAGAAACTTTTCATTGCGAAGTTCGGCAAAGTCAATTTTCTGCTTCCCCGCCAGATGGCTGCCTTTCGGAACATACAGGCAAAGGGGAATGGTTTTGACCGGCACATAAGGAAAACGCTGACCGTGACGGTTTTCCGGGATTGCAAGCAGTCCGAAGTGATGATCGCTTTCTTCAACAAAACGGTCAACATCTTTATCGGACATCTCCAGACGCTCCAGTGAGATTTCCGGATGCTGCTCCTGGAAAGACAGAAGCAGAGACGCATCCAGCTCGCGGAAGATCTGCGGCGCACATGCAAAAGTCACTGTACGGGGACGGTGATCCAGAGTGGAGACCGTTTGGCTGAGCGTGTTTTGAAAGCTCTGAACCACGGGAAGGAACTGATCATACAGGTATTTTCCTTCCGATGTCAGGCTGCTGCCCTTTGAAGTTCGGGCAAATAGTTTGCAGCCCAGTTCCTCCTCCATATTTGCGATGCATCGGCTTAGAGCCTGCTGAGAAATGAATAGTGCTTCGGCAGCCTGGGAAATGGATTTATAGCTGCAAGTTTCGATAAAGTATTCGATATGCTTGAATTCCATGCACATTCCTCCCTGATATGGACTCAGTATAACGCTGCGGAGCTACAATTTCAAGTTGTAACTGATACAAATTTTCGGCCATTTTCAAAATGAAGCAAATACGTTATAGTCTATCCATAACAAGGGAACAATCCCTGATGAAATCCAAGGAGGAAAACAAAATGACCAATATTCAGAAAGCTCTTGCACTGATCAACACATTTGCTACCGGCGACACGGAGAAGGCTGCATCTCTGCTGGCAGAGGGATATATTCAGCACAACCTCGCCTACGGCACCGGCCGCGACGCCTTTGTCGGCTCTGTTGCTTATCTGGCATCTGCGCCTGTCCGGACCACTGTGGAGAACATTCGCGCTTATGAAGATGGCGATAAGGTCTTCCTCCAGACAGTTTACAATTTTGCCGGTATGGGCGATCAGGTTGCTTTCGATATCTTCCGCTTCGACAGCGAAGGAAAGATCGCTGAGCACTGGGACAATCTGGCTGCCAAGGCTGAGCCCAATCCATCCGGTCACACGCAGATCGACAACGTAGCGCCTGTCACGGATCTGGAGAAGACCGAGGAAAACCGCGAGCTGGTTAAGAACTTCCTGCATGACGTGATGCAGGGCAAGGCCCCGGAGAAGACACCCGATTACTTCGACGGCGACAGCTATATCCAGCACAACACAGGCATCGCCGACGGACTTTCCGGCTTGGGCGCGGCACTGGCAGCGCTTGCTGAGGCCGGGATCCAGATGATCTATGATCATGTCCATCAGGTGCTGGCACAGGGCAATTATGTGCTGGCAGTGTCCGAGGGAACCTTCGGCGGCGCTCCCACCAGCTACTACGACCTGTGGCGCGTGGAAAACGGGAAGATTGCGGAGCACTGGGACGTGATGGAAACCATCGCTGCTCCTGAAACCTGGCAGAATCAGAACGGCAAGTTCTGAGCCTTCTTCGGACTTGTTCGCCGCCCTCGTACAAATCACGGGGGCGGCTTTCCCATAGTGTGGAGGTGCTATGATGTCTCAGAGAAGAAAACAGATCCAGCTTCGCACGCTGACGGATATGAAGGCTTAGGAGGATCTATGTTTACCATTTATGCAGGTAAAAAGCAAATTACACAGGAAACCCTTGTTGATAAAGCCGCCAGAGTACGGCAGCTTATTCAGGAGGCGGACGCCGTCGTGATCGGTGCTGGTGCCGGACTCTCGACCGCTGCCGGGATCGAATATTCCGGACCCCGTTTCACGGAGAATTTCAAGGATTTCATCGACCGCTACGGCATGACGGATATGTATACCGCGGGCTTCTATCCCTTTCAGACCGAAGAAGAGAAATGGGCCTATTGGTCCCGTCATATCCGTATGAACCGCTACGATGCCGCGGTGGGCAAAGTGTACGAGCAGCTTTTGAAACTTGTCAAGGAGAAACCCTATTTTGTAATCACGACCAATGTGGACGCGCAGTTTTATAAGTCTGGCTTCGATCCGCTGCAGCTTTGGGCGGTTCAGGGAGATTACGGCAAGCTGCAATGTGCTCATGGCTGCCATGACACGCTGTATGACAACCATGATCTCATTCAGGAGATGTGTGATCGACAACAGGGTTGCCGCGTTCCTTCTGATCTTGTACCGCGATGCCCCCGTTGCGGAGAACGCATGGAAGTCAACATTCGCAAGGATATGTACTTTGTGCAGGATCAGCGGTGGTATGATGAGTGTGCACAATATCAGGTGTTTCTGGAAAGCGTTAAGCTGAGAAAGGTCGTCTTTCTGGAGCTCGGCGTCGGATATAATACCCCGACGATCATTCGATACCCCTTTGAACAGATGACCGCCAACTGGCCGGAGGCGACGCTGGTGCGGATAGGCCGCAGCCGTGCAGCGATCCCTGCAAAACTGAAAGACAAAAGCGTCTCTATTGACGATGGGATTCAGCTTGCCCTGAATGAGATTGTAAAGCAGTAAATCATGCGGCATCACCCAGGACGTGAACGACGCAAAAGACTGGTTTCTTGGCCTGTTCGGATGAATTCGGACGGTAATGAGAGCTGAAATAAACTGCCGCAATATGAGATCGAGGACTGCTGTTTCCGGCAGTCCTCGATGTATTCTTTGATTAAAATCTGTTACGCCAGTCTGGCTCTCAGCATTTCGACACTGAGTCTGCTCTGACGTGCGTACTCTGCCATCCTTTCTTCTGCACTGTGATGACGGAAGGAGGAAGTGCCAGCGGCCTCGACCGCTGCTTTCCAGTAGACCTGTCCGCAGACGGGACAGAGCATGGAGCCGTCTCTTCTCAGATTCTTCTTTTCCAGTCTTGTATTACAAAGCTTGCATGTAATCATTTGATAGTTCATTCTCCCTGTTATGGTGATATGCGTTTTTCCGGCTTCCTCAGGCCTTGAGCGGCTGAGGGACGGGGGCTGTGTGCTGAACAGGAATATGCAGTTCCTCCAGCCTGATCAGGAAATCATCATCCGGTTTCGGCGAGCTCTTTCTTCTCTCCAGCCACAATTCCACTGCATCCATCTTGATCCCTCCACAGTTTCGTTCTGGTTTCCCGTATCTTGTACACAACGGTCGTGATTATACACCAGATGGAGTGGAAAGTCGATAAAAACAAGGAGACAAAAAAGAGAAAAATAGTTACGTCCTTTTTGTCATGGGTAAGCCTGGCTTAACTCCTGGCATAGGGCCAGTCCGTCCGGCTGACTTCCCCGCAGAAGAGCCGGACCGCTGGGTTTTCGGTGTCGCTGCGCCAGGCAAGAGAATAGGACATACGGCAGACCGGTGTGTCATACTCCACATAGCGGAGAGGAATGCCGTCCTGACGGAAGGAGACTGGCAGAGAGGTCAGACCCATTCCGGCTACAGAGAGCGCCAGCGCCACATCCGGCTGATCCACAAAGTGAAACTGATCCGGCCGGATACCGGAGCGGATCAGATTTCCGATCAGCTCGTTCATGCAGACGGACGGGTGGTTGTTCATCACGATGGTTTCGTTTTTTAGATCGTCGATCGTCACGCGATCTCTGCCGGCGAGAGGATGAGTCAGCGGAACGGCAAAGCAGGTTTTCTCCTGAAACAGGGCCAGAGAGGAAAGCTCGCTCCGATCGCTCAGCTCGGAGGTTTCCACAAAGGCAACATCCAGTGTGCCGAGCTCCAGATAATCCGCAAGCTCCTTCATCTGCTGCTGCAGGATGGACACCTCAATCTCCGGATGCCGCCGGGTGAACTCCGCGATGAAACTGTGAAGTCCGGCCCAGTTGATGAAACCGTGATAGCCGATGGTGAGACGGACTTTCCCGTACTGGCACGAGAGAGCCTTGTCAAGCAGCCGGCGATAGCTGTCCATCATATGAAGAAAGCCGGTCTGCATGATTTTCCCGGCCTCTGTCAGACGAATCCCGCTGCTCTCCCGCGAGAAAAGCGTGATCTGCAGCTCCCGTTCCAGTTCGCGGATCTGAAAGGAGATCGCAGGCTGAGTGACGCACATCTTTTCAGCGGCTCTGGTCATGCTGCCGGTCTCGGCGGCGGCAAGGAAGCATTCAATTCTGTAAAAATCCATGAAGATTCCTCCCACGATGTCTCTGGTAACAGTATAGCATAGAACAGGGATGAAATGAACGAAATAATGACAGCAGGCGCTGTCCGGAATGAAAATCCCGGACAGCGCCCGTTTATTCTGTTACTGGTACATGAGGAGCAGCATCCGCCAGGATCAGGCGTTTGCCGCGATGTGCTCTGCGGCCGCTTTTCCGCTGAACACGGCAAAGCCCTGGCAGGAGCCTTCGCAGATGCTGACGTCATAGGAGTCGCCGTAGATGCCGCCGGCGTCGCAGCCGATCGCATAGAGGTGCGGAATCGGCTGGGCATTCGCGTCGAGGACCTGAGCGTCCGGGGTGATCTTCATGCCGCCGACGGTGGTGAAGATGCCGGCATAGAGCTCAAAGGCATAGTACGGACCGCTCTCCAGCGGGAAGAGGTACTGGGCGTCCTTGCCGAATTCCTCGTCCACGCCGTTGGCGCAGTAGCCGTTGTACTTCTCAATGGAGGCCTTCAGCTTGTCGACGTCGAGGCCGAGCTCGGCGGCAACGTCGTCGAGGGTTTCCATCGGACCGTGGACATGCGGGCTGCCCTTGTCTTTCTGGGCCTGGAACTGTTCCCAGAGCTGGGTCAGGGGCTCGCCGGCGTGAATGTACTCGCCGCAGCCGAAGGTGCCGCCGTTTTCATACATGTTGTCCATCTGGGCCTGGGTCACGATGGAGATGACGCGGTCCTGCATGCTCTGGGCATTGCCGGAGAAGCAGAAGTTGCGCTCGGCGTAGTACTCGTTGACGAAACGGTCGCAGTTGCCGTTGATCCAGAAGTAGGGCTGGAACGCGGAAGCGCAGTAGAGATGGGTGCCGTACATGACACCGGGGATGCAGCCGCCGTAGAACACCAGGCATCCGGGGGACGGAGCCATTGTGCCGCCGGCCTGACGGGCCGCATTGATACCGAAGCCGTTGCGGCCGCCGGCGCCCATCGGGTCGATGCGGTCCGGATTCTTGCCGAATTCACGGATCATGTCGGGGTTGTCGGAGTAACCACCGGTGGCGAGGATAACGCCCTTCGCGGCGTTGTACTGAATGTACTTGTCCTCTTCCTTGGCGATGATGCCGGTGATGGTGCCGTCGTCGGCCTGGATGATGTTGACGCCCTCACTGCCGAGAACCAGGGTGGCGCCGGCTTCGGTGACGGCCTTGGTCAGATTGTCGACATAGGTTCTGCCGGAGATCTGGCCTTCTTCATACTTGTACTGGTGCCAGGTGTTGTACTCGTTGTCGCACATGGTGCCAGTTCCCTGGAACTCCACGCCGACGCTCTCCAGCCAGGCGATGTTCTCGCCGGACTTGTCCATATAGCGGCGGAACAGCGCACCGTCGGCATACCAGTGATGATAGTCCATCGCGGTGGTGAACAGGTCATAGCCGAGGTCGGGCGGGTTCTTGCCGTTTTCCTTCTGGATGTGGCTGTTGACGGCGAAAAGGCCTTCCGTGAAGAGGGTCGTACCGCCGGTGACGCTGCGCTGCTCGAGCAGGACGGTGGACATGCCAAGCTGGGCCGCGCGGATCGCCGCGGACATACCGCCGCCGCCGGCGCCGACGACCACGACGTCAAAGTCTCTCTCTTCAGCGATGTCGTACTTCTCCTGCGGGAGATAGCTTCTGACGGATTCGTCCGCCGCTGCGGCCTCTTCTGCCGCGGCAGAGATGCCGATGGAGCTGAGCGCGGCGACCACACCGGTGGCGGCGGCACCCTTCAGGAAGGAACGTCTGCTGATTTCCATTGCCATAGATAAAAACCTCCTTAAAATATGTATTCAGAGAACTGAATCTGAGAATATTTTAACAGAAATGATTCGGAAGCGGAAATCAAAATCTGTACGGAGGCATAAAAGTTTTTAATAGCGGGCGATAAAGCAGGATAAAGAAAATCACCCGGCAGAATCACCGGGTGATACAATCATTTTTATACCGAGCTTCAGCTGATCTTCACGGTGTCGTCGTGTTCCTCGGCGGAAGCCCAGGGGAGCTTTCCGGATCTGGCGAGGGCGGTGTACAGCGCCGGCCAGAGCAGGAAGACCATCACCGTGGAGGCGACGGCGTTGACCAGCGTGGTGGCCGAGCCGATCTTCGACAGGGCCGCCGAGAGATCCTGCGGAATGCCGAAAATATAGGCCTTGTAGAAGTAGCCGAAGAGCGGGTCCAGAACCACGTTGCAGCCGAGGGAGGCTGCGGAGGCGCAGAGGGCGATCCTGGTCTGGGCTTTGATGCCGGGCTCCTTCTCAATGTGAAAGAATCTGCGTGCGACCAGCGTGGTGATCAGCCCGATGGCGAGCTTCAGAAGGAAGGTCTTCGGCGCGCTGGTGATATACCCGCTGGTGAGGTCCGCCATCGTCAGGCCCATCGCGCCGGCAAAGCCGCCCCAGCCGCCCAGCAGCAGAGCGCCGATCACGACAAAGGTGTTGCCGAGATGGATGGCGGTGCGCTCGGTCCCGACCGGAATATCGATACGCAGAAATTGGAAGCCGACGTAGGCGAGAGCGGCGATCAGCGCGCACTGGGTCAGCTTCAGGATTTTTTTATGTTCCACAGAAATCACTTCCTTTTCGGATTCTGGGCTTATGATAGCAGAAAACTGACCATAATAAAATGGCCAGTTTTCTACTAATTATATATGCCAGATGATGAGAACATCCGGTTCAGCCGATGCCCTTTTTCTTCTTGTACCAGCGGTAGAGGAGATAGCCGCCGATGCAGCAGAGGATGTTGATGGCCAGGGTGATCCAGAAGCCGGGGGAATCATATTCCTCAATCTGCTGGCCGAGGATGGTGGCGCAGATGAGATCCGGCATGAAACCCAGTACGGCCCCGGTGATATAGGGAAGATAATCCATCTTGGTGCTGCCGAAGTACATGCTGACCACATCGCAGGCAAGAATCCCGATCGCTCTCACAAGAAAGGAGAGGAAGAAACTGCTCTCTTCCCGGAGCTGACGGACTTCCTTGAGCTTCGGGTATTTTGCCATCAGCTTGTCGGAAAAGTCCAGTTCCGAGGCCCGGCCCAGAAGATAGGGCAGGGTCATCGTGATGGCAATGCCGACGGTGTTGACCGCGAGGGCAATGGGGAGGGGGAAAAGCTGCCCGCTGACCGCGAAGAGGGCGACGACGGGAAAGACCAGCGACAGACTCTTCAGCGCAAAGGCCAGCCAGAGGAAGAGCACCGCCAGAACAGGTTCGGACGGGGTATAGTTCAGAATGTCGTCAACGGTGAGTTTCTTTCCGGAGAGGAGAAAAAAGCCCCCCAATACGACAAAGCCGACGAGCGGCAGAATCCTGGCGGTCCACATGATGATCGTACGTTTTCGTTCATTCATAGCGGAGAGAGTCTACCACAATAGCCCCGGAAAAGCAAGACAAAGGAGTAAGGATCTTGACAAGAATTATATAATAAGGTATAAAGTCAACCTATAAAGATAATAGGGAAAAAACAAAACCTGCACCGACAGTTGAAAGGATCGGAATCTCCGTGCTATAATCAGGCAGATTCGCGCCTTGTGCGAGGAGAGAGAAAAGGTGTACGCGGCAGAGAAAGCCGGGAGGTGAGACGGAACATGGAGGCGAGACTGACCGGCATCAACCGGAAGGAGACCCTGCAGTATCTGGGCTATCTCGGAAGCGGGATCCCACAAGCGCTGGAAGAAGATATCGCCCGCTGTGAAAAGCAGATCCTGACCACGGCCCGGCCTCATGCCGTCTGGCGGTATTTTGAACTGCTGCCGGACGGGAGCCTCGGCGGAACGCTGTTCCGGCCGCAGGGAAAGGACGTGCCTGCACTGCTGAAGGACTGCGGCGGGGTGATCCTGATGGCGGCTACCCTGGGGAGTGAGGCGGAGCTTCTGCTCCGGCGAAGCCAGATCCGGAACATGGGCGACGCGGTGATTCTGGATGCCGCGGCTAGCGCGGCCGTCGAGAACGTGTGCGACAATCTCTGCGAGGACCTGGCGGAACAGTTTGAGCCAAAATACCTGACCGACCGCTTCAGCCCGGGTTACGGTGACTTCCCGTTTTCCCAGCAGAGGGATTTCTTTGAAATACTGGATATCACGCGGCGGATCGGCGTGAGCCTCTCGGAGAGCGGCCTCATGCTGCCGCAGAAGTCGGTGACCGCGCTGATCGGCGTGGCGGACCGGCCGCAGCCGCACCGGCACCAGGGCTGTGCGAGCTGTACCCTGTTTGAAACCTGCAGATTCCGAAAGGAGGGCACCCACTGTGGAGCCAACTGAACTGATCATCCTGGATGGCGGCATGGGTACCCAGCTGCAGGCTGCCGGCCTGCCCATGGGCCAGGCCCCCGAGCTCTGGAACGTGACGGAACCGGAAAAGGTGACCGCGGTCCACCGGCGCTATGTGGAGGCGGGGAGCAAAGTCCTCTATACCAACACCTTCGGGGTCAACCGCCTCAAGACCGCGCGGATCGGGCATACCGTCCGGGAACTGGTAGAGGGCGGCGTCCGCTGCGCCAGAGCGGCTGCAGGGACGGCAGAAGTCCGGGTCGCGCTGGACATCGGACCGCTGGGGCAGATCCTGGAGCCGCTGGGAACCCTGAAGTTTGAAGAGGCCTATGACATCTTCCGGGAGATCGTGGAGGCCGGACGGGACGCCGGGGCGGACCTCATCGTGATCGAGACGATGAGCGACCTGTACGAGGTCAAGGCCGCCGTCCTCGCGGCCAGGGAGAACTCGACGCTGCCGGTCTGGGTCACCATGACCTTTGAAGAAAACGGACGTACCTTTGTGGGGACGACCGTCCCGGCCATGGGGCTGACCCTGAGTGGCCTCGGCGTGGACGCCATGGGCTTCAACTGCAGTCTTGGCCCGAAAGAGCTGCTTCCCATGATCCGCGAACTGCGCCGCTGGACGGATAAGCCGCTCATCCTGAAGCCGAACGCCGGCCTGCCGGACCCGGCCACGGGGGAATACCGGATTACGCCGGAGGAGTTTGCCGCAGAGCTGGCGCCTGCCCCGGAGGACGGGGTACAGATGCTGGGCGGCTGCTGCGGGACTACGCCGGACTTTATCCGCGCGCTCAGCGCCGCAATGCAGGGAGAGAGGAATCCGTCTCCTCCGCCCGAGCGCCGCAGCGGCGTGTGCTCTGCCTCGCAGACCGCCGCCTTCGGCCCGGTGCGGGTCATCGGCGAGCGCATCAACCCAACCGGAAAGAAACGCTTCCAGCAGGCACTGCGGGAGAATGACATCGATTACATTGTCGCGAGAGGCATTGAACAGCAGGACGCGGGAGCGGATCTGCTGGATGTGAACGTGGGACTTCCCGGCATCAATGAGCCGGAGATGATGACCCGGGTGGTCAAGGCGCTGCAGGCGGTGGTGGATCTGCCGCTGCAGATCGACTCTTCGGACCCCGCGGCGATTGAAGCGGGGCTTCGTGCCGTGAACGGCAAGGCCATCGTGAACTCCGTGAACGGCAAGCTGGAGGTGCTGCGCTCTATCCTCCCGATCTGCAAAAAATACGGGGCGGCCGTGGTTGGCCTCTGCATGGACGAAAACGGTATCCCCCAGACCTGGCAGGAGCGCGTCGCCATCGCGAAGCGGATTCTGGACGCGGCGCTGGCCGCGGGCATCCCGAAGGAAGACGTGCTCATCGACTGCCTCACGCTCACGGTCTCGGCCCAGCAGGAGCAGGCGGCCGAGACGCTGAAAGCCCTGCATGCGGTGCGGGAAGAACTCGGCTTGCACACGGTGCTGGGCGTGAGCAACATCTCCTTCGGGCTTCCGGCACGGGAAAACATCACCGTGAGCTTCCTGACCCAGGCGCTCTATGCGGGGCTCGACCTGCCCATCCTCAACCCCAATCAGACCGCGGTAATGGACGCGGTGGCGTCCTTCCGGGTGCTTTCCGGCGAGGACAGAGACAGCGAGGCCTATATCCGGCGTTTTGCGGCGGCGGACAGCGCGCCGAAGACGACGACCGCGCCGGGGAAGGACATGAGCCTGGCCGACTGCATCCTTCGCGGCCTCAAGGCGGAGACCGCCGCCATCACCCGGCGGGAGCTGGAAGCCAGGTCGGAGATGGACGTGATTAACGAGCTTCTGATCCCGGCGCTGGACAGAGTGGGAGAGCTCTATGAGAAGCAGGAAATCTTCCTGCCGCAGCTCATCAACGCGGCAAACGCCGCCTGCGGCGGCTTTGATGTGATTAAGGAGCGCATTGCCAAGTCCGGAGCCGATTCCGTGTCAAAGGGAAAAATCGTCCTGGCCACGGTCTTCGGCGACATCCACGACATCGGGAAGAACATCGTCCGGGTGGTTCTGGAAAACTACGGCTACACCGTGATTGACCTGGGGAGGGATGTCCCGGCGGAAACCATCGTGGAGACGGTGATCCGGGAGAATGTAAAGCTGGTAGGCCTTTCCGCCCTCATGACGACCACGGTTAAGAGCATGGCGGACACCATCGCCGCGATCCGAAAGAGCGGACACGACTGCAAAATCATGGTGGGCGGCGCGGTGCTGACCCCGGATTATGCGGCGGAGATCGGAGCGGATTATTACGCCAGGGACGCCAAGCAGAGCGCGGATATCGCCCGCATGGTGCTGGGCTGAGACGGGAGAGAGAACATGGACATCAGAAGTTATCTGAAGGAGCATACCCTGCTGTTTGACGGCGGGATGAGCACCTATTATGCCGAGCGGAACAACACCGCCGGGGATGCCTGCGAGTGGGCGAACCTGAGCAACCCGCAGGAGGTGGAGGCAATCCACCGGGCCTATCTGGAGGCGGGCTGCCGGGCGCTGAAGACGAACACCTACGGCGTCAACCGTCTGCGGATGCCGGAGACGGAGTGCAAAGCCCTGATCCGGGCAGCCTGCGAGATCGCGCGCAGAGCGGCGAAAGAAGAGACCTTTCTCTTTTCCACCATCGGCCCGATTGAGGAACAGGACGACCGGGACCTGGAGACGGAATATCGCTTTGTGGTGGACTGCTTCCTGGAGCTCGGCATGCAGAACTTCCTTATCGAGACCCACAGCAGCGACCTCTGCCTGCATGAGACCGCGGCCTATATCAAGGAGCGGGCCCCGGAGGCCTTCATTATCCTCTCTTTCAACGTCCAGCCGGACGGCTTCACGACAGCCGGCCGGATGATCCGGGATCTTTGCAAGGCGGCGGAGGAGGACCCCAATGTGGACGCGGTGGGAATGAACTGCATGACCACGGCGCGGCACATGGTGGATCTCCTGCGGAAGATCGGCCCGCTGAACATCCCGATTTCCGTCATGCCGAACGCGAGCTATCCCACGGTCCGCGGCAACCGGAGCTGCTATGACGGCGACCCCGCATACTTTGCCGCCCAGATGGCGGTGCTGCGGGACGAGGGCGCGTGGATCCTCGGCGGCTGCTGCGGCACGACGCCGGCGTATACCGCCGCCACGGCCAGAGCCTTGGAATCTCCGGCGCACATCCGGATGGAATATCCGCTGCAGCGGGAGAAACTCCCCCAGACCCGGCCGAACCCTTTCTGGGACGTGCTGTGCGATCCGGACCGCAAGGCCATCGCGGTGGAGCTGGATCCGCCGGAGGGTGCGGACCTGAGCAAGTTCATGACCGGCGCACGGGAGCTGCGGGCGAAGGATGTCGACATCATCACCATCGCCGACTGCCCCGTGGCCCGGGTTCGGGTGGATTCCAGCCTGATGGCCTGCAAGCTGCACCGGGAGCTCGGCATGAGCGCCCTGCCGCACATGACCTGCCGCGACCGGAACCTGAACGCCACCCAGGCGCTGCTCCTGGGACTCTGTGCCGAGGGCATCGGAAACGTCCTGGTGGTCACAGGAGACCCGATCCCGAACGCCAGCCGTGACGAGGTCAAGAGCGTGTACAATTTCAACTCCCGCCGTCTGATCCGGTACATCAAAGGCCTGAACGAAGCCGTACTTCCGACACCGTTTCATATCTTCGCGGCGCTGAACGTCAACGCGAGAAATTTCCGGATTCAGTTGGAAATGGCGAAAGAAAAGGAAAAGAACGGCGCGGACGCCTTCCTGACCCAGCCGGTCCTGAGCGAGCAGGCGGTGGAGAATCTGAAGCTTGCCCGCGAGACCCTGGAGGGAAAACTTCTAGGCGGGATCATGCCGGTCGTCAGTCAGCGCAACGCCCTGTTCATGAACAGTGAAATCTCGGGCATCACGGTGGCGCCGGAGATTATCGCACGTTATGAGAATGCGGACCGGGCCAGGGGAGAAGAGCTGGCCGTGGAGATCTCCGCGGAATTCGCCCGTCAGATCGCGGACTCTGTGGACGGCTATTACCTGATGACGCCCTTCGGGCGGACCGGCCTGATCGCGCGGATCCTGGACCGCTTCCGGGCGGAAGGCCTGGTCTGAACGACGGCTGCCGCGGACCTGCATCCTGATGCAAACCCTGCGGCAGTCCTTTTTTAAGGAGAAGAGAAGATGGAAAACGGCAGCGTCCTTCTCGGCAATACGGAAATGGATTATGTTTCCTTCGGCGAGGGTGAAAAGAGACTGATCGTCCTACCGGGGCTGTCGGACGGACTGACAACGGTAAAAGGGAAGGCCTGGCTGCTGTCTCTGCCTTACCGGAAATTCTTTCGGGATTATACCGTTTATATGTTCAGCAGAAAGAACGACATGCCGGAAGGATACTCGATCGAAGACATGGCCGATGATCAGGCTTCGGCCATGAAGAGTCTCGGAATCGGGCAGGCCTGTGTGCTTGGGGTTTCACAGGGCGGCATGATTGCGCAGGAGCTTGCCGTCAGACACCCGGCGCTGGTAGAAAAGCTGATCCTGGCGGTCACGGCGCCGTATGCGAACGAGACCGTGAAGACAGTGATCTCTGGCTGGATGGAACTAGCAAAGCAGGGGGATCATACGGCACTGATGACCGACACCGCGGAGAAGATGTACTCGGCGCGGTATCTGCAGAAGTACAGAAAGGCGTTCCCGTATCTCGCGAAACTCACGAAGCCCTCCGACTATGACCGCTTCCTGAAAAACGCCGATGCAATCCTGCGCTTTGATGCGCGAAGGGATCTGCCGAAGATCGGCTGCCCCACGCTCATCATCGCGGGGAGCGATGACCATACGGTCGGAAACGACGCGGCAACGGAACTGCACAGCGCGATCGCCGACAGCGAGCTGTTTGTCTATGAGGGCCTCGGGCACGGGACCTTTGAGGAAGCGAAGGACTTTTACGACCGGGTCCTGGCGTTCTGCAGCAATTGAGGAGTTCAGCCGCCACTTCATTAAAATATATGGGGTTTAAGGAAAATGCCGCAGGAAACTGATCCGACGGTGCGGAAGGACAATACAGGAGAATGATGTAAATATGGATGCAAAGCTGTTTTCACAGGCGATCGTGAAATTCCTGAGCGGTCTGCTGATGGTCGGCCTGCTTCTGTTCCTGCCGGCGGGAACATTTGCATACTGGCAGGCCTGGCTGCTCATAGGAATCCTGTTCATTCCGATGTTCCTTGCGGGCCTGGTCATGATGAAGAAATCTCCGGATCTGCTGCGCAGAAGGCTGGATGCCAGAGAGGAACAGGCAGAGCAGAAGACAGTGATTGCCCTCAGCGGGCTGATGTTTCTGGCGGCGTTTACTGTCGCCGGACTGAATTTCCGCTTCGGCTGGATCGTGCTCCCCGCCTGGGTTTCCTATGCAGCGGCCGTTCTATTCCTGCTTGCCTATGCATTGTATGGGGAGGTCCTGCGAGAGAATGTCTGGCTCTCCCGGACGGTTGAAGTGCAGGAGAACCAGACGGTGATCGACACCGGACTTTACGGTGTTGTCCGACACCCGATGTACATGTGTACACTTTTGCTGTTTCTTTCAATGCCTCTGGTGCTGGGATCTGTCATTTCCTTTGTGATCATGCTGGCGTATATCCCGATCATCGCAAAACGCATCCGCAATGAAGAACAGGTACTGGAAGCCGGACTGGAAGGATACGCAGAATACAAGAAACGGGTCAGATATAAAGTAATCCCGTTTGTGTGGTGACGGATCAGGAGATTTGAAGATACCGTGCGCAGTTCCGACAGAAACAATCAGGGGAGCTGTGATGCGTGTTGGTATGCCCTTTTGTGACACTGTGCCAGGAGAAAGGAGTTATGGCGTTATGAAACAGGAATTGATTGGCGGACTTGTTCTGGGGCTGATCGGAATGGGATTACTCTTTGTGTCGCCGGTCTCATTATGGACACTCTGAAAAGTGGAAAACAGAGGGCGGCGAACGCCCCTCAAATAAATATGCATTGATACGAATCCTCGGCGCAGTATTCGCTGCAGTCGGATTTGCGCTTGCGATAAGCGGATTCTAAAAAAGACAGGAAGAGCAGTACGCGGCGATTGTGAATGGAGGAGTATAAAAATGAAAACCTATATTGCCTATTGTGGCCTGAATTGCGAAACCTGCGAAGCCCGAATCGCAACAATGCATAACGACGACGCGCTGCGGGAAAAGGTTGCAAAGCTTTGGTCGGAACTGAACGGTGTGGAAATTACCCCGGAAATGATCAATTGCACCGGATGCCGGATTGACGGGGTAAAGACGCCGTATTGTGAATCGCTTTGTCCAATCCGCCAGTGCGCCATGGAAAGGAAAGTGTCCACTTGCGGCACCTGTGCAGAGGTACGAAGCTGCGAAAAAGTCGGTATGATCCTCGGAAACAACGAGGAGGCCCGACAGAATCTCGGAGTTGAGAGAGGTAAGATCAGATGAATTACAGGGTAATAGACAAGGAACAGTATTACAGAAGCGGAGTATTCCGCCATTTTACGGAAGACTGTAAATGCTCGACTTCTATGACTGCGAGAATCGATGTCACGGATCTGGTGGAGCATTCCAGGCGGACTGGCACCAAATTCTACATCAACTTTCTATACGTGCTCTCGAAGGTGCTGAACTCAAGGGATGATTACAAGATGGGGTATCTTTGGCAGTCGGAGGAGCTGATCTGTTATGACAGCATCAATCCGATTCAGTATGTCTTTCACGAAGATACGGAAACCTGTACGCCGGTCTATACCGTCTATGCTGAAGATTATGAAGAGTTTTACCGAAACGCAGCAGATGATGTGGAGAATGCCAAGAAATCCAGGGAATACGGGCTGGACATGATGAATCATCCAAACTGGTTCGATGCGTCCTATATCTCTTGGCTGTCCTATGATTCGCTGAATATTGAGCTGCCGGACGGATATCTGCATTTTGCTCCGATCATCAACTGGGGTAAATACCGGGAGGAAAACGGCAGGCTGATGATGCCGGTGAGCGTTCGACTGAATCATGCGATAGCAGATGGATTTCTTGTGGCAAATGTTTACAGGCTGCTGGAAAAGGAAATTGCTGTTTTCTGTGGAAGGCATTGATGATATGTAACAGATGGAGCCGGTACGTCCAAAGGGATGTACCGGCTCCTGTCACAGGAATACGGTCTATTCAGCGGATTTAATCTCCGTCACGGTGAGGACCCCGCCCTCGACCCGGAAGCGGACCTCCAGTCCGGCAAAGCCCATGCCGTAGACCCGGTGGGGGTCATCCTGGTAGCGCGGCCGGGGGTCATGGGCGAGAACGGAACGCAGCCCGTCACGCTTCTCCGGGGGGACTTTTTCTTCCAGTTCCGGAGGAAACTCCACCTGCAGAAACCGCCCCGCGTCCGGGGCAAAGCCGCCGACGGCATCGGGAACGCTGTCGGCATAGGGAATATAGGGCTTGATGTCATAGATCGGCGTGCCGTCGACCATGTCGGCCCCCGCGACGGTCAGGGTCGTTCCCAGCGTCTCGTCCTTCCGAAGGGAGAGAAGCTTCACACAGGAGAGGCCGAGGCCGTTGGGGCGGAAGGGCGAGCGGGTCGCAAAGACCCCCATGCGGGTGTTGCCGCCCAGACGCGGCGGGCGCACCGTCGGGGACCAGTCGTGTCCGGCATTCTCGGAAAACCCCCAGATCAGCCAGAGATGGGAGAAGCCGTCTATCCCGCGCAGCGCTTCATCAACCCGGAATTCCGGCTCAAAGACGACGGTACCCTCCAGCGCTTCGGCGAGCCCGGCCTGCCGGGGAATGCCGAACTTCGATGGGAAATCGGTCCGGATATGGGCGATGGGGCGGATCAGAAGATCGTGGGACATGTCAGCATCGCTCCGTTTCGGTGTCCTGCGCCGGAAGGGGACGGCGGTCCAGCTGAAAGGTCTCGGACCAGGGGTTGACCGACATGCGCTTTTCCACGATGGCCTGCAGCATGGGCTCCGGCCGGGTAATGACGCGTCCGTTCAGGCGGTCGATCCCCAGCTCCGTCAGGGCCGGGCAGCAGCTGACGCTGGGGCCGGTGAGGATGACCTGGGCCCCGCGGCTGAGCTCCAGCAGGCGCGGCAGGGTCTTGTTGATGGCGGCGCTGCCCGTGATGATGACCACGTCACAGCCCGGGAGAAAGAACTCCGCCGCACTGTCGGGGTAGGCGCCGGGCTTTTCTTCCCGGTCCATGATCCAGA
>Ga0256405_10005889_pt1 | contig 20413 bp, 14 predicted proteins | sample RumenRJG_02DNA_FD_189096 | JGI IMG/M metagenome (GOLD analysis project Ga0256405, IMG submission 189096) | Bovine rumen microbial communities from Lethbridge, Alberta, Canada - RJG_02 | ecosystem: Host-associated > Mammals > Digestive system > Stomach > Rumen | place: Canada: Alberta... | reverse complement strand
GTGGTGGTACCCCTGTTTAACTTCCTCTCCGTGTATGTGCTGGAACGATTCCGAGGGGGGAGCGTCCACTATGGGCAGGTTCTTCTCGAAGTGGCGAAAAACCCTCTGATCGTGAGCTCTCTGCTGGGAATCGCCTTCCAGCTGCTGGGGATCCGCCTGCCGAGGCTTCTGGAACAGACGGTATCAAGCCTTTCTGTAATCGCGAGCCCGCTTCAGCTCTTCCTGCTGGGGGCCTTCTTCCGCTTTGACGGACTTGGGCGCTATGTCAGGCCGCTGGCTGCGGTTACGACGATCAAGCTCTTTGTGACGCCGGCGATTCTGCTCGGCACGGCGGCTTTGCTGGGAATCCGGGGTGGTGACTTTGTCGGGCTGATCGGGATCTTTGCATCCCCGACGGCGGTCAATTCCTTTACGATGGTACAGCAGATGGACTGCGGGGATGCAGAACTGGCCGGTGACATCGTTGTCATGACTTCCGCGGTGAGCATCGTCAGTTTCTTCCTGTGGATTCTGGTCTTCAAATCATTTGGAGTATTTTGATCAACAGCTCATTCCTGCTGTTTCGGAGCAGTGTCCAAGCGAAAAGAGACAGGAACCAGACGCTGAACAATACGGTAAAATACAGGCAGGAGCCGTTCCCGGGCATTCCGGGAACGGCTCCTGTCGTTTCTTTCTGTCTGACTGTTATGGATGGATAAAAGCCGCCAAGAGAAGGCCGGCCGTGAGATCAGCCGTTGAAGGAACGAACCCCCTCACGGGCTTCAAAGAACAGTGCCAGCGCACCGGGCCCGACGTGAGAACCGGTAACCGGCTCGTACTCCACGGTGAGGATCTCCTTCGGTGGATGATTCTTTCTGAGAAGGGAAGCAAGATAGGCGGCGTCTTCGCGACAGGCTGCCTGCGCAATCCCGACGATCTGTTTTTCAGGCTCAAGGACAAGCTTATCATAGTATTCTGCCAGGGTCTCAATGGAACGTTTTCTGCCGCGGACCTTGCTGAAGGCGACGATCTTTCCTTCCTCGTTCCCCTTAAGAAGGGGCTTGATCTGGAGCACCGTTCCGACCACGGCGGAGAGATTGGAGAGGCGGCCGCCGCGGCGCAGATGCATCAGGTCGTCCACCGTGAAGACGTTGAACATCCGCTCCACGTGATCATAGAGTTCCGCAATGGCGTCGGAAGTGCTTCGGCCGAGCCTGCGCAGCCGGTCGGCATAGAGCGCGATGATGCCCTCACCGAGCGAGGCACCGCGTGTATCAATCACTTCCACAATCCTGCCGGGGTAGGCTTCCATCATCATCCGCGCGGCAATTTTTGCGGAGTTGCACGAGCCGCTGATGCCGGAAGACATGCATATGAAAATCACGTCCTTACCTTCCCGAAGCGCCGGCTCAAAAAAGTCTGCATACTGCTGGGGAGGAATCTGGGAGGTGGTGACCTTCATTCCTTTTTTGATTCTGGCGTAGTATTCCTCTGCGTTGAAATCCGGGTTCCTTACGGAATTGTATTCTTTCCCGTCGATAAAGTAGGAGAAAGGAATCACCTGCAGAGAGTAATCAAAAATATACTGCGGCGGAAGATTGCCGGAAGTATCGGTCATGACAACAAAAGACATGGTCAAAGCTCCTTTCTCTGATGCTGAGGACAGCATAATATAAAACGGGCAAAAAGGCAAGCTGACGTTCGAAAAATGCCCGGAAACAGGCGGTCTACTCTATGTAGAACCCTGAAAAAGCGGGACTCTCCTCAGAGTAGAGAGGAGAGGAGAGTGAAGATTTCCCTTGCAATTCTCACAGGGAATGGTAAAATAAAAACTGATTACGGTTATGTGAAAGGCATTCGGAGAAGATCTTTCTATGAATATACAGAACAACCAGGCGAGAAAACTGATTCCGTTGATTCTGAGCCTGCTCCTGCTGCTGACCCTGCTTCCGACAGGATGGGCGGAGGAGATGCCGGACGCGGAGGCACAGACAGCTGATACCGTAGATGCAGCTGCTGCAGATACGGTCAGCTCTTCTGCCCAGAACACAGCCGGGCAGGCGGACTGGGAGACCAGACTGCTTCTGATGCTGCAGGAACATGATGCAAACCCCGATACCATCGGTGCGGGGTACTATAACTTTGCGACAGGGGAAGAGCATTATTACAACGGGGATCAGTACCGCGTGAGCGGAAGCATGTACAAAGTGCCGCTGAATATGCTGTTTCTGGACTGGATCGCCGAAGGGAAAATCACGATGGATGAGTCCATCGGCGGATATCGTTATGCCCAGCTCCTGGAAGGCACCATCATCGATTCAAATAACGAATATGCGAAGCTGCTCTGGGACTATGCCGGGGCTACCATCGAGACAAATCCGGCCTCTACCCTGTATCACCGCTACAGGATCCTGATCGCACCCATCATGGGAGAGGATCCGGACAATGTGGACGACAAATATTACGAAAACAACTTTTTTACTCCCCGTCAGGTGATTACCTGCCTGCGCCAGCTTTATGACGGCGGAGAAAAATACGACCGACTGATCGAAACCATGCAGCGGGCGGAGCCGGAGAAATACTTCAAGCTGCGGGAAAGACGGTTCAACATCGCCCACAAGTACGGTTGGTATGCAGAGGATCCGATCCTTTATCTGAACGACTGTGCCCTCTGTTTTACGGAGGATCCGATCGCCATTGTCCTCTTTACGACGGGAACCGAAAACGCCTATGGCGTGCTGACGGACTTCTGCACCCTGATGTGCGATTATGCGGAAGAAAAGCATGCAGAGCGTCTGGAGCGGGCCAGGGAAGAGGAACAGGCTGCCGCTCTGGCTGCGGAACAGGACCGGCTCACCGCGGAAGCTGCGGCCGGACCGCAGGAGGCGGGGCGTGCAGAGCCTGCGAGAACGCCCGCCGCAGAGAATCCTTCCGCATCCCAGACGGCTGCGACCTGGATCCATGAACTGACCCTGGGGCCGATTCTCTCACTGGGACTGATTGCGGCGGGGGTTCTTGCATGGCTCATCTGGTTCGCCATCCGGCACAAGGGCAGCAGACTGAACCTCTGGTATGGAATTGCGGCAATTTTGCTGGCAGGAGGAGCGATGATCCTGTGCTTCCCTGGAATGAACGGGAGAAGCTACGTCTCGGCTTCGGAAGAGGAGGCACCGGTCACGGTGGATCGGTTCTTCCGGGCGCTGGAGAACGGAGATGCCGCAACGGCGGACGCCTGCCTGGCCTACGGCGCACAGTCCGGGCTCCTGAACGTTGCCTCTGACGAGGTGCACGCCGCAGCCCTGAATGCGCTGAAACAAAGCTGGAATCACCAGCTCCTGGGAAACTGCAGCGTAGAGAAGATCCGGGCATGGCAGGAAGTCCAGCTCCGGGTGCTGGATTTCTCTAAAATGCAGAAGGACCTGCAGACGGAGACGAGGGTCCAGCTGCTGGACCTGGCCAGAACGATGGACCGGCAAAGTGTCTATGATGCAGCAGGAAACTATGTCCCGGCCGCCGCAGGAATGGCCTATGACCGGGCGATGATGAAGCTTCTGGAGCAGCCGCAGAATTATTACGGAACGGTCGGCTGCAGGGTGGAACTTACCCTCAGCGGGGATGGCTGGAAAATTGTCCCGTCCAGGGCCCTGATCTCCGCCCTGAGCGGAAATCTGGGATAAGGAATCCAAAATCATGGTTCAAAACAGCAGAACCCCCGCCGAAAAGGTGGGGGTTCTGCTGTATATGCATGTCGGGATTATTTCCTGTGCTTGAGTTTCATGAAAAGATCAGGGGCTTGCTCACCGACAAGGGCGACTGCATGGAAAGTGTTCAGAATCTGACGGGGACTGCCTTTGCGCAGGACACGGCAGAGGGTGTTCACCGGGACGCCGCCGGAGGTATCACGGCAGCGCTTCTGAACCCGGGGATTGGAGCGTATCTCCTTGGCATAGATGATTCTCCCCTCGTCGGAGAGGGTGCAGGAGGGCGTAAACAGCGTCGTGATGCAGGAGAAGACGGACTTTGCGAACATATAGCGCAGATCGGCATCATCCGGGATCCCGAACTTTTCACAGAGTTCCTGTGCCCGGATATCCGCCTCGATGCAGACGGAGAACTTCTTCGGATAGAACTTGGAGATCAGACTCTCTCCGTTGTGCATGATGTAGCGATACTTGCACTCGCTGCGCACGGCGATCATGGAACAGTGCTCCAGACAGTCAAAGACAAAGAGACGGTCCTCGCCCCAGAGGTAGTCCTTGAAGCGGATCTCATGCTCACGCAGCAGAGATGCGGAATAGAGCTTGGCCCAGACCTGGTTCAGAAGATTCGCCTTATAAAGGCGGGCAAAGGCGGTCTTCAGATCCTGCGGACGCACCAGGCAGTCAAATTCGTTATACTCGCGCTCCCGGCCGTCGGCCTCGACGATGCAGAAACCCATCAAAATGAGATCCGCACCGCTGTCGGCAGACTCCAGCGCGTAGGAGAGCGCATCGGGAAGAAGCTCGTCGTCGGCATCGATGAAGGTGACGAAGGCGGCGTCTTCACAGACCAGCTTCAGCGCGGCATTGCGCGCCTCGGCAGGGCCGTGGTTTTCCGTGCGGACATAACGAAGCCGCTGATCCCCGTCGGCGAGCCGACGGAGAATGGATGCCGTGCGGTCGGTGGAACCGTCGTCCACCACGATCAGCTCCAGATTCTCATGGGTCTGACTCAGCACGCTCTTCACCGAGCGTTCGATATATTTTTCGGAATTGTAGGCGGGCATGATCACGGAGACCTTCAGGCTGTTATTCTCGCTCATCGTCCATCCTCCTCAGTTCGTCATGATTCTGCTCCTGTGCAGAGCGATAGCAGGCGTAGAGATAGTCATACATCGGCATCAGCCGTTTGAAAGCGCGGGTGATGGCGGCCGTGAGATCGGGGCCGAGATGCTCGGGATTGAAGTCCCGCTCCCGTTCCAGACCAACCCGCTTGCGGTTATACCAGGGACTGATCACGGGACCGAGATCCTTTTTCGGACGTTTATATTCCGGACCGGTCACGCGGAAGCCGCGCATCCTGGACGCGTCCTCGGCCAGCCGCTCAAAGCGGGCGGGATTTGCGTCGATGCTGTCGCGGAACGCATCCATCTCGGCAGGTGTCACGTCAAAGAACCCGAGACCGTAGCTGAAGGTGGAGGCGGAAATCTCAAACCAGAACATGGGCCCTTCGGTGTGCCGGTTGTCGCCGTTAAAGATTGTGAACCAGAGATGGTCCTTATAAGGGCCGCGGCCGAAAAGCCGTCTGGCGTCCCGGTAGATCCGGGAGACATGGAGAGAGAAGTTCCCTTGCGGAAAGGCACGCTGCATCTCGGCCAGGGTGTCTTCGGCCAATGCATGAAAAGGCTCGTGGAGCACACGCACATACTGCTCCCTGTGTTCCTCAAACCAGGGGCGCTCATTATGGAAGGTGAGATCCCAGAGAAAGTCCGAGGTCTCACGGGTGAATCCTTCAAACATGGTTCCTGACATCCGTTTCGTGAATGATAAGTATGATCATCCGTATTATAAACAATCGGAAAGACTTTCGCAAGACTTGACAGCAGGGAAAATATGGACTATATTGAATAAGCAAATGCTCAAAATAAGCAATTATTTACGAGAGGGCCTAGAGCGTGACGATACGGGAACGGCAGATCCTGAACTGGATCGAAGAAAACCCGATGATTTCGCAGGAAGAGCTGGCGCGCAAGGCGGGGATCACGCGCTCTGCCGTGGCGGTGCATATCTCGAACCTGATGAAGAAGGGACATATTGCGGGCCGGGGATACGTGGTGAGCGGGACGGCTTACGTGGCGGTGGTCGGCGGCGTCAACATCGACATCGGCGGAAGACCGAACCGGCCACTGATCGAGCGGGATTCCAATCCGGGGAAGGTCTCGATCAGTCTCGGAGGTGTCGGAAGGAATATCGCGCACAACATGAGCCTGCTGGGGCTTCACGTCCGCTTCCTGACCGCCTTCGGTGATGATTTGCATGCACAGCGGATTGAAGCCAGCTGCGCGGATCTCGGGATTGACATCAGTCATGCGCGCAAGGTTGCGGAAGCCTCCACCTCGACGTATCTGTATCTGAATGATGCAGACGGCGACATGGTGCTGGCCGTCTCGGATATGGAGATCTGTGAGCGGATCACCCCGGATTACATCGCCTCGAATCTCAGCTTGCTGAACAACGCACAGGTGGTGGTTGCGGACGGAAACCTCCCGGCCGAAACGCTGGAGTATCTGGCGGAACACTGCACGGCTCCGCTTTTCGCCGATCCGGTATCGGTGACAAAGGCGGAGAAGCTCAGGCCGATTCTCGGAAGGCTGAACACCCTGAAGCCGAACCGGATGGAAGCAGAGCTGCTGAGCGGGATCCGGATCACGGACGAGAAATCCATGCACCGTGCGGCGGAGAAACTTCTGGAGACCGGGCTGCACCGCGTGTTCCTGTCTCTGGGGGCAGACGGCGTATTTGCGGCCAACGGGAAAGAGAGCCGTGTCTATCCCTGTCTGCCGGCTGCGGTGCGCAGCACGACGGGAGCCGGGGACGCCTTCATGGCGGCTCTGGTCTGGGCTTATCTGGAGGGCATGGATCTCGAAGATACGGCCCGGGCGGCTTCGGCAGCGGCGGCCATCGCGACAGAAAGCGAAGAAACCATCAACCCCGCGCTGTCGGAGACGGCATTGCGGGAAAGAATTCAACGATAACCGGAGGTAACCTTGATGAATCAGTATCTGGACGTAAATCCCGAAGTATCCGCGGCGCTTGCCGCCGGCAGACCGGTCGTGGCACTGGAATCTACCATCATTTCCCATGGCATGCCATACCCGCAGAATGTGGAAACGGCTCTCAGTGTAGAGAAGATCATCCGTGAAAACGGCGCAACCCCCGCCACCATCGCCATCATCGGCGGACGCCTGAAGGTGGGCCTGACACCGGAGGAGATCGACTATCTCGGCAAGACCGGAACAGCCGTCACAAAGGCCAGCCGCCGGGACCTTGCGGTTCTGGTGTCGAAGGGCATGGACGGCGCGACGACGGTCACCACGACGATGATGATCGCGGCGATGGCCGGGATCAAGGTGTTTGCCACCGGCGGCATCGGCGGTGTGCATCGCGGTGCGGAAACCACCATGGACATCTCCGCGGATCTGGAAGAGCTGGCGAATACCCCGGTCGTGGTGGTCTGCGCCGGTGCCAAGGCGATTCTGGATCTGAAGCTCACACTCGAGTATCTGGAGACCCACGGCGTACCCGTCATCGGCTTCGGGACCGAAGAGCTGCCCGCCTTCTACAGCCGCCACTCCGGTCTGAAGGTGGACTACCGGATGGACACGCCCGAGGAGTGCGCGAAAGCCTTCCATGTCCAGCAGACGATCGGTATGAAAGGCGGCATGCTGGTGACCAATCCGATCCCGGAGGAGTACTCCATGGACGACGCGGTCATCAACAAGGCGATCGACGATGCCATCGACGAGATGAATGCCAGGGGCATCCACGGCAAGGAGGCCACGCCCTTCCTGCTGGCCAAGGTCAAGGAACTGACCGGCGGCGACAGCCTCGACTCCAACATCCATCTGGTCTTCAACAACGCAAAGGTCGCGTCGCAGATTGCAAGCTGCCTCTGCAGACTGGGATAAGAAAGCAGGCTCCGCTGCGCGGAGCCCGGTGAATCACAAGAGAAAGGTCGCATCACAGATTGCGGCCTGCCTTTGCCGGCTGGGAAAAGAGAGCCATCACGGATAAAACAACAGCCCCTCCGCGAATGCGGAGGGGCATTCTTATTGCTGAGCCTGAGCGTGTTCCAGTGCGGCATAGACACCGTCGCGGGCCAGAAGCTCCTCCCTGGAACCCTGCTCCACGATATGCTGGGCATCCACGACCGCGATGCGATCGGCGTTGCGGATTGTGGAGAGACGATGGGCGATCACGACGACGGTCTTACCCTTGCTGAGGCGATCGATGCTCTGCTGGATTCGCTGTTCCGTGACGCTGTCCAGCGCAGAGGTTGCCTCATCAAGGATCAGGATCGGCGGATTCTTCAGGAAGACACGCGCGATGGAAATACGCTGCTTCTGTCCGCCGGAGAGGACGACGCCGCGTTCTCCGACAAAGCTCTGGTATCCGTCGGGCATATGCAGAATGTCGTCATGGATTTCGGCAAGGATCGCAGCCTGAATGACCTCACGGTCGGTGGCGGAGGGCCTGCCGTAACGGATGTTCTCCATGATGGTACCGGCGAAGAGGAACACGTCCTGTTGGATGATCCCGATGTTCCGGCGGAGACTCTCCTGGGTCAGCGTCCGAACGTCTCTCCCGTCCACCAGCACCGCACCCGACGTCACATCGTAAAACCGCGGGATCAGATGGCAGATGGTGGTCTTCCCACCACCGGTGGAGCCGACCAACGCAAAGGTCTCGCCGGGCGCAATGGTCAGATTGATATCATCGAGAACCGGAATGCCGCTCTTGTAGGAAAAGGACACGTGATCGAAACGGATTTCACCCCTGACATCCGTGAGCACTTCGGCATTCGGGACATCCTGGATTTCCGGCTGTGTCCGCATCAGCTCGACGAAGCGGTCAAAGCCGGCACTGCCCTGGGCGTAGACCTCCATGAACTGAACCAGCTTGCGGATCGGTGAGATAAAGGCGGAGACATAGAGCGTGAAGGTCAGCAGGTCAACAAAGTCCAGATCCCCGCGCATGATCAGCAGTCCTCCGGCCGTGACCACCGCGACCTGCATGATGCCGACCGTGGCTTCAATCCCGGCATTGAACAGACCCATTGAGCGGTAATACCGGACCTTGCTTGTCTTGAAGGCCTCGTTGGCGAGGTCGAATTTGGCGTCTTCCGCCTTCTCAGCGGCAAAAGCCTTTGAAGTACGAATGCCGGAGATTCCGCTCTCGATGGCTGCATTGATCTCACCGGTCCGTACTTTGACCTCCCTGTTCGCATCCTGCATGCGCAGCCTTTGACGGACGGAGAAGGCGATACAGAGCGGAAGCAGGACGACGAGCACCAGGGTCAGCCTGACGTTGATGGTCAGGAGAATGATCAGGGAGCCCAGCAGCGTTACGCTGCAGGTCAGAATGTTTTCCGGACCGTGATGGGCAAGCTCTACAATCTCAAACAGATCGCTGGTGACACGGGCCATCAGAACGCCGGTCCGGTTGCGGTCAAAGAAAGAGAAGGACAGCGACTGCATGTGCGTAAACACATCGCGACGCATATCCGCCTCCACCAGCGTTCCCATGCGGTGCCCGACGATGGTGATGAGATACTGAAACCAGGCCCGCAGCAGATAGGCGGCAAAGAGCAGTGCCATCACGGAAAAGAACGCGGCAAACTGCTTCTGCGGCAGCAGGGCGTTCATGCTGTGCCGCGTCACATAGGGAAAGGCCAGATCCACCAGCGCCACCGCCAGAGACAGACACATATCGAGCGCGAAAGCGGTTCGATGAGGGTAGATATAGGAAGCAAAGACCGCGAGCTTTGAGCGGTTATAATCGATGTTTCGGCTCATCTAAGGAAAGAAAAGGAACACTCAGGAATCGGAAGCGGGCTTGCCGGAGGAGGGCTTTTTCCCGCGATAGTGCCGGCGGTGGGGCCTGCTGCTCTTTTTCTCAGACTTGACGCCGTCAGAAGCCTCCGAGGCCTGTGCAGTCTGAACAGAGAGCTGCTGGACCTTCACACCGGGAGCCTCTGCGGCTTTTGCAGCACCGCTGGAAGCCTTCGAGGCAGAATGTTTTTTGCCGGAGTGGGAGCGGTGGCTGCCGCCTTCGACTGACTTCGGCTTGACGGACTCTTCCTTGACGGGAACCACGATGGCGGGAGCGTCAGGGGAAGCCGGTTTGGCACCTTTATTGCGGTTGCGGTTCCGACGGTTTCGCCTGCTCTTTTCCGGAGCGGCTTCCTCCTCCTGGGCGGGAGCCGGTTTTTCCGGGAGCGGTGTGACCACCATGGTCGGAATTGCCCACTCATCGGTTTCTTCCGTTTCGGCCTCTTCCGGTTCAGGCTCCACATACTCGAGAACATGAGGCGGCTCCGCGCCGTCCTTCGGACGCCCGCCCGGGACGGCCGCAAGCTCATAGCTCTTATACTCGTGAAGAACATCCTCACGGTCTTCATCCAGCTTCACCTTGACGGTGGAGCGGAGCAAATTGACCTGCATGGCTGTTCCGTATCCGTCTTTGGTTTCAACAAAGGCACCCTGCTTCGGAACCTTCTTGACCAGATCCTCATAGGCCTCCTGCTCATAACGCAGACAGCACATCAGGCGGCCGCAGCTGCCGGAGATCTTGGCGGGGTTAAGGGAGAGGGACTGAATCTTGGCCATCTTGGTGGAGACGGGATGAAAGTCGTCCAGAAACTGACTGCAGCAGTAGGGACGGCCGCAGATTCCGAGACCGCCCAGCATCTTTGCCTCGTCCCGGACGCCGATCTGTCGGAGTTCGATGCGGTTGTGCAGGATCCCGGCCAGGTCCTTGACCAGAGAACGAAAATCCACCCTTCCGTCCGAGGTGAAAAAGAAGGTGGTCTTGCTGCCTTCAAAATTGCACTCGACATCGACCAGCTTCATGTCCAGGCTGTGCTCCTGGATCTTCTCGCGGCAGATGTCGAAGGCGGTCTTCTCGCGCTGGCGGTTGACCTCCTCCGTACGCAGATCCATCTGGGTGGCGATCCGCAGAACACGGCGCAGCGGTTGCACGACGGCGGTGTCCTCCACGGGGTGATTCTCCCGGGAGCAGACGGCGATCTCCATTCCGTTGGCGGTGTCGACGATCACATTGTCGCCGACCTGGATCTGAAGGCCGGCGGGATCAAAATAGTACGCTTTACCGCGGTTTTTAAATCTGATGCTAACTACTTCGGTCATGATTTTTCTCCAATTTTGTGCACTGTGTCTGCCGTGGAACGCCCGATCGGGCCGGGCAGAGCGTCTGCAGCCAGCAGACTGAAAATATGTTTGGCGTTTACATTTACCTTCAAGTGGTCGGAGCAGCGCTGCAGGAGCCGATAGAGATGCATCTGTTCTTCGGCAGAGAGAACGCCTGCGGAACATCTTCCGCATAGCATGTCGCAGCAGCGTGAAAGCGCGGCGTCAATGAAGGCGGATGTCGCGTCGAGCTTGCTGAGTTCATTTTTGGCGATCCAGCGATAGACCCTGTGCCGGTCGCCGGTACGGACCGCCGAAAGAAAACTGTCTGCCAGTTTCACAGATTCGGGGTCCTGCAGTTCTGCATCCCCGGACAGACTGAGCATGGCGCAGCGGGAACGCACCGTCTCGAGAAGCAGGTCGGGATTGCATACGCAGAGCAGAAAAACCACGCTGGGAGGCGGCTCCTCAAAAAGCTTCAGCGCGGCGTTCTGGGCGTTGAGATTCATGAACTCTGCTTCTTCAATGATGTACACCTTGCGCTCGGCCTCATTCGGCAGGACCTGGGCATCGACGGAAAGATCACGGATCTGGGAGACGGTCAGCTCGCGGCGGAGATTCCCGCTCTTATCCGGGAGACGACGGAGCGTGAAAATGTCGGGATGGACGCCCGCCGCGGCTTTCCGGCAGCCGCGGCACTTTCCACAGGGAACATCGTGCCCGTTCAGACAGACGGCCGCGGAAGCGATCTCCCGGGCTTTGGATATGGCATCCTCCCGGGAAGGAGAGGAGAGAATGTACGCATGCCCGATGGCAGAGGGACTGGAAAAACGGATCGGTTCCAAAACATCGGGCCTCCTTCCGTCCGGACAGGATCCATACCGGTTTTCAACCTTAATAATATACTTTCTTTTTTAAGCGGAGTCAACTGTTTTCCGGCGTTTCCGGCGGAATCCGCGACAGAACGATCAGGAGGATTCCTTCCGCCACTGACACGACGGCTTCCGGTTCTGCCCAGGTGTTGCTGACACCGAGAGGAAAGGAAGGAAAAAGCTCCGCGCTTTCAAGCGGATACTTTGCTCCGGCGATGCTGACACCCCGGCAGGGGCCGTCGAGGGCAAAGACGGAAAGAGACCAGCCGTCACGGCGGGGAATGCGAAGAGCACCGTCCTGCAGCGTATGAGCTTCCGTATCCTCACTGCAGAGAGCGGCACGGAGACCGTGCTTTTGGGCAAACACCAGACTCTGCAGATTCGCGATCAGGTGGTCCAGACGTCCGCCGAGAGCACAGCATAGAAGCAGCTCACGGAATCCATGATCGATGGCGTATCGGACGGCGAGCATGGTGTCGGTGTCGTCTTTTTCGGAGGCGTACCGGTTCAGCGGAATCTCTTCATCCACCGGCCCCCGGTACGAATCAAAATCGGAAATGATCAGATCAGGGCGGATTCCGAGGCGCTCACAATAGGCATACCCGCGGTCACAGGCGATGACGAAGTCATCCGCTTCAAGGCCGGAGACGGGACTGAAGTCCCCGCCTGAAACGATAACGCAGCGATGTTGCTTCATAAGCTTCAGTAGTCAAGCTCCTCGAGGCGGAGCAGCGCGACGATGTAGATCTTCAGCGCTTCCATGAGATCGGAGAGTCTGGCCGCCTCATCAATGCCGTGAATCGGACCGGCAAAGTCGGGAGCGGGCCGCTCGGGATGCTCGGGACCGAACGCCGCCGCGTTGGGGAAGTGACGGGCATAGGTGCCGCCACCGATGGTGAACGGACGGGCGTTTTCTCCGGTGATGAGGTTATAGCTCTCCATACAGGCCTGAATGGCCGGGTTATCCAGCGTGAGATAGAACGGCGCGTTATCCGCATCGACCTGAATCTCGGCAGCATCGCCGGCAGCATCCCGGAGCAGAGCAGAAATCCGGTCTCCGCTGGTGGAGATGCCGTAACGGCAGTCAATCGTCTGGGTGAAGATCCCATTTTCCGTGGAGATCTTGCCGCCGACCGCCGTGAGCGGAGTGAAGTAATCATCAGAACTCTGCAGCCCCAGACCGCTTCCGTCCGTGGCCGCGTGCAGCCTGGCCAGGAAACGGAAGTAGGGCAGCTCCTCGGCAGTCGGAATGTTATTCTCCAGCAGATAGTCGACAATTCGCCCGATGGCATTGACGGTGCCTTCCGGCATGGAGGCGTGGCCGCTGATCCCGAGGGCCGAGAGCTTCCAGAGACCCGGCTCAAGCTGCTCAGCCGAAACGGTGTCCGTGCTGTGCAGGGCCTCTGCCAGCACGAGCGCGGAAGCCTTGGCGGGCACGGCGTTCGGGGCCACACCGCCGGTCATCTCCAGGACGTTAACCGGCGTATGACGGGAGATCAGGCGGCCGTGATAGATCCCTTTTTCCCCGTGAATCAGCGGGAAATCGGCGTCGGGGCTGAAACAGAAAAGGGGAGCGGGATAATTGGCGGTATAGTGTTCCAGATCCCCCATACCGGTTTCTTCGTTGCTGCCGAGCAGCGCACGGACCGGATAGCGGAGGGAAAGTCCGGAATCCTTCAGATACTTCAGCGCATACAGGCAGAGCACGCTGGGCCCCTTGTCATCCATCACGCCACGGCCGATCAGATAGCCTTCGCGCTCACGCAGCGTGAAGGGATCCGCACTCCAGCCGTCCCCGGCGGGAACCACGTCGACGTGGGTGATGGTGGCCAGGTAGCCCTGACCGTGGTCCGTGCCGATGGTGGCGTAACCGATCTTATTTTCGCAGTTGACGGTATCCAGACTGAGCTCTTCTGCAATCTGCAGAGCGCAGTCAAGGGCTTTTCTGGACTCAATGCCGAAGGGCGCACCCGGTTCGGCGGGGCCTTCGACGCTCGGGATGCGGACAAGGCGTGCGATATCGCGGACGATGTCGCGTTCGTGGGTTTCAGCAAAGCGCTTGATATCAGAGAGGCGGCTTTCATCGATGGAGATGGTATTCACGGGGAACCTCCTTGTGTTTCAAAAATAGAACAGAGCGAAATCACTCTGTGAAGTGGATGTGGTTGTTGATGTGGTCGATGCAGAAGCAGTGGTACCCGGCACAGCGCGAGCAGTAGCGGAATTCCAGCCCGGGATACTCCGTGTCCGTCCGGCCGCAGACAGAGCACTTGTGATGATAGAGCTGTTCCCGCTGCTCCTGCCGAATCTTCCGGGAGGCCTGGCGGAAGTTGATGGTGGCGCGGCTGGGCCTGCGCGGCAGATTCTTCATCAGGGTGCCGGCAAAGAAGATCACAAAGTTCAGAACCGCGACCACCGGCAGCAGATTGAAGGGGAAGGGATTGGCAACGACGGCGAGGACAAAGTAGGCCGCGTCAATGAGCGCCAGGTATTTCATCCGGATGGGGATGAAGAAGAACAGCAGCACCTGCTGATCGGGGAAGAGCGCCGCATAGGAGAAGAACATGGACAGATACAGATACTGGGAGTCAATTCGGATCCGGTATCCGCCGAGGAAATAGACCAGGAAGCCGTACACCACGCTCAGGAACCAGCCGATCAGAATGTAGATGTTGAACTGTGGCGTTCCCCAGTACTGCTCCAGCGTACTGCCCATCCAGTAGTAGAAATAGAAGACCAGAAACGCGAGAAGGCCCATGCTGGGCGGGTAGACCATAAAGGTGACCAGACGCCAGATCTGCCCCCGCAGAATGAGGGCGGCGTCAAAGCTGAGATAGGACATCAGCACACTGTTCGCTGTACCGAGAACCCAGAAAACAGCATTGGCAATCGTCAGGTATTTCATGAGATTGGGAATGCCGAAATTGGGATGCCGGTAACAGAAACGGTCGATCAGACGCATGGGATCTTTCACGGAAATTCTCCTCCGAACTCAAATAGATATGGGTACTATAATTGTTTTTATAAAGAATGTCTACAGAAAATTGTAAAGTTTCCGATGAACATGAAAAACAACTCTTTCCATTTTCTGTATCTTGTGTTATATTATAATTTGTATTCGAATATTTAGTGCTGATTATTCGCCGATCCGGTAAGGCGGATCCGGCGGGCGGAGAACAGAATGGAACATACAAACGGGATTGAAAACGAACTGATTGAAGGCAGAAATGCCATCACAGAGGCGCTGCGGGCCGGGAGACCGATCGACAAGATCTATATCGCCGGCGGGGACGGTGACCGGACCCTGGGCTTTATCTCCACGGTGGCAAAGGACAAGGGCATCACGGTGGTGGAATGCGACCGGCGAAAGCTCGACGCCATGAGCCAGACCCACGCGCATCAGGGCGTGATCGCGGTCTGCGCGGTGCGGGACTACGTCACGGTGCAGGACATCCTGGACCGGGCGGAAGAACTTGGGGAGGATCCTTTCGTGGTGGTCTGTGACGAGATCACCGACAGCCACAATCTGGGCGCGATTATTCGTTCGGCGGAGTGCGCGGGCGCCCACGGCGTGATCATTCCGAAGCGCCGAAGTGCCGGGCTGACCGCGGTGGTGAACAAGGCTTCCGCCGGTGCGGCAGAGCATCTGCCGGTAGCCAGAGTGGCGAATCTCCGGACGGCCCTCAATGAGCTGAAGGAGCACGGCGTCTGGATCTACGGCACCGCGGCGGACGGAAACTCCCCGCTGTGGAAGACAGAGCTGACCGGGCCGATCGCACTTGTGATTGGATCCGAAGGAACAGGGATGGGAAGACTGGTCCGGGAGAGCTGCGACTTTGTTCTGTCCCTGCCGATGAAAGGGAAAATCTCGTCTCTGAATGCATCTGTGGCCGGCGCGATCGTGATGTATGAGATTATGCGCCAGCGCAGTATCTGAGCACAGCTTCGTTAAGGGAACAAAAACGGATCGCCGTTTTGGCGACGGAACGGGGTAAGTATGAAGCGGGAGAAATGGAACCGGAAAACGGATCTGGGGAATGATCCGGCAGAATCGTCTTCCGGTGCGTATGAGCCTGAAAGGGAATACACACTGGAAGAGATCCTGTCAGAGTTTTCAGGGGACTGGGACAGCGGCAGCGGAGAACAGGCTGTTTGGGACGGGGAAGCTCTGCCGATGAGTGACTTTGAACTGGACCTGCTTGACCGGTATGAGTCTGCCGGGAAGCCGTCTGCCGACAGTGAACCGGACAGGGATTTCTCTCCCGTTGCACCGATCATTGAGGAGGAGAGTCAGATAACCGCAGAAGCAGTGGCTCCGGAGGCTATACTGGCTCCGGAGAAAACAGGCGATTCCGAGCACATGGATTCCGAATCGCTGACGGGAGAGAAGCCGAAAAAACCGGATAAGTCGGGAAAGTTGGAAAAGACAGGGAAAGGTGGCAGAGACCGCAAAAACCGCCGCAGAAAACAGAAGATCGTGGAAGACTTTCCGGATATGCCGCCGGAGGAAAACCCGGCGGTCAACAGCGACGTTGATTATACGGCGCTGTTTCGGATGTTTGCGGATCCGGAACAGGCGGAGACCACTGCGTCAGCGGGGGCAGAGAAGACTTCGGATGACGCAGAGAGAGAAGCGCCTAGCACCCGGCCGGACGATCCGGAACAAGCGGAGGAAAAGCGGCACGCGCCGGCGGAGACACCGCTTTTTGCGGAGAACTCGCCGGATTTTCGGGATATACTGAGAGAATTTATGCTGGGTGACCAGCACCCGATCTATGCGGACATGCCCGGGATCGGGAAAAAAGCAGGCGGAACCCCTGCCGCTTCGGATGAACTCGCGGATCTGGATGCCGCCATCATGAGCGTCATTCCCAAGGCGGCTGCCATCACGCAGCGCAAGGAGAGACAACCGGAGCCGGAACCTGCTGTGGAACCGCAGCCCGCAGCAGACGGCGGCGCTGGACAGAGAAAGGCCGAAGCCGCTCCCGCGGCAAAGGGCAAAGGAAAGCCCGGGCGGAGACTGAACCTGGATCTCGGATCCAGACTGAAATCGATCACGAAACCGAAACAAAAACCGGAGACGGCATCCGAGCCGGCACCGGAAAAGAAGGTGCGGGAATACCACGTCGAAGAGGACTTCCCCACTGAAGTGCCGCAGGACGAGCCTCAGCCGGAGTCCGAGCCGCAGGAGAGCAGCTGGGAGCTGCTGGGTGATCTGCCCGAAGCGGCGGAACAGGGAGCGGAAATTCCTGACGACAGCGATGAAGGCGAACGAGAGGCGGAGATGGCGGAACCAGCCCTGACGGAAGCTGCTCCGACGGGGCCGGAGGAAGAGGACGCAGAGAGCGAGGAGCAGAGCGGCCGCCTGAAAAAGCTGCTGCACGGCTTCGGCGGATCGCGCAGCGCCAGAAAACGGGCGCTGAATGAACCAAAGGCCTATGCCAGCTTTGAGGATTATGTCCCGAGCGAGGAAGCACTGGCCGAAAACACGAAAGCGGCCGAAGAGAGAACTTCTGCCCCGGATCAGGCCGGCGCGGGAGACGGACAGGAGCCAGCGCCCTATGACAGCGCCGTGCCGGAAGAGGACGATGAGATCCTCTATGCGGGCGACTTCCCGTCCTTCGGACAGTGGATTCTGAACGAACTGATGACGCTGTGGATCCGCCTGAACGGAATCGGAAACCGGGAGAGCACCGCCACCATGGAGGATGACAGCGAGGACCTCGGCAAAGAGGTCAACGTGGCCAACGCCTCCCGCTATTACGGCTCCCAGGTGACCATGCTTCGTATGAGATTCCAGATCGGCCTGGTGCTGCTTGCCATCCTGGCGTATCTGACGCTGGGACTGCCGGTGAGCGGCATGCTCAAAACCGCGAAGGTTTCGTCGGCGATGTGCCTCGGGCTGCAGCTGACGATCATGCTGCTGTGCCTGGATGTGGTCACCAATGCGGCGGTGAATCTGACGCGGAGACGCTTCGGCGCCGATTCGCTGGCGGTGCTGGCCTGCCTGATCAGTTCCTTCGATGCGCTGAGCGTTGCGGTGGGCGGCTTCGGATCGCCGCATATCCCGCTGTGCCTGTTCTCAAGCCTTTCGCTGATGGGCGTTCTGTTTTCGTCCCTGCTGTCGGCAAGGGCTCTTCGCAAGTCCATCCGTGTTCCTGCCATCGGAAAGCGGGTATACTGTGTGACGGCGGAAGAAGGGGTGCGCGCCAAAGGCGACCTGACGCTGCTGAAGTCGGTTCGGCCCTCGGCGGGGTTTGTGCGCCGGGCGGAAGAGACGCCGCCGGATGAATCGATGTTTTCCAGAAGCGCGCTCCTGCAGCTGCTTGCCGCGCTGCTGCTTTCCCTGCTGACGGCGCTAATAAAGCACAGCATGGGGGATTATCTCTACATTCTCTCCGCAATCCTGTCCTGCGCGGTTCCGGTGACGGCGCTGCTGGCCTTTGCCCTGCCGTTCTTCATCGGCTCAGGAAGAATCTTCTCCAGCGGAGCGGCTGTCGCAGGCTGGTCCGGGATCCACGATATCGGATGCAGCCGGAACCTGATCGTGACCGACCGGGATCTCTTCCCGGAGGAAACGGTATCGATAGAGACGGTGCGCATTTTTGCCGACGACAGCGCGGAGCGGGTCATCGGCTTCGCCGGGAGCATGGTCGCGGCCTCTGGCTCGGGACTGGCGCCGTGCTTTGCGGAGCTGATGGAAAAGAACAATTGCAGGATGCGCCAGGTAGAGGACTTCCAGTGGCTGGCCGGCGGAGGCCTGCAGGGACGGATCGAGGGCAGCACGGTTCTGTGCGGCAGCCCGGATCTGATGCAGCTGATGAACGTCAAGGTGCCGTACCGTCTGGTGGACAAGACGACGGTGCTGCTGGCCATCGACGGCGTACTCTATGGGATCTTCAAGATCAACTATATCGGTCTGCCGGAGATCCGCACGGCGCTGCAGGAGCTGATCGCCTCCAACCGCCACCCGATTTTTGCCATCCGGGACTTCAACATCACCCCGGACCTGCTGCATGAGGTGTTCGACGTGGCGACGGACGGATATGACTTCCCACCCTATGGGGACCGCTTCCGGATCTCCGAGGCGCAGCCTTCCGAGACCAGCAAGGTTTCGGCGGTCATCTGCCGGGAAGGCCTCGGCCCGCTGACGCATCTGGCGGACACCGGAAGAAGCATGTATGTCGCCATTCGCATGAACCTGATCGTCACGGCGGCCGTCGCGGTGATCGGGATGCTCGCGGTGTTTGTCAAGCTCATCGGAACGGGTGAAGTCAGCGCTTGGCTCCCGTTCGTGCTGATGCTGCTGGATGCGATCATTGTCTCACTGATCAGCCTGTTTATGAGATTTTGACGGAAAATGAAAATTTCTGTTGCCAAACCAAGGCAGTATCGTGTAAAATAGAATGAATCACGTTTCAGACGGAATGTCTGCTTGATCGGTCAATACATTTTATTTTTATTCTAGAGAGGAAGCATATTATGGAAAGTAAAAACATTCGCAACATCGCCCTTCTCGGGCACGGAAACAGCGGAAAAACCAGCCTTGCCGAGAGCATGCTGTTTGTCACCGGCGCTGTCGACCGCCTTGGTAAGGTAACCGACGGAAACACCGTATGCGATTATGACGCGGAAGAAATCAAGCGCCAGATTACCATCGCATCCTCTTTGGCTCCGGTTTCCTTCGGCGGCGGTAAAGTGAATGTTCTGGACTGCCCGGGATATTTTGACTTCGTCGGTGAGGTCCTCTGTGCCCTTCGTGCGGTGGAAGCGGGTGTGATCCTCTGCTCTGCCAAGGACGGCATTTCCGTCGGCGCCGAGCGCAGCTGGAAGTATCTCAAGGCGGCCAATCTCCCGACGGCGTTTGTGATCTCCAAGTGCGATGAAGAGCACGGTGACTACTTTGCCGTGGTGGATGCGCTGCGTGCCAAGTACGGCAGCATCGTTGCGCCTGTCACCATCCCGACCTCTGACGGCAAGGGCGTGATCGATCTCGTCCACAACGTCTGCTACATGACCAACGGCGCCAAGAGCACCAAGGGCGCGATCCCCGCTGCCGATGCCGGCCATGTCGAGGACCTGAGAATGGAACTCATGGAGACTGCCGCAGGCGCCACCGAAGAGCTTATGGAGAAGTTCTTTGAGACCATGGAACTGGAAGAGGCCGACATGGTCGCCGGAATCCGCGCCGGTATGAAGGACCGCAGCGTGATTCCCGTGTTTGCCAGCTCCGCCATGCAGAACATCGGCACCGAGGCCTTCCTGCAGGGTGTTATGGACTATGTCCCGGCTCCTGTGGAGATGGACGGCATCGACGCCGCGGCTCCGACCCAGGGCTTTGTCTTCAAGACCGTTTCCGACCAGTTCGGCAAGTACAGCTTCGTAAAGGTCATGAAGGGAAGCATCACCTCCGATATGTCCCTGCGCAACGTGCGCGCTTCCTCCACCGATAAGCTCGGCCGTCTTTACAGCATCTGCGGCAAGAAGACCACCGAAGTGAAAGACGCCTGCTGCGGCGACATCGTCGCCGTCGGCAAGATGGACTGGAAGACCGGCGATACGGTCTGCGACCCGAAGAACGAAGTCGAACTGCCCGCCATCGAGATGCCGGAACCCTGCTATTCCATGGCCATCGCGCCGAAGACCAAGGGCCAGG
>Ga0256405_10005886_pt1 | contig 20421 bp, 10 predicted proteins | sample RumenRJG_02DNA_FD_189096 | JGI IMG/M metagenome (GOLD analysis project Ga0256405, IMG submission 189096) | Bovine rumen microbial communities from Lethbridge, Alberta, Canada - RJG_02 | ecosystem: Host-associated > Mammals > Digestive system > Stomach > Rumen | place: Canada: Alberta... | reverse complement strand
TACTTGCTTGTACTTGCTTGCTTCCCTTCAGTCTTGTCAATGAACTCTCATAAAAAGCCCGCTCTCTCAAGCGGGACTGCAAAGGTACAAACCTTTTTCGAACTTCCAAACTTTTTCTGAAAATTTTTTAAAATTTTTAAAAAACGAATTCGGCCTTCCAGACGCGTAAAACGGTAAAAATCGCTGAAAATGAAAGGCCGGCGGAGTTTTTCCGCCGGCCCGTGGAAAGTCATTTTTAATAAGGGCTACATCATATCTCCGCCGGGAGCCGCAGGCATGGCAGGAGCCGGAGCCGGGATATCGACAATTCCGCACTCGGTGGTGAGGAACATTCCGGCAACGGAAGCAGCGTTCTCAAGGGCGACGCGGGCGACCTTGGTAGGGTCGATGACACCTGCCTCGTAGAGGTTGACATACTCTCCGGTACGGGCATTGTAGCCGAAGTCGTTCTTGCCTTCCTTGATTTTCTGAACTATTACGCTGCCGTCCACACCAGCATTGTCGGCAATCTGACGGAGCGGAGCCTCGATAGCCTTGGCAACGATCTTGATACCGGTTGTCTCATCCTCGTTGTCTCCCTTGAAGCCTTCCAGGCTCTCGGTAGCGCGGATATAGGCCACACCGCCTCCGGGAAGATAACCTTCCTCGACAGCCGCCTTGGTGGCGTTGAGAGCATCCTCAACACGGTCCTTCTTCTCCTTCATCTCGACCTCGGTGGTCGCACCTACATATATTACTGCGACTCCGCCGGAAAGCTTGCCCAGCCTCTCCTGGAGCTTCTCACGGTCATACTCAGAAGTGGTGTTGTCGATCTGCTTGCGGATCTGGGCGATACGGTCGTCGATATCCTCCTTGTTTCCGGCGCCGCCTACGATGGTGGTGCTTTCCTTGGAGATGGTAACCTTCTCAGCCTTGCCGAGCAATTCAACGGTAGCGTTCTCGAGGGTGAAGCCCCTTTCCTCGGAGATTACGGTAGCTCCGGTGAGGTACGCGATGTCCTGAAGCATATCCTTGCGACGGTCTCCGAAACCGGGAGCCTTGACGGCTGCCACCTTGATGGTACCGCGGAGCTTATTCACCACGAGGGTGGTAAGTGCCTCGCCATCAACGTCGTCAGCTATGATAAGAAGGGACTTGCCCTCACGTGCGATGGGCTCGAGGATGGGAAGGAGGTCCTTCATTGCGGACACCTTCTTGTCGGTAACGAGGACAAGGGCATCGTCAAGGACGGCCTCCATCTTGTCTCCATTGGTCATGAAATAAGGAGAGATATATCCCCTGTCGAACTGCATGCCTTCGACGACCTTGACATTGGTGTCGGTACCCTTGGCCTCCTCAACGGTGATGACTCCGTCGCCATGCACCTGGGACATAGCCTCGGCGATGAGTTTTCCGATAGCGGGATCATTGTTGGCGGAAACGGTGGCCACCTGCTCCACCTTCGAATAATCGGTGCCGACGGACTGGCTTTGCTCCTTCAGGTTGTCAACCACCTTGGCGACAGCCTTGTCAATGCCCCTCTTGAGGTCCATCGGGTTCGCACCGGCGGTGACGTTCTTCATGCCGACGTTGATGATGGCCTGGGCAAGGACGGTCGCGGTAGTGGTTCCGTCTCCGGCCTGCTCGTTGGTCTTGGAAGCAACCTCCTTCACAAGCTGGGCTCCCATGTTGGCAATCTTGTCCTCAAGCTCGATTTCCTTAGCCACGGTGACACCGTCCTTGGTGACCTGGGGAGCACCGAATTTCTTGTCGATCACGACATTACGGCCCTTGGGGCCGAGGGTGACCTTAACTGCGTTAGCAAGCGCATCCGCTCCTTCCTTCATCCTGGAACGAACGTCGACATCGAATTTTATCTCTTTTGCCATAGTGTTTTCCTCCTGAAATTAAAGAATTGCCAAAATGTCCGACTGCCTGACGATAAGGTATTTCTTGTCGCCGACGGTCACTTCGGTTCCTGCATATTTGCCGTAGAGAACTTCGTCACCCACCTTAACTTCCATGGGTTCGTCCTTCTTTCCGGGACCCGCTGCAACAACCTTTCCCTCTTGCGGTTTCTCTTTAGCTGTGTCAGGAATATAAAGTCCTGCCGCCGTCTTGGTCTCGGCCTCCTTGGGCTCTACCAGAACTCTGTCTGCCAATGGTTTGATCATGATTAATATAATTTTTAGTTAATATCCTTTTGATTGTCCGTCCTATTTCCGGGCGCATTACATAAAATCAAAGGATGTGCCACTAGCGCGCAACTGACAATTTGTCAGCGACGACAAAAGACACACTCTCTGTATTTCCCATAGAGTCCACGACCGTAACCGAATGGGTGCCAGGGGACGGGATAATCGACAAGGTATGACGCAGACGTGTCTCTCCAAGATAGGCGTTATCCATATGCCAGTAAACGGTGACCGACGGATCCCTGTGGGCAAGGTAGAAGACCACCCCTTTGACAGAACCGTCCAGCTGACGGGGGATGAAAATGGAACTCCCGTTTTCCGGGTATATGAATTCCATCACGTCAGCGGAGGAAGACGCCGCATTCACCGGTATCGGCTGATATTCAGGGTGTTCTTGTTTATAATACCATTCCATCGCCGGAGTCAGGATAAACCTGGACTTTCCTTCCACCATCCTGTGGTACGGACAGGAATCACCGGATATGGCCTTCCGGGGCAGCAGCAGGGTGTCGGCCCTGTCGCACGAAGGTCCTTTGAGGAAACCTGACATGGAGCAGGTCTCAGCCGTCACGCAGTCCCCGGGCAGAGGCTCCAGGAACCATCCTCCGGATGCGTAGGTACCCTCCGTCCTTGACCTGGGAAGCAAATTGAAAATATCAAACATGACCGGACCGGAAGTCCTCGCCCCTGTCAGCTGCGGCACACCCTCGCCTGATGCGTTTCCTGCCCATACTCCGACCACGAAGTCGGGGTTGACTCCAACCGCCCAGGCATCCCTGAATCCGTAGCTGGTCCCGGTCTTCCACGCTATCTTCCCGACAGAAGGTATCATCCTCCAGTCAATCTCATCAGGCCTGTTGACCTCCTTAAGGGCATCAAGGACATACCACAGCGCAGCCTTGTCCCTCAACGGGAAGGGCTTCCTGCCCTTCGGGGCATGATAATCCGTGCTCCAGTGCATGACCGGCGGAGCCCCGAGCGAATCTGTCTGCTGATACGTGTAGGCCATGGAAGAATAGATGGTAACGATATCGTACAGTGTTCCCTCAGCTCCTCCGAGAATGAGGGAAAGGCCGTAATCGGATGCCGACCTGGTCAAGGTCCCCATACCGCAGGAGCGCAGTATCTCAAGGAACTTGGGCACGCCATACTTCCTGAGCTCATGGACTGACGGCACGTTAAGGGAACGGGCAAGGGCGATGGACGCAGGCACTGCCCCGCTGTAGGAGTGATCGAAATTCTGGGGAGCGAAACCGTTTATATTCACCGGAATATCCGGAAGAAGGGTATAAGGCAGTATATCCCCGTCCTGGAGCATGGCGCAATAGAGCAGAGGCTTGAGGATGCTTCCTGTGCTCCTGGGCGACATGGGTATGTCCACGTTGCTCCCATCCCGTTTCCTTCCGAGATCGGAATTGCCTACATACGCCAGTACCTCACCTGTATGTACATCGGCCACGATGGCCGCCAGGTCCCTGATTCCCCTGGAGGAGAGCTCCCTCCCGAACAGATCGGTCAGGGACTCCACCTGCCGCTGCAAACCAGCATCGATGGTAGTCCTTACCTGGCCGCCGGCCTTTCCCGAAGATGAAATCCTGTCCACGAGATGTGGGGCAAGGGAAGGGAGCGGCAAAGGATCTTCAGGGAGAGGCTCTTCCATCGCAAGTTCAAGTGAATACCGGTCAAGGTGCCCTGTCTTGCAAAGGCGCTCAAGAAGGGCGTTCCGCTTGGAGAGGAGCCTCTCCCTGTTCTTTCCCGGATGCACGGATGACGGAGAATTGGGAAGGACTGCCAGCGTGGCAGCCTCGCCCCATGAAAGTTCGGATGCAGGATGACCGTAATACCTCCATGAGGCCGCATCGATTCCAACAACATTACCTCCGAAGGGAGCATGGGACGCATACATGGCCAGGATCTCCTTTTTCGAGCAACGAAGCTCGAGCCTCATGGCAAGGATGCTTTCAACCATTTTCTGCCAAAGCGTCCTTTCCTTCCTCCTGGACATCCTGACCACCTGCATGGTGAGCGTGCTGCCGCCGGAAACGACCCGCCCGGCCTTGAGGTTTCCGTAAGCAGCCCTGACAAGGGACACTGGATTGACACCGGGATGGAAACGGAACCACCTGTCCTCGAACTCTATGATGGCGGTGGCGAACTTTTCCGGGACGGTATCGCACGGAGGGAAGCGCCACTGCCCGTCAGATGCTATCCTTGCGCCGAGAAGCGTTCCTTCACGGTCGGTGACCACAAGTGAATAGCCGATGCCGCGGAAGAGGTCCCGCGGCAAGCAGAAAAGGAAAAGGATCAGGAGGATGGCAAGTACCGCCCTCAGACGTTTATTCCGTCGCCCTGACCATCGCTTTTCCTGAGGAGGTGAAGGCATTGACATGGGCATCATACATTGCCTCGCACTTTATCGAAGGCAGGGTAAACTCTCCGGCATATGCAGCCCTCAAGGTGGTCTTGAAGGTCTTCGACCCGCCGGCAGGAAGGCTGAAATACCATATCATCCTGTCATCGCGGACGTCGGTGTAGTCACTCTCGGAAGAAGTCCTTCCAAGAAGGAGCCTCTCCCCGAAAATCTCCCAACCGGAAGGAATCGTCTGGGTAAGGGCAAGGGAAGACCGCTCCGAAGCGCCTCCCGCATTGGCAACAGTAATTACTGACGTGAATTCAGTCCCCTGCACCAGGTCAGAAGGATCCACATTGCGTCCGTTCATGTCATAATAGGACACCTTCAACGTCAGGCCTTCCGATCTTGCACGTATTCCGCCGGCAGGCGCTCTCCCCACGGTCGTGAGCACGGCGTAGATGGTCCCGGAGGCGTTGTTCTTCACCTCGACCTGCCCGGAGGAAGGATCAGGCGAATATGAGACTACGCTCTTGGCGCTCCTGATGTTTTCGGACCTGTCTCCCTGAATCAAATCAAGGTCGAAAGCCTCTGTTGACACCTTGGAAGAGAGCCTGTCCAGGGCAACGGCTGCAAACGCGCACTCCTGGGTTACATACCAAAGCGGGGAAAGGGCCTCGGCCACATCCGACGCGGCATCAAGCGCTTCGGGGACCATATCCGCAAGGGCCAGGGCACTCACTGCAACGGCCTTGTCCCTGATGGGCGACGAATAGGTCATCTCTCCCATAGGCCTCGGAGATGAATCCATCCTGAGCGAAGAGATGATCTGGGATGCGATGCTCTTCTTGCCGCAGACGGAATATGCGCTGGACAGCATCCACCCCGCCCGCATGGAAAGGGAACCGTTCTCCTTCAAGCGGTTCATAGCGCCGTTGTCCGGTTCCGAAGAGAGGGCGAGGGTGTAGAGCCGGTATGCCTGGTCAAGGTCGTCGCTTCCGGCAGTTCCAGCCCTCCATTCCCTGGCCGACTTCTTCTGGAAATTCGACCAGCTGGCCTTGACGGCTTTACTGACAGGGTATCCGGACTCGGAAGCCAAGGACATGAACTCCCCGGCCATCGATGTCACCCAACGGTCGGAAACCGTACTGCCTGGCCACAGCGAGAAGTCTCCTCCTGGCAATTGCCTGGAATACAACGTATTCAGCAGGCCCGGAATCATCCTGTCCGCCTCCCCGGAACGCTTCTCGTCCAGGAAATCCTTGATAGAAAGAAGGATGAGTCCCTTGGCCGCCGTCTGTTCAGTGCAGTCATAAGCATAGGATTTCACCCAGTCGAACAGGGCGACGTAATCAACTGACGGGGTTGACGCGAATTCCAAGGCAGCAGAAGCCGCATCCCCCTCAGGGATTACGAACTTATGGGAAGATCCCCCCGGAATCGCTGTGCGGCTGACGCTTGTAACAGATGGATTGGGATCCCGCACTTCGACGCTGACGGTCTGGGATGCCTTATGACCTCCTCCCGAAGCGGAGACTTTGACAGTTGCAGTCCCTTCACCCTCAGCTTTCAGGCGGAAACCAGCCAGGACATCGGTCCCGTCCTGGAAACTGACGCTGCAGCGGGAAGGACCGTCTATGCTGACAGGTCCGCTGACGCTGACCTCGACATCAGCCTTCTTGACATTGTCTTCCATGGCAAACACGTTCACTGGAAGATTGACCTTCTCACCTGTACCAAGCACCCTTGGAACGGTAGGCAGAACCATGAGAGGGGACCTGACGGGAACGGTTTTCTCGGCATTGCCGTAGGCGCCGTCCTGTCCGGCCACGACCATCACACGGACACTGCCGACGTACATAGGCAGCTTTATGACATGGGAAGAAGACCCGGCTAAAAGGGTGAAAGGTCCAAGGAACTTGACAACTGGATTGAACCTGTTGTCCTTACGCGTATTCACTATCACGCTCTGGTCGCCGCCGATGCTGAACATCGGGCGGAACCTTCCGTTGTAAGCCCCTATCACCTGGTCGTAGATATCCCAGGTCTTCACTCCCAGAGCCTCCCTGGCATACATGGCATTCCATGGATCGGGAGTCTTGAAGTTGGTGAGATCGAGCAGGCCCTCGTCCACTATTGCAAGCGTGTATGTCATCGGCTTGCCGTTTTTCTCCTTCACCTTCACCGTGAACGATTCCTCCGGACGGACGGCATCAGGCATGGTGATGACGGGAGAAAGAACCGAACCCGGATCCTCCACGATGACGGGACGTACACCGTAAAGCCTTACAGGCAGGTCGTTGCCCGCATCTGCATGTGGTTGGAGAAGGGTGACATGCAAATAGAAATTAGGGGCCATTCCGGACGTAACCTTCAATTTGAACGTAGCATCCTTTCCGTCGATGCGCACCCATTCCCTGGATATAACTCCCCTGGAATTCTCGACCGAAACCAGGGCTTCGCCCCTCACGGTCGCCGGGATGAAGACAGAGACCGTCTCCCCTACGCGGTATGAGTCTTTGTCGGTGTTGAACGAAAGCATCGACAAGGCGGAAGGATCTTCCGCCGCTGACCTTCCGCGGGAAGCGGGCCAGTCGGCATATATGATGCCGCCGGACACATGGCCGCTCTCCGTATCCCTGACGTAGACAAGGTAGCGCCCCCACTGGGAATCCTCCACCCTGAACGGCACCTTCGCATCCTGCATCCCGGAAAGGACCTCCCCGGAGGACAGCAGTTCCGAACCGATACCGTTTTCATACGAGACAAGGCTCTCATTCCACGACTCCCACCACCATCTCCACTGGAGCTTGTATATCCTGTATTCCACCTTCCGACCGGCAATCCTCTTCCCTTCAGGATCCACCACGGCGACGCCGAAGGAATGGTCCGTGCCGGTCTCCACGAATCCGCCCCGTCCCGTATCCGGAAGCCTGATTCCGACATAGCTGTCATATGGAGAATAAGGCATGGTTACGGTTGAATAACTGACATCGCCGCCGGGCTCGGACACCGAGCAGACTACATCAGCCCTCAGCATGCCGGGAGCCCCTTCCGCCGCAGGCATTTCCACATTCCTTGAAATATTGCCGGAAGCGTCGAGGGTACCATCTAGGATCTGGTAGCTTCCGCCCTGGTATTCACTCATGGGACGGATGAACGTATAGTCCTCGAAGCCCTTGAATGAATGGTTGCCCGAGGAAAGCTCCATCTTCATCCCGGCGGACAGTCGCGAAGCAGGAGGTCCGGTCAGCCATCTGGAAGAAAGCGACACTTCCATTTCCTTTCCTCCCCGTATTACCTTGTCTCCGAGATTGGTCTCAATCTTCAGCCTGTTCGGCTTCACCGTCTCAATCCTAAGCGATTTGTGGAAAGAAGCGCCTCCCACCTTGAACCATGCGTTCCAGGAACCGGTCGGATCCGAGGCCTGGGTGGGAACGGAGAAAACATAGAACCCGTTCTTTCCGCCGGTACAGATCTGCTTTGCATAGAACTGGCCCCCGGGGGCGTAGAGTTCCATTACAGCAGGATGGGTGTCAGGCAGTTTGTTCTCCCTGTCGTCAACGACCATCGTAAGATGGAGGGTATCGCCGGGACGCCACACTCCCCTCTCCCCGTACACGTAGGCCTTCAGTCCCTTCTCGAGGGTCTTTCCTCCGACATCGAACCGGCTGAGGGAATTCTCCTTGCCGTCCGCGACCTTGAGGTATGTCTTGGAACTTCCCTTGGCGGCCACCACGACGAAAGGTTTGCCTGTAAGACTGATTTCAGCCAGGCCTTCAGGGTCGGTCTTCGCAAAACCAATCTCTTTCAGCTGATAATCATACACGGTAAGGCCTGCATTGAACACGGGATCGGCTGTCTTTATGCTGCTGACGCTGGCCCAGATCCTGTCTCCGCCTGAATATTTGGCGATTACGCCGAGGGAGGTGGTCATCAGGTTCTTCTCGGGGAAAGAATAGGCCATGTAATAACTCGGCTTGAGAGGGTTGTCCCTGTCTCTCCAGTCATACTGCGTCCAGTCGTAATCGCTGTCATAATAGAACGGTTCGGGCACATCCCACACGGCCAGTTCCTCTTCCGTCGGATCATCGGAGGAGAAATCGATCATACCGTCCGTTCCCCTGGCATAATCCGATCCATAAAGGGAATAGTCCTTGTTGAAGGTGATCCGTATCCTGTATATGGCCCCGGGCTCCTCCTTGAACAGGCCGGAAAGGTCGACCGAGAAATCCTGCCAGTGGCGGAGGTCCTTGGACGGATCCGCATCAAGCCGGACTGTACGCTTGCATACCAGCCTTCCGGAACGCCTGATATTGTTTCCACCGTCCAGGTCATTTTCCTGGAGGAATGAAAGGATGTTGTCTTCGTATATTTTGATGACCCTGATGTCAACCGCATTGAGGTTCACGGCCTGGAAAGGGAGTATCAGCTGCCTGGTATCCGGCAGGATGGTTCCGGAAAGGGGTATCCTCACGCCAGGTTTCGGCTCGCTGGATGCGAATGCCTTCGAAAATGTCTCCCCAAGAGGAGTGCCGTCATGGCTCTTCAGGCCAGGATCGACGGTAAGGGTTACGGGATCGTCCGAAGCCCCTTCGAAATACACCCTGACGATATTGTCGCCGCTTTGGAAATAATGGCGGGACGCCCCTTCCAGGGATACGAGTCCTTCAAGGTCGGTTCCCTCCTTGACGGCATCGGAGAAATAAACCGCCACGCAGGGGCTGTCCCCCTCTTCAAGGACGGCATCGGCAACGGAGAAACCGCCCGTCGCAGGGATGACGACAGTCTGTGACGATGGAGATTTGAACGCTGTCCCGGCCGTCGACAGCGACATGACGAGTTTCCTGTCCTTCTTGTCCCGGGCGAGATTATAGACCTCGAACCTGAAAGTCGAAGGGTCATCTCCCGGGATTATGTCGGTTTCAACCCCATCCGAGGGATAGTCAACGGTGAACATCTTCCTGACGGTCTCGACGGGCACGCTCTCGGTAAAACGGATCAGGCCGTCCACCGATGCCTTTTCGGGAGCCGATGCGGTGATGGTCAGGTCGCCAGGCACGATGGTGGCCACTTTCTCCAACACAAGGAAACGGAAGGTGAACCTGCGGAACCTGTGCCTTACCTTCATTACCTTGTCCAGCCTGAAACGGGCTGTGTACGCCTGTCCTGGCCTCATCGCATCCGCATCAGGGATAAACTCCACCACGTCGGGGGACGCCCATCTGGCGGTTCCCCTCAATGAAGGGGAAAAGGTTATCACCCCATCTTTCAGTTCAGCCCCTGTCACGGCTCCGTCAACCTTCGACGTGAGCTGTACCCTGACGGTGGACTTGTCCGATACTATACCTCCCGTATATGACTTGATGAAAGTGGCGAACTCGGTGCTCACCGCCCTGCTGCGTCCGAACCTGCTGCAGGAGAACGTTACGACAATCAACAAGAAAGCGGCACAGAGCCGGGTAATCCTGAAAAAGTTTCTCATTACTGCGACGGATTATTATTCCGCTAATATAACAAAAATTCTCGTAGCGAGGAACTCAGTCGGAATCGAAAAAATCCGCATAGTCCGTAAAATGTTAATGTTCTTTTGTTACCTTTGATACGCACAATCATTCCACATATGAGAAAAACCACGTCGATAACCAGCATCTTGGTAGCTTTAATGACCACGATGTCGCTTCCGATGACGCAGAGTTGCTTTGACAAGCGAAACTTAAAGGACAGCATCGTCCTCGAAACCGAGTCTTTCAAGTTGACAGTTGGGAAAGACGCCCTGGTGAGATCCCTCATCGTTAAGAAAACCAATAAGGAAATGGTTCTGGGAGGAGCGGGAGTGCCCCTCTTCTCTGCCACACAAGAAAGGCCCTTCAACAATGAGATTAAGCTACAGCATCCGAACACCAGGACAACTTACGATGCCAACTCACTCTCCTGGGACGGAGAGAAATTGACCGTAGGGTTTGACACCGCCCCTTACGATGCCGTGGTCAAAGTTGAGAAGGGGGCCGGCTACCTCAGGTTCATTTTGGAGGATTTCATCTGTAAAACCCCTGGATATGAGCATCTTGTCATGGATGCTCCTCCAGTTGCCGAGTTCCGTATCCTTCAGCTTCCCGTAAAAGAGCGTAAGAACTTCGGAGAATGGCTGAACTGTATGTGGGATGACGCCTCAGCTATCTGTGTGGCGGGATGCGACCCTTGGTCACAAATCTGGCATGAGGACCGTCCCGGCGGCAAGATCCTGACAGCAGATCTCTTTTCCGGCAAGAAACTCCGCGGTGGTTCCGCAGCTATAATCGCAGCTGACGGTAAGGAGCCCTTCCTCGATGCCATGGATGGCTTTGAAGCTGACCTCGGTCTCCCCCGAGGCGTTCAAAGCCGACGTTCCCCTATGCTCAACCGGTCCATCTACTGGACAAGTGAGGCTGTTCCTTCTAATATCGACCAGATTATAGCCGTCGCCCAGAAGGCAGGTCTCAAGATGATGCTGTTCTATTACCCTTGTTTCGTCAAATCAAAAGACTATAAACTCCTCGGTGATTATGACCTTAGAGATGAGTACCCGGGCGGTTACGACGACATCAAGAAGATGCTTGACAAAGTTAAGGCCGCTGGAATCACTCCCGGCTTCCACACCCTCCAGACCCACATCGGAGTGGAAAGCCGTTATGTCACTCCATCGATTGACCCACGCCTCAACCTCAAGCGCCTCTTCACACTCAAGGAACCCATCCCCTCTTTCGGAGAGGTCACGGAAATCTTTGTGGAAGAGAACCCTGCCGACTCTCCACTACGCGACCGGGTGAGAGTTATCAATATGGGAGGTGAAGGGTTCTCCTATGAAAGCTACACTACAGAGCCTCCATTCAAGTTCACAGGTGTGAAACGAGGGACTTTCAATACAGCCCCTGTTGCCCACCCCAAAGGTGAGATAGGTGGCATTCTCGATATAAGTGAATACGGAGCCACCTCGTTATATCTTAGCCAGGACAACGACCTGCAGGACGAAATAGCAGAGAAGATCGCCCGTATTTATGACTGCGGTTTCGAATTCTTGTACTTTGATGGATCTGAAGGTGTAAATCCCCCGTGCGGAATCAACGTCTCACTAGCGCAATACAGGGTTGCGTCCAAACTCGCCAAAATGCCCGTCTTCACAGAAGGCGCCGCCAAATCCCATTTCGGTTGGCATCTACAGGCGGGAGCAAATGCCTTCGATGTATTCCCTCCTGAAGTCTTTAAGGAAAAGATCCTCGAATTCCCCTACGCCGAAGCTCCCAAAATGGCCATGAATATGACCCGCGTCGACTTCGGTTGGTGGGACATCAGACCGGAAACCACCCCGGAGATGTGGGACTTTGCGGACAGCAAGGCCGCCGAATGTCATTGTCCTGTCGCCATCCAGTTCTCATTAAAAGCCCTAGAGTCCAATCCCCATGCGGATGAACTGCTTGCGGTACTGAAGAAATGGGAGGAATACAGGGAGAAGGAAGAATAGAAGAAAAAACACCCGGGGCAGAAGTCCCGGATGTCCATGAGATGTCTATGAAAAAACTACTTCTCCTTCACGGAGAATTTGTATATGCAGACCTGGGTGTAGGTGTCTCCCGGATTCAGGATGATGGAAGGGAAGGAAGGCTGGTTCACGGAATCAGGATAGTGCTGGGTTTCAAGAGCTATGGATGTCCTGAAATTCAACGGCTCGCCATACTTCCCGGTGGTCTTCCCGTCGAAGAAGTTGCCGGAGTATATCTGGATTGCGGGCTGGTCGGTAAGGACGGTCACGCAACGCCCTGATTTCGGATCCCACACGGAGCATGCCTCATGCACGGGTTCCTTGCCGGTAAGGCACCAGCTGTGGTCGTAGCCGTTTCCGTTCTTAATCTGCTCGTTGTCCCTCATGTCAATCCTCTCGCCGATCGTATGGGGCTCACGGAAATCGAACGGGGTGCCGGTGACATCCATGAGTTCTCCGGTAGGGATGCTCATCTCATCTATGGCCACGATCCTGTCGGCGTCCACCGTCATCACATAGTCGAGTATCTGCTCCGTACCTTCTCCCCTGAGGTTGAAGAACGGATGATTGGACATGTTGACGGGGGTAGCCTTGTCGGTAACCGCCTTGTAATCAACGCGGAAAGAATTATCCTCGGTAAGGGAGTACTTCATTTCGATGTCCAGGTTCCCGGGATAACCCTCCTGTCCGTCAGGACGGAGATAGGTAAGGGTGATGGAACTCGGGGTGCTTTCCTTCACGGTCCACACGACATTGTCCAGACCGAGCAGGCCACCGTGGAGGGTGTTCACCTTGTTGTCGTTGGCGGGAATCTGGTAGAGGGTGTCATTCACATAGAACCTGGCGTTGGCGATACGGTTGGCAACGGGGCCGACGCAGGCTCCGAGGAAACGCTCTCCGACGGGATTCACATATTCGTCGAGGGTTGCATGGCCGCAGACGATGTCGGCCATGTTGCCCTTCCGGTCAGGGGTATAGAGGGAAACCACCCTGGCCCCGAAATTGGTAACCTGCATGGCAATGTCGCCGGCCTTAAGGGTATAGAGGGCTACGGCCTGTCCGCCGACAGTCCCCTCAAAATCCTCGGCAGGGAACAGTTTCGCAGTCTTCTTGCCGCAGGAGACTACGGCTAGAATGACGGAAACCAAAATCACAACCTTTTTCATGACATTATAATTCTAATGGTTTTCAAAACCTATTTGCTCTGGCTGATGGCAGCCTGGGCGGCGGCAAGACGGGCGATGGGCACGCGGTAGGGCGAGCAGGAGACGTAGTCGATCCCTATCATATTGAAGAAAGATATGGAATCAGGGTCACCGCCATGCTCTCCGCAGACTCCGCACTTGAGGTCAGGCCTCTTGGACCGTCCGGACTGCACTCCGAACTCCACGAGTTTGCCCACACCCTTGGTGTCGATGGTCTGGAACGGATCGGCATCCAGGAGCTTCTGTCCGAGGTAGTCGCCCATGAAGGTTCCCACATCGTCGCGGCTGAAGCCGAATGTCATCTGGGTAAGGTCGTTGGTACCGAAGGAGAAGAACTCGGCAGCTCGGGCCATGCGGTCTCCGGTGAGGGCTGCACGGGGAATCTCTATCATGGTACCGAAATGATACTCGATGTTTATGCCGAACCGGCCTTCAACCTCTGCCTTCACACGGTCGCAGATGGATTTCTGGAAGCTGAGCTCGCGTGCTGAGATGGTGACGGGGATCATGATCTCCGGCTGGGGGTTCTTTCCGCTCTGGATGAGTTCCGCCGTAGCCTCGAAGATAGCCTTGTACTCCGTCTCGGCGATGAGAGGGAAGGATACGTGGAGACGGACTCCGCGGTGTCCCATCATGGGGTTGATTTCGTGAAGTGCCTCTCCCCTCTTCTCGATTTCCTCAACGGAAACGCCGAGGGACTTGGCCAGGTCGGCCTTCTTATCCTCGGTCTTGGGAACGAACTCATGGAGAGGGGGATCGAGGAGACGGAACACTACAGGCCTGCCGTCCATGATGGAAAGGGTGCTCTTCACCGCAGCCTTGATGTAAGGTTCAAGGTCGGCGAGGGCTGCCTTGCGCTCCTCCTCGGTGGTGCAGAAGATCATCTTGCGGAGCTTCTGGAGAGGGAGTTCTGAATTCTTGCCATAGAACATGTGCTCGATCCTGAACAGGCCGATGCCTTCGGCGCCGAACGAAAGGGCCTTGGCTGCATCCTCGGGGGTGTCGGCATTGGTCCTCACCCCAAGCTTGCGGTACTTGTCAACTATGGCCATGTAATCCTGGAAGAGAGGGTTCTCGGTAGCGTCCATGGTGTCGATCTTGACTCCATAGACCAGGCCCTTGGTGCCGTTGAGGCTGATCCAGTCGCCCTGTTTGAATTCGGTGGGATTGTTTCCGAAGGTCACCTTGCGGCCCTCGAAATCGATATGTGTTTCCTCGCAACCGACAATGCAGCACTTTCCCCATCCCCTGGCTACCAGGGCTGCATGGGAAGTCATTCCACCACGCTGGGTAAGGATACCGGCGGCGGCCCTCATTCCCTCAATGTCCTCAGGAGAAGTCTCTTCGCGGATAAGGATGACGCTCTTGCCTTCCTTCATGGCATCCATCGCATCCTCGGAAGTGAACACTATGGTACCTACGGCTCCGCCTGGAGATGCGGGAAGTCCCTGGGCTACGGCCTTCGCCTTCCTCTCGGAAGCGGGATCGAGGATAGGATGCAGGATCTCGTCAAGCTGTGCTGGAGAAACCCTCATCACGGCTGTCTTCTCGTCGATCATGCCTTCCTGGACCATGTCGTGAGCCATCTGGAGAGCTGCGAGACCGGTCCTCTTGCCGATACGGCACTGGAGCATCCAGAGTTTGCCTTCCTGAATGGTGAACTCGATGTCCTGCATATCATGGAAGTGCTCCTCGAGGCGGCTGCGGATACCGTCAAGTTCCTTGTAAACGTCGGGCATGGCCTTCTCGAGCGAAGGGAGATTCTTGTTCTTTTCGGTCTTTGTGGCCTCATTGAGAGGGTTGGGGGTACGGATACCGGCAACCACGTCTTCACCCTGGGCGTTGATAAGCCATTCGCCATAGAAATGGTTGTCACCGTTGGCAGGGTTGCGGGAGAATGCCACTCCGGTGGCGGAGGTATCTCCCATGTTGCCGAACACCATGGACTGGACGTTGACGGCAGTTCCCCAATCATCGGGAATTTTCTCGATCCTCCTGTAGGCTATTGCCCTCTTTCCGTTCCAGGACTTGAAGACACCGCCGATGGATCCCCAGAGCTGCGCCTTTGCATTGTCAGGGAACTCCACTCCGAGGACTTCCTTCACGCGGACCTTGAACTGTTCGGAAAGTTCCTTGAGCTCTTCGGCGGTGATTTCGGTATCGGACTTGTAACCCCTCTTCTCCTTAAGGTCGGCCATCATCCTGTCCAGCTGCTGGCGGATGCCCTGGCCGTCTGCGGGCTCGATGCCCTCGGCCTTCTCCATCACGACGTCGGAATACATCATGATAAGACGGCGGTAAGCGTCATAGACGAACCTGGGGTTGCCGGTCTTCTTGATAAGTCCGGGAATGGTGGCGGAGCAGAGTCCGATGTTCAGGATGGTGTCCATCATACCGGGCATGGAGCTTCTGGCACCGCTGCGGCAGCTTACCAGGAGCGGATCCTCACGGTCTCCGAACTTCTTGCCCATCAGCTTTTCAGTGGCGGCGAGAGCCTTGGCGACATCGTCTTTCAGCTCATTCGTATAACCGCCTCCGAGCGCGTAGTACTCGGTGCAGCATTCGGTAGTAATGGTAAATCCGGCAGGGACAGGCATGCCGAGCTTGCTCATTTCAGCAAGGTTGGCGCCTTTTCCTCCAAGAAGTTCCCTCATGTGTCCGTCTCCTTCGGCGGTCTTTCCACCGAAACGGTAAACTCTCTTTTTCTCTTCGAACATAGTTATCTTGAATCTAAATTAATATCGGGTTAGTTTGGAAAGCCTGCAAAAATACTATAAAATCTCGAATATCGAAAATGTGCAGCGAATTACAGCAGCCTCGCGGCGAGTTCCGAGAGCTCGCTGCGTTCTCCCTTGCGGAGTGAGATGTGCTCGAAAAGCTTCTGGCCGTCCATCTTGTCCGACAGGTGCGTAAGTCCGTTGGACCACATGTCGAGGTAAGGCTGGTCAATCTGGAAAATATCCCCCGTAAACACCATCTTGGTGCCTTCGGCGGCCCTTGTAATGATGGTCTTGACCTCATGCGGGGTAAGGTTCTGGGCCTCGTCGATGATAAAGAAGGACCTGCCGAGGCTGCGCCCCCTGATATAAGCCAGGGGCTCGATCACTATCCTGCCCTCATCAATCAGCCTCTGGATCTTCAGGGCCTCCTTGCTTGAGGCGCGGAACTGTTCCCTGATCACGGCGACGTTGTCCATGATGGGCTGCATGAAAGGGGACATTTTCCTGTCCTTGTCCCCAGGCAGGAATCCTATGTCCTGGTTGCCGAGCACCACGGCCGGACGGGTGATCACGATCTGATCATAATCCCTTTCCTGCTCGAGGGCGGCGGCGATGGCTATCAGCGTCTTTCCGGTTCCGGCGCCCCCAGTGAGGGAGACAAGCGAAATCTTCGGATTGAGGCAGGCGTCCATGGCAAAGACCTGCTCGTCATTGCGTGGCCTGATACCGTACGCTTCCTTGGAACGCACGAGGATTATGACATCACGGTCCCAGTCGTACCTGGCGCAGTGCACCTTCCCTTCAGAGTCCCTGAACTTGTACAGCTGGTTCGCCTGTGGGCGGCTTTCTACGAGCCCCTTCCACTGAACGCAGTTTTCCGGGCCGTTAAGGATGGAATGGACCTGGTCGGCCGTAATATCGTCCAGGAAACGGACCTCCCTTTCCCTGTCTTCCACCTTCTTTTCCTCCACCCTGTCGGTGAGATAATCCTGGACCTCCATCCCCGCAGCCTTGGCCTTCAGCCGGAGGTTGATATCCTTGGTCACGAGAGCCGTAAACCTCCCGGGATTGTTGTCCCTCACCCACATTGCCGTAGCCAGGATCCTGTGGTCCTGGGTGTCATCGTGGAAAAGGTCCTTGAATTCCTCCGCGAACGGATGGTTGGGTTCCACCCTGATGCACCCCAGCCCCTTGGCAATCTGCACCCCTCGCTTCCCGAACTTCTTGCCTTCGGTGATCCTGTCGATTTCCCTCATGAATCCCCGCGCATTATAGCTGAGGGCGTCGTTCCCTTTCTTGAACTTGTCGAGTTCCTCCACCACGGCGACCGGGATGACCAGGTCATTTTCCTGGAATTTCTTTATCGCCTTGTAGTCATGGAGGATGATATTGGTATCAAGGACGAATATCTTCGGGTTTGTCCTGCTGCCATCTTTTTCGGGCACGTTAGCGTATTTGGTCATATGGTTTTAATGGAATCTTAATCTGTCGTCAGTCTTCTCCCTCAGGGGCCTGGCTGCTCATAAGGCTCTGGAGGATTCCGGCGATGCCGGAAGAAGAGTTGTTGCATATCTCAAGAGAACCGTCAGCGTTGGGATGCCCGATGGGATACCACACGACATCCTGGAGCAGGAGTTCCGCGTCGAGGTAATCATAATCTATGTCGCGGATCTGGATGATCACGCCGGGGACCTCCCCGAACAGCACGCGGACGATACCCTTCTCCCCGGAAGCCCTCATCACGTCACCCACGTCGATCCTCGCGCCCACATGCTCCCCGCACATCGAATCCAATGCGGTGAGAAGGCCTCCGTCACCTACCGAAGTTCCGGAAAGCACCACCTTGTCCTCGACCAGTTCCCTCACCACTTCGAAGCAGTCGACGAAATAGTCAGCATCCCGGATTTCCGGGAAGACGCTTCCGGCAGTACCGAAGGATTCCGCAAGCAGGGAACCGCCCAGGCGGTAGTCGCAAGAATCGAATGGTATATACACTATCCAGCTCTCCGGGTCAGGCACAAGCCTCAACGGACAGGAACGGCTCCTTCCCATATAGACACCCGTAGGTTCAGCCCTCGTTTCCTCCAGCCCTTCATCCCCTTCGACATCATCGTCGGCATCCGCATCCCCGCGGGAGGCATCGAGGGAGGCGTCGAAGGAGACGCGGCATGCGTCGGACGACCCGGAATACGAGAAGCCGGAAAGGGATATCCCGAGACTGTCTATATAGTCGGCGGCGGCTTCGGCGGAATTCCAGAAAGCCGCCATGTTGCCGAGGACGGAAGGATTCCATTTCCACTCTGCCCTGAGGCAGATATCCTGCAGGCGGAAATGCCCCCTCAGCCAAAGGGTATCGGCCAGGGCGGCGGCGATGCGGCTCCTGGTGAACGGGCCGGGAAAGAACATCTGGAAAGCCCTGCGGGACTTTTTCATCCTGGATGTCCTGGAAAGGTAATCCATCGTCAGGGACGGGTCGTAGGAATTGGATGAGGGAGCGGGGTCCACCACTTCATCCACGACGGGTTCCAAGGCCCCTTCAGGCCTGACAGGAGCCTCGGCATCCGGCGACAGACACTCCTGGAGCATCTGACCGGGAGGCAGCGCGGGCGCACTGCCGTCAATCACATATTCGGACCATAGGGGCGAGACCTTTCCTGTCATCTGGATTATCAATATCTGCTCAAAATTAGTTATTTTTGGGATTAGTTCAAAAAAAGCATCATGCAAAACACGCCGGAAGGCGACGAAACCACCCTCGGATGAACAAAGTACACTGCCTGAAAAAGTTCAGCAAGAAAGACTACGACCAAAAGATAGAGAGGATTTTCAACCGATTCCCCTCAGTGCAGAAAACATCCTTCGCCCAGGCATATAAGCCGGGCCTCGGGCACATGCTGGAATTCGATTCAGCCTTGGGGTTCCCCTCCAGGTCATTCAGGAGCATTCATGTTGCCGGGACCAATGGAAAGGGTTCGGTAGCGAGCATGATGAGTGCCGCCCTCGCCGGGTGCGGAAAGAAAACCGGGCTTTATACCTCTCCCCATATCCTCGACTTCCGGGAAAGGGCAAGGATAGTGTCGGAGGACTCCTGCACACTCATTCCGGAAGGATACGTGTGGGATTTCCTGTGCCGGTGGGAAGACACTTTCGAGAGGCTCGACCTTTCCTTCTTCGAGATAACCACCGGAATGGCTTTCAAATGGTTCGCCGATGAAAAAGTTGCCGTAGCCGTAATTGAAACGGGGCTGGGAGGAAGGCTGGACAGCACCAACATCATAACCCCGGACCTCAGCATAATCACCAGCATCGGCATGGACCACTGCGACATCCTCGGAGACACCCTCGGCAAGATCGCCTCCGAGAAGGCAGGGATAATGAAAGAAGGTGTTCCCGCGATAATCGGGGTCACGGACCCGGAGACCGAGCCAGTATTCCTATCCAGGGCAAAGGATTTCTGCACTGTGACATTCGCCGACAGGTCTTTCCCTGTTTCCCATCCGGCAGTCGAAGCCGTGTACGAGGGCATGGACCTCAAGGGGGAATACCAGAAAACGAACCTCGGGACCGTATTCGCTGCGATTGATATCCTCAAAAAAGATCCATATTACAACTGCCTGGACGACGAAGGGAAAGTCTATGCCGCCCTCAGGCGGACGGCCGGCATCACAGGTTTCCACGGCAGGTGGGAGAAGGTCTGCAACGACCCTTATACGATACTTGACATCGGTCACAATCCCCCGGCGCTCGAAAAGAACTTCGCCCAACTGGAAAGGTATCTGGAAAACGGAAGATTCCCTTCCCTGACGATCGTCTACGGAGTGATGGCCGACAAGGACCTCGACGGTATCATCCCCCTGATGCCGCGCAAGGCCTCCTATGTTTTCGTCACCCCGGGCACGAAAAGGGCACTGCCCTCCGGGAAGATACTTCAACGATTCCGGGATTGGTTCGCCTCACGCGGGCTGCCCTCTCCCGAAGCCATTGACGCAGGGACCGTCGGGGAAGGCATTTCCATTGCCGCCGGGATGGCCGGAAAACCGTCCCCGGAAGGTCATGGGGGCCTCATCTACATCGGCGGCTCAACCTTTGTAGTATCGGAAGCCATATCATTTTTTTGAAAACAATGAGAAACATTTTGATCCTTGCCGCCGTATCTTCCCTGCTGGCAGGTGCGGCATACATCACAAAGGCAAACTCTGAATACATGAAATCCACTCAGGAAAAAACCGACGGGAACGGGCATGTGCTTGTTTCCCTATGGAAAGAATACAAGGACGCAGAAAACGCAGACAGGCCCAGGCAGCAGGCTGAGGTCCTGGACAGGATCATCAAGGAAGCCTCATCCAGAAGGCTTTCCTGGGATTTCTACGACGCAGCACGAACTTACGAAGAGGTAGTCAGGTCTCGCAACTGGAAACTGAGGGATTCCCTTTCCCGCCAGTTCGCAAGAAGG
>Ga0256405_10005885_pt1 | contig 20422 bp, 17 predicted proteins | sample RumenRJG_02DNA_FD_189096 | JGI IMG/M metagenome (GOLD analysis project Ga0256405, IMG submission 189096) | Bovine rumen microbial communities from Lethbridge, Alberta, Canada - RJG_02 | ecosystem: Host-associated > Mammals > Digestive system > Stomach > Rumen | place: Canada: Alberta... | reverse complement strand
GCTGTAACTGAACGTGAACAATTGAGTTTACAACAACAATTATACACACAGATGCCAACAGAAGTAATGTGACCAACGTATATATTATCTTCTTCATTTTTTAGCACAAAGATTATTAGAAATAATCACTTTAATAAAAATCAATTGCAAAGATATGTATTTTCTTTTAATAAAACAAATTAAAAAACAATATTTCACTATAAATCACTATAAATATAAAAAAAAGGATAATGATGAAACTCTTCTCGAGAAATATGCCACAAGTTATTCATTCATTTTGTTTCTTTGCATACACTGCATACACCAAACATATATCTAATTGATATTCAAATAAATAATATAGTGTATGCAGGCATATAGATAGTGTATGCAAGGGTGTTATTCCTTCTTTTTCACCAGATACTGTTTGCTGCTGCCGACTCTGCGATGCTGGAGTTCTGGCATATTCCAAAGGAAACGACCAAAAGCAGAGACACCATTCGCCTTCAGTCCAGAACCTGCAATCCGGCGAAGTTGGTCGTAGATGGCTGTTGGTGAAAGCCACTTGCCTTCCGTCTCATCCGCAGCAGGCAGATAGTATTCGTTAAAATACTGCATGGCAGGTGGCGTGAGTTGATACTGGCGATTATGATCCATGATTTCCTTCACCTCTTCAGCATTGAACCACCAATCCATATCCTTTTTGACCACCATCCTATAGGCCTGTCCGTAGAGTCCCTCATAATTCGGCTTATAATCCGTCTTGACGGGGGCTGTGAGATTCACGCAGATGAACCTTCTACTACCAGATGGATCACTCAACACGTTGGTCTCATTCGTAGTAGCGATGAATGAGGCATAACGTTTGAACTCCTCGACATGTTTACCGTAAGGACGTTTGATTTTTACATTCGGCAGTTGGATGACATTCTTCAGAAAACCTTCCTGCAGTTTCGGACTAATCGAATTAAACTCGTCGAGATTAATCAATAGGAAGTTGTGCATCGCCTGAAGGGTGGCACGTTTCTCACTCACATCGAGGTTCTCAAGGAATCCCCATCGCAGTTGCGGAGGAAGGATCATACGACAGAAAGTGGTCTTTCCATCACCCTGAGGCGAAATCAGCAGAGGTACTACAGAGTTACCATATTCCCGTTGGGGCATCACCCATTGAGCCACCATGTAGAGGAACCACTTCTTGAACCAAGTCTCCCATTGTGGGATATTGCAGGGCACGCATCTGGCGAGCATCGCAATATGATCCGTCTCCCCGTCCCATTTGTCGTAGCAGTTAGACATATATTCATTGATAGGATCGACTTTGCGGATCATATTCGAGTGGACGAAACGACGAACGTCCTTGTCTCTCGCATCAAGATTATTCAAACGAGCTTCGATAGTCATACCGTTAATGACATTCTCATCGCAAGGTGCCCAGTCTTGCATCCAAGTATTATTGGGCCGATATTCCGTATAGCCCATCACTTCGTTGTAGCGGAACACATATCTGGTTCTCAGAAAATTGATCAGTCTGCGTGTCTCCACACTGATCATCTCACCATCCTTCCTGCGTTTGGGATTTTCCTCAGCATAGACGGCACTGACGATGGCACGTATGCGAGGCCCGTCGTATATCTTCTTATAAACGTGATGGTTACGGATATGGACAAAGGCCTCCTCTTCTGGCATGTTCTTTTCGCAGAGTTTATGGGCAAGATCCGTCATATAGGCATTATAACGCTGCGACTCCACCACATCAGCCGTCTCCTCAAAAGCCTCATGTGCAGCCTGTTGATAGATGAGTTCATAATCTTCGTAAAGATGATAGTCCATTTCGCGCTGTTCGGACCCTGACTCATCAGTAGGCATCAGGTCATTTCTGACGATCTGCACCATCATCGGCGTGACCTGAGGATTATAATAGGGGCTCTCATCGAGGGTCATCCTGAAACTACTTCTTGCAGTAACCGTCTGACGTTCAATCGGTTTTGGGAGTACACCACTATAAGCCCCCAAAGCCACTTCATAAGCTGCTTTGCAGAAAGCATCCATCTCAGTCTCCGTTTGTGGTTTTGTAGATACATCTTTCTGAGATACAGACACCAGGATCTCCACACTCTTGCCATCGGCACCTGTGAAGGCGGCAAAGGTGGTAGGCAGAATCTTCGAGGCTTCTTTGACGGCCTTGATTTCATCAGGTTTCATCAGACCACTGACATGAAGCCACGTCAGACTGTTGAAGGTGGTGATTTCAAGATTACCATTCTCCGTTTTCGTCATCTCCACCAGCGGATGGATCATAGCCATCGGCACATTGTCTTCATATTGGCCCGTATCACCAAAACGGGCAATATAATGGCGGAACTTGCCGATATCCTCGGCTTTCGTGTCAGTTTTGATTCTCTCAAGGAACCACTCTATGGACTTAACCGTCAAGTGGGAAATGTTTTTCTTGTCTGTTCTTACAATTGATAGCTTCATTTTTTCGTGTCGTTTTGTATTTGTCCCATGGGCTGGGACTGTTAGTCCCATGTGGTGGGACAAAGTGTCCCAGGCCCTGGGACAAAATCTTTCAAACTAATAAATCTCAGGTTATAGCCCTGTGAAATCATAATCCTCAAAGGTCTTATCAAAATTCACCTCTATACCTGGCGCGAAACGATGCACAATGTCGATAATCTCCTGTTGCAACTTGGGATTAATCAAGCGCTCACCATCCTTATAACGATAGTAAGTGCCTTTACTGCCAAGGTGCGCCGTCAATGCCAAGCGAATCTGCGTACGGACCTCCCGATACTGCACATTCTTATAGACGGCAGCAATCCCCTGGGCCATTGTCACCTTTTCCATCTTCTGATAGGAATCACATCCACCATCATGATAGTTGTTGGGGAGGACGCACGTCCATCGCTTATACCTCTTGGGGGTATGAATACACACTTGATGACGAAGGCAAGTCTCCGCCATCTCACAATCACTCTTGGGGCACAAGGCCCACCAAAACGGAATTTTTTCATAGTCGAACATACGTGCAAAGGTACTAAAAAATATGGGGATTTGCAAGTTTTTTGTGTCTTTTTTACAATAAATTTGTTTGCATACACTAACGGTTTTGTTGCATACACCAGATTAACCCCTGTTAATCAGTTATTTGCGTCTTAGTGTATGCAGTGTATGCAGATTCTTAAAATTATATATTAGGATCACTCACGCTCGGATTTTCTCAAATAAATTTGGAAAATCACTCGCTTATTCGTATCTTTGCAGCGATGATAGAGTACATCAGACTGTTACGTCCGCTGCAATGGCTAAAGAATGTGTTTGTCTTTGCACCGATCTTCTTCAGCAACAATCTGTTGAAGCCGGAATACTTTTGGCCCACGCTGGTAGTATTTGCCTCGTTCTGTCTGGTTTCGAGCAGCATCTATTGCTTCAATGATCTGAGGGATGTGGAAGCAGATCGTCAGCATCCGAAGAAATGCCATCGCCCGATTGCATCTGGGAAAGTCTCTGTCAATGGTGGTTACGCGATGATGGCACTCAGTATGATATGTGCCTTGGCACTGATACCAATAGCCCCGAGCCCCAATACACCTTATTTATATATTATAGTGGTGGGGTATTGGCTGATGAACGTTGCCTATTGCATCCGTCTGAAGCAATATGCCATCCTGGATGTGTCGATTATCGCCATTGGTTTCGTGATGAGAGTGTTGGCAGGTGGTTTGACAACGGACATCTGGATCTCCCACTGGCTGGTGATGATGACCTTCCTCGTGACGCTTTTCCTGGCTTTCACCAAACGCAACGATGATTATCGTATCTATGAACAGACGGGTACCAAACCTCGTGTCTCGATAACAGGTTACAACAAGACCTTTATCAATGAGGCCACAGCCATCATCGCCTCAGTTACACTGGTTTGCTACATCATGTACACCATGTCGCCAGAGGTCATCCAACGCATGGGGACCCGCTATGTCTATCTCACCAGCGGTTGGGTACTGGCCGGTCTTCTGCGGTATCTCCAGAATATGATCGTCTTCGGCCTCAGTGGCTCTCCCACAAAAAGTCTCGTGAAAGATCATTTCATCCAGTTCTGCATCCTCGGCTGGATTGCTTCGTTCTTTGTGATTATCTATTTGTGAAAGCAGTTGCAATCAATCAGCCACAGTAACAAATAACACATACCCGAACGGATTTTGTATAATAAATGTTAATTTTGGACGATTCATAGTAATTTTCTTCGCGTTTAGGAGATTTCTTCGTATATTTGCCAATTAAAAAACAATTTTAAGATACAAAATTTGACGCATATGAAAAGATTTAATGTATTAGCAGTTATAAGTACGTTATTACTTGCAAGTTGTATCAAAGGAGCAGATTATATGGGCTCAGAGTCAATTCAAACTAACAAGGCATCCCAAGATAAGATTAATGTAAATGCCGCAAAGGTATTTGGAACAAGTTTCAGTGCGGATCAGGATTGGAGTTCAACGAAAAAGTACACAGTTTCTGTTACGGCAGATGCGCCAATGGCAGACATCGCAAAAGTCCAGATTCTGACTGAGGCTCCATATTTTAATGAAGATGCTCGTGTGCTTAATGAAACTTCTGCAAAAAATGGCCAAACAGTATTAATTACTTTCGATTGTCCATCCGAATACACAGAGTTAGTTGCAGCATGTGTTGACAGCAAGGGTGTGTATTATGTGGCAGGATTCAAGGCTGGTGATAGTAGTGTGAGCTTCACAACTAGAGCAAGCACAAGAGCAGAATACGATTTGCCGGCTTTCCCAGATGTTAGTGGGCTGAAGATGAAGTACAGAAATTCCATTCTCTCATATAATGCTATCCGTGCTCAAAAGGCTGGTCTGGATGGCGAAAGCGACAGCATTAAGCCTTGGAAGGATAGTAATTGGGAAAATGAGCGCCTCTGGATGTTTAATAATGTAGGTGATAACACTACTTGGAAAGTAGAAAGACAGACTATTTTTCGTAATGTTACAATAACCGATGCGGAGAAGCAAGGTCTAGAGACAATCTTGTCTGCTGTTGGTGGTAAAAACGGACGTGATAAGACTTATAAACAAGCTAATTTGGAGACCATCCGCAATTCCTCAGTATATCAGCTGACTAGGAACTACTTGGTTACCGACGGAAAAGCACCTATCACTGTATCGCCTGTTCAGATACAAACTACGGATTATTCTAGCATTGCCTTGTATTATTACTATTTTAAGCCAAGCGAGTTGGTTGGCAAGTCGGAAGATGAGCAAATAACTTTCCTAAAGAACCTGCCTAAGTTCAAATGTGTTGATGGTAAGCAGACTAAAGAAGCAAGCGGAACACTTACTGCAGATAAGAAGTTTGATAACGCAAATAATGGTAATTACTTCAAAGTTCACGAATATGTTCTGCCTTATTTTGGTGATGTGACAAGTAGCACTACTACTGATCTTGAAGTGAAGGGGTTCACTATTCCTGCCGACTATTATGTAGGTTTTATGCTGAGAAAGAACAAGAATGACTATAAGGATGCTTACACCTCAAATAACGATATACCTAACTATAAAGGAACAAACTATGCAAAGAAATCTTATGCCAAAATTGAAAATGGTGAGGTATATGCTGATGGTCGTTTGAACGAACAGATTAATCAGTTCCCCAAATTTAATGAGGCAGTAAGAGATAAAGGTATGTTGCTGAATGACCCTCGTGCTGCAATCTTTGGTGCAAATCAAAAGGCATACCTGATGTTTGAAGAAGGATGTGATGTTAATTACGTAGATATTATTGTTGAGATTAATGGTGGCTTGAAAGAGGTTGATGCTGCTCAGCAGATTAATAATAATGTCTATACATTCTGCTTTGAGGATCGTGATTTAGGCGACTATGATATGAACGACGTAGTTATCAAAGCAGAGCGCCTGAACATGACTCAGGTAAAATATTCTGTTGCAGCATGTGGTGCCTACGACGAGCTTTATCTGCGCAATATCGATGGTAAGACATTAAATGAGACCACTGAGATTCACTCACTGTTTGGCGTTGATAATCTCTCAACATTCATCAATACCCAGAGTATGAATAAAGAGCCTGTATCAGAGGTGATAACGGTTGATCCTTCGTTTAGCTTTACAGATTTCGAACAGCAGATATATATCTGGAACGAAACTGCGGGTTATGAAATTAAGATGTCTCAGAAAGGTCAAGATCCTCATGGTATCATGATTCCATGTGACTTCGCATATCCTAAGGAGGAAATCTGTATTAAAGATGCTTATCTAGAGTTTAACAACTGGGGCGCGAATCCTGTCTCATCTACCGATTGGTATCTAAATCCTGTGGAAGATAAGGTAATTAAATAGTGTTCACTGATTAACTCCAAAGAGATAATGTCTGAGGAAAGGACTGAGGCGGATCACATAACTCGCCAATAAAGTAACACCTAATACCAGCAGCGCGATAGATAAGATAACCACGAACTCTATCGCGCTGTTGTTATAACTCTGCAACAGCCCTGCATAAGGCATCAAAAAGCGCGGCAAGAAGAAATAATGAAGCAAATAAATATCAAGTGTTCGTGTACCAACATACTGCAGAGGCTTTGACAGATGAATCCGCTGAAGCCACGAAGCAGAATGACGGAAGAAATAGAATACCATCCACATGCCACTTATACCACCTATATAGAACCTCTGTATTTCATAGATAAGATGGTTCTTATGGGGTGTTGAGGCCACAAAGGCAAAGACAATTGTGATAGCCAGTATAACAAGAGGTTTGTCCGTCCATCGGATAAACGCCTCAAAATGCCTTCTTACCCATGCACCAATGTAGAAAAACAGGAAATATCTCCATACAACCACACTCAAAAAGCCCAAAAACTTGATAACAACTATTTGCCAACCAACGGCTGAAGACAGAATCACATGATAATATCGAGCATAAACAAACGCCCCTAATGCTATCAATAAGGCTACTCCGAAGTCCCATTTCCTACAAAGTCTCACGGTTAACATATAAAGGATAAAAAACTCAAAAAGTACAAACGTAAACCAATAGCCACCTTTCAGCGCACCTAATTGATGAAAGAACTCTGGTGGTGGAGCCAGCAAAAAAAGAAAGATGAATGTAGGCACTAACTGTACCATCATCTTACGACGGGCTACCATCCAAAACGGCTTTCGAGCCATCGTCTCGAATAGCCAACCACTTATAAAGAAGAAACACGGCAGGCGAAACAGAAAAAACACCGCATTGAATCCCAACAAGGAATCTCCCAAACAGAAATGGCAGATATGCGAATAGACCACGAGAATCATTGTGAATCCTCGCATCACATCAATGTATTCAATTCTCTGCGTCGCCATTATGCATGCAAAGATACAGAATTATCCTTAATATCTTGGATAATTCATAAGAATATTGTACTTTTGTCGTATGAAAGAGAGAATTAACTGGATAGATTGGGCTAAGGCACTGGCAGTTTGCAGCGTAGTATTCTGCCACCTGCCGCAATCTCAGGAGTGGTTCTATTATCGCTACCTACAGGCTGATATTATTACTATATTCTTCTTCATTTCTGGTTATTTAAAGAAAGATCATGGTAGCGACAAGGCCAACTGGCAGAAATACTGGCACAGCCTCATCCTACCCTACCTCTTATATAATGCTATCGTCTATCCTTACTGGCTGGTGAAATTTTACATGCTCAATGGTGGTATGCCAGATCTATCCCAGGCCATGCGTCCCATCTTTGGTGCCCTACTCTTCGAACATGAGAATGCATTCTGTGAACCACTCAACGGTCCACTATGGTATCTGCCTGCCATACTCTTTATGCACATCACCATCGATCTGTGCAGAAAGGCCAAGTACCAGCATGTTATTATGATTTCGTTATGTATTCTCTCCGTCATCCTCTATGCAGCCAACAAATACTACTATTTTGCCCCTAATCTGACACCGATGGGTATTCTCAGGCGCCTACCTTATTATTATATTGGCAATGTTATGAGACAGAAACAATTATTCAGAGTTATCAATCCAAGTCGTGATATGGTTGGTTGCATCTTTTGTTTATGCATCAGCATACTATTCTTCCACTGGCATCTCATGGCTTTCAAAGCAGGTCAGCATATTTTGCATATTGCCCTATTCTATCCTGTAAACATTGGTTTCCTCTTTGGCGTACTCTATGGTTGCAAACTACTTAATCGATGCAAATCTGTGATCATCGCAAATCTATCCATGGGTACATTAGTAATTATAGGGCTCCACATGATACCTATAACAGTCACAGATTATGTACTTGAAACTTTTCTTCATTATAATGGTACTATTTGTTACTATTGGTATGAAGCGTTAACAGTTACACTTATCATAGTTGCTATTCTCTACCCCATAATTTTATTGGGAAAGAACCATTTCACTATCCTTCTAGGAAGAAATTAAGCATTTAAACTTTCGAAGAGACAGATCCATTGAGGGATAATTTTATCTTTGGTGAACCGTTGGGATGATTGAATTGCATTGTTTCCCATTTTAATTCTCAAAGGTTTATTTTCTATGAGCAAACAGAGTTTTTCTGCAAAAGCCTCAATATCATAACAACTGACAAGGAAACCATCTTTTCCGTCTGTGATAATCTCAGAAGGACCATATGGACAATCATAGGCTACAACTGGTAGGCCACAACTCATTGCCTCTGGCATGACAAGGCCAAATGGCTCAAACAAGGATGTCGAAACCAATATTGAACTCTCACGATAGGCATCAAAAATCAGTTCTGTAGGTTGATGAATATGAATATTCATATTATGGACCATAGCAGTACCCTCCAGTTCCTGACGTTGCTCTCCTTCGCCATAAATATCCAGATGCCAATCTGGGAATTTTGGAAAAACTATCTGCCAGATTTTAATCATATCCAAGGGTCGTTTTTGATTTTCAAAACGTCCTACCCAGACAATTTTTTTATTATCAAGAGAGGCAACTTTACCCTTATTCAAATGAACAAGATTTGGTACTACTTCCACATGCGGATGATACTTTCGCCATTCAGAAGCATCGTTTTCAGTCAAAGCCACAACACGAGCAGCTTGCTTCAATCCATCCTGCAAAAGTCTTGTGACCAATCGTTGACGAACACCTTTTCTTCCTAATGTTCTAGAACAAATCGAGTGGGACTCTACCACCAAAGGTATCTCACCTTTGACCTTTGCAATGGAATAAACAGGATCTGCAGTCGTACAGACAATCACATCTGGATGTATCACACGGATTCGTTCAGATAATCGCTTTTCAAAAAGCCTTGTTCTTTGCCATCTATCCCACAAACGCCGAAAACCAGAATAACGATACTGCATATGAAACTGTATACCCAAATCTTCCAAATGTACGTGATCTTCTAAATGATATGGAACGATATGGTCGCCTTGATCTGTTGTCAGCATATAGACATCATACCCACACATATTGGCGAAGTAGTTCATTTTGTCCACCAAAACTCGCTCAATACCTCCCCAAACAGCCAAGGAACGAAAAGTATAGAGAAGTCTCATTTCTTTACTAAATTATCTTCAGAATCATCGTAATGGTCTGTCTTATAGAAGATACGGGTAATTCCTTTACCTTGGATCTTTACATGTTCAATAAAACTGTTCCATATTGACTGCTCGCCTATCGTGCCATAACCTGTAACAGGACGTGCTAGACGATGATACAGAAAAGCAATCTTTCCGTAAGGTTTTAATGCCAAAGCCAAAGATCCATCCTCGCCCCTTCGAATATCTGTCCGGATTTTCACCTGACGAGCATAATCAGTTTTAAAGGCAAATACCATTCCCCGAACACACAACTCTGGTCGTTTAAAATGCTGTACAAACAAAAACACATCACGAATTAATTCAAAAAAGAACAAACCGATTTGCGAATGACTTTTATCCGAAAAGAAACTCCAAAAAGCACTGACACATGACACATCTGGTTTTAACAGTTTTTTCATCATCAGATCAACATAATTCTTTGGATAGACAGTATCAGCATCAATACAAAAATAATATTTCCCACGAGCATGATCTAAACCACATTTTCTTGCATAGCCAGGACTCTGCTTCATTTCATTATAATATTGGACTCCTAGCATTTTAAATACATCTTCTGTTCTATCATTTGAATTGTTATTTACACCTATTATTTCCACAGGATAAGCCAACTGCAATTCACTCAAAGACCAAAGGCATGAGGTTAGCCTACACTCTTCATTATATGCAATCACCACAATACTAATCAAGGGGTTATCGCTCTGCATATCAGACAATCGAAAACGGATGTCTTCAATTATATCTCGGGGGATCTCACCAAAAGGTTTCCCGTAGACAGCCCAATATTTATCATACCACTTTCTCATAAAAATACAAATCTTTATCGACTCGGTAATTATTACTATATTATGACGCAAAGATAATAAAAAAAAGAAAAGATGACTCAAAAAGAGGGAAAAAAAAAGGAATTATATCTATTAATTTGTTTTTTTTGCCGGAAAATGTTACTATTTGTAATGGATTTAAGCATCAATATACCATTGATTCCATGAATTCTTTCCACATAGGCATAATAATTTCTGGCCTGTAGCGCTGAACATATGTAACACCTGTTCTGCCCATTTTTTTTCGTAGATCAAAATCCTCTATCAACTGACACACTCTATCAGCAAAAATCAATATATCACGATTTTCCACAAGAAAACCATTCTCACCATTTACTATTTGCTCACCAGGTCCAAAAGGACAGTTAAATGCCACAACAGGTAATCCACAAGACATTGCTTCACCAATAACCAGGCTAAATGACTCGTAATATGAAGCTATTATAAATATAGAGCTTTCAATATAGTGCTTATATATATCAGATGTTGGAGGGTGACATTTAATATTGTAATCGTAATGATTAATGACATCTTTTAAGAAATCCTCATATACTCCCTTACCATACAATTCCAAACTCCAATCGGGATGTCGTTTATTCACCAATTTCCATATTTCTACTAGATCAGGAATTGCCTTCTGATAAAAAAAGCGACCAACATAAATCACCTGTTTATTCTCCAAGGAACTATATATCCCCTTTACATTAAAATGGATAAAATTGGGTATTACTACTACGTGATTATGAATAGTTCGCCACAAATTCGCATCTCCTTCAGTAAGAGATACTACACTATCAGCTTTCATAATTCTATGCTTTTGTAATCTATACTTCCAACGATTTTTTAAAGAATTGTTTGGCAAATCCATTATATAATCATATCCACCATGTGATTCTATTATTAGTCGAGCATTTCCTTTCGTCTTCAATAAATGATTAATGGGGCCGATTGTCGTCGTAATAATAATATCTGGTTTCAAATTATCTATATAATCCTTCAGCTTATACCTAAGAAGAGTCAAACGTTTATACTTGTCCCACAATCTATGAAGACCCCGATATCTATATGACTGATAAGTCATGATACCCAAATCTATGTATTCGACCCTATCATCTATTTGAAATGGCATTTCATGACAACCTTGATTATATGTCAATAAGGAAACCTTCTCATTATAACTATTGACAAGATAGTTCATCTTGTCAACAAGAATGCGTTCAACACCGCCATAAATAGTCAAACATTCATAAACATATAAAATTTTCATACACCAAATCTTTATTAAAAAATCAACCTTATAGTAGATGGTTTCAGCGACAAAATTACAAAAAAAAATTAAAATAACGATTATTTGCCCCCCAAAAAAGTTTTATTTGATTAAAATTACTATATTTGCAAATATTAATCCACAAAACGATTTAAAAAAGAAAGATTTATATGGACTTAAGCATCATCTTACCTGTGTACAATGTTGAAAATTATATCCGACCTTGCATGGATAGTATATTCAAACAAAGATTAGATGAAAACGTCACTGAAGTCATTATTATAAATGACGGCACCAAAGACAGAAGCATGGAAATGATAGCCGATATAATAAATCAGCACGATAATATTACGGTGATCAACCAAGAAAATCAAGGACTTTCTGTTGCCCGCAACAAAGGTATAGCTACTGCTAAAGGTAAATACGTACTGATGTTAGACTCTGATGACCTACTTATAGACAACAGCTTAAAAAAAATACTTGAAATTGCATTAGAATCGGAAGCAGATTTAGTTGTGGCAGACTTTCTTAGTATGACGAGTCAGGAAATTGAAAACACGAATATTTCCATGCTAGAACAAACGGATTTCAATTATAAAGAAAAAAGCGGCACAGAACTTTTCTTACAAGATCTTAATCCACACCAATGTTTTGTATGGCGCACATTATTTAAAAGAGCCTTCCTTATAAATAATAATCTGACATTTGTCCCCGGTATCTATATTCAAGACGTGCCCTTTACTCATGAATGTTATCTGAAAGCAAATAAATGTATTAGGACATCATGGATTCTTAACATATACAGACATGGACATAGGAATGCCGCATCAACAATCTTTAACAAAAAGAAAGCAAAAGATTTTTGTATAGCAATTGCAAAAACATGGGAATTAAACAATATTGAGAAAATCTCTTCAAAAGAACAGATCAAACTCCAAAATGATGTTTATATATCCTTTTCAACAATGATTAAAAGAACTATCTATGAAATTGAGAATACATCCGATCATTTTGAAATAATAGATTTCTTAAGGAGGCAGGCTCCAGACCTATTTTTCAGGAATAGTATCAAACAAAGAGTTGTGTCCTATTTGTATAATTATCTACCACATTCATTCATTTATTTAATGCATCTATATGCTATTTATAAAAAAAATCATCTATTCTCATCTCTATACAAACATCCCAAGAGACGTAATAGCAAAAGATCAAATTCTTGAAGATATGAGCCATAGTATGCTACACGGCAAAAAAGTTAATACATTCGAGTTTCGCAAGTAAAAAAATTGAAATATGGTCACAAAAAAACGTATAATGAAAATCGTATATGTATACTCCACTATGGCAACTGCTGGTGGTACCGAAAGGATGATAACAGAGAAAGCAAACTACCTTTCCGAGCGATTTGGATATAATGTAACAATTATTTCGTGCTTTCAACTCCAGAACGAAAATAACTTTTTCAATACATCAGATAAAATCAAACAAATTAATCTAGGAATACCATACTTTTCACAATATAAATACAAATATCCCAAAAGACTATGGATTAAATGGAAAATGAACAGATTGCTTAAGAAGAGCATCATTGGTGCAATAAAACAAGTTGACCCAGACATTATTATTGGTGTATCTCGTTTCAAAGCTAATTATATTAGCACTATTAAATGCAGAGCCAAAAAGATTATTGAATGCCACGAGATCAGACACAACACAATATATGATGCAAGTGAAAAGCATTCTTTCTTTGTAAGAATCTTTCTCAGTGGATACCCATTCTACTATTTTCATACAATAGAGCAAAACGCAGATGCAATTATAACTTTAACAAAAGAAGACAAACTGTTATGGAAGCGGGCGAAGCGTGTAGAGGCTATTCCCAATTTCTCGACCATACCTATAAGCAAAATCAGTGACTGTACTACAAAACGTATCATCGCCGTTGGTCGATTAACATGGGAAAAAGGGTTTGAAAGATTGATTGAGGCATGGGGTCTCATATCTTCTAAACATAAAGACTGGCATTTAGACATTTTTGGACGAGGACGCATGCATGATTCTTTAATTGCTTTGGCAAAGACATATAATGCTATCAACCTGACAATTCATAACCCATCTTCCAACATCAGTCAAGAATATGCCAATAGTTCTATATGTGCTGTTCCCTCATATTTTGAAGGTTTTTCACTTATTATTCTTGAAGCGATGAAACATGGTGTTCCCTGCATAGCTTTTGATTGTCCTTTCGGCCCAAGAAGTATTATCGAGGATAACAAGAATGGATTCCTAGTCGAAGACGGCAACATTTCTCTTTTTGCAGACAAAATATGTAAATTGATAGAAAACGAATCTTTGCGGATGAAATTCGGAGCAGATGCTATTGAACGCGCCAAGCATTTTGACATAGATTCCATCATGAATCAGTGGAGAATATTGTTTGAAGGACTCATTTGTAATGACTATAAATAAATAAAACATAATTTAATGCATTAAATTTGATTATATAATAGAAAATGTGTACTTTTGTCTTCAATTATATAAAAAAGATGAAAATTATATATATATATAACTCATTTACCATTGCTCGTGGCGCAGATAGAGAAATCATAGAGAAAGCGAACTATTTGGCCGAGCATGGTTATGATATAACAATTGTTACTGAATCTCAACAAGAGAGGCAGCCTTTCTTTCATTTGTCGCCAAAAGTCAAACTACACGATTTGGAAATAGATTTTGAACAGATATATAAATTCAATTCCCTCATTCGTATATTTAAATATTTCAGTTTAAAGAGAAGACACGAGGGAATCTTAAGAGAACACCTCTATAAGGAAAGACCAGACATTGTCATAACAACCTTAGGTCGAGATATGCTTTTTTTAACAGATATCAAAGACGGCAGCATCAAAATCGGAGAATCATATATAGCAAAGCCTTATGTTCGTAATTTAAATATATTAGAAAACAAAGGTCCTTTTCACCGTATGATTGCAAAAATATGGATGCGTAAAATCATCCATAATTGTAAAAAGTTAGATGCTTTGGTTCTTTTAACTAATGACGAAGCAAACAACTGGAAAGGACAAGTAGATACATTTGTGATCCCAAGCCCCCTTTCTTTTAATCCTAAAGACAATGGTTCTAGCAATAATACACAAACAAACACTCAAAGATATGCAAAAGATATTGTTATGGAAAAATGGATTTACCTTCTTGACTCTTTGTACAAAAAGAAGGGAAAGAAAATCATGTACATTTTCTCCGAACTTACAATTAAAGGTGGAACAGATAAAGTAATTACTTATAAAGCAAATTATCTTTCAACACATGGCTATGATGTAACAATTGTCACAGAAACACAAATGGGGCGTCCTCATGTATTCCCACTATCAAACAAAGTAAAGACATTTGACATCGGATTAAACTTTAACAAACAGTACAGCCAATCTTTTTTCCATAGAGCTATTACATATTTTTTATATATACATATATACAAAAACAGATTAAAAAAAATAATAAATAAAGAAAAACCAGATATTGTTATAACTACAATGGGAAGAAGTCTTGATTTTATTTCGAAACTTAAAGACGGTAGTATTAAAATTGGAGAAGCCCATACTACAAAATATCATTTAAGAAGCCTTCATCTTATGGAGGAGAAAGGCATCATATACAAATGGATTGCTAAATCATTTCGTAGAAGACAAATATCAAACGCAAGAAAATTATCAGCATTGGTGTTGCTTACTCCAGAGGATGCAAATGACTGGAAAGGTATAACTAACACATACGTCATTCCAAACTCTATACAGTCAATGCCCCATGAAGCGTCTAAGTTGAATCAGAAAAGGGCGATAATGGTAGGTAGATATAATGAAGCCAAAGGTTATGAATACTTAGTAGAGGCATGGGATATTGTATATCAAAAACATCCAGATTGGTGTATTGATATATATGGATCAGGTGAGTTGCATGATGATGTTGAGAACTGGATAAAAGAAAAACATTTAGAAAACACGATAATTATGCATGAACCAACTAACCAAATAATGGATAAATATTTAGAAAGTTCTATCTGTATAGTCAGTTCTAGATATGAAGGTTTTTCTATGGCAATTGTTGAGGCCATGGCAAGTGGCGTCCCTTGCGTTTCATTTGATTGTCCATTTGGACCTCGTAACATCATTAAGAACGAAGAAGACGGTATACTTGTTGAGTATCTTAATTCTAAAGCATTAGCAGATAATATCTGTAGACTTATTGAAAACGATCATCTTAGAATAAAGCTTGGAGCCAATGCAAGAGTTAATATTCAACGGTTCTCAGAAGAGAAAATTATGAATCAATGGATAAATCTTTTCAACTCATTAACAAATAGGAAAGAATGAATATTATAGATTATATTATCAGTTATATTAAAGATACGAAATATAACATCGGTTTTATTGACGGAGACCTCGAGTCTATTTTGAATGGTGAACCGATAAAGATAAACTGGTTGAAACATTCATATAAAGACCGGTGGTTTGCAGACCCCTTCGTTCTTGACATTACTGATAAAGAAATTATTGTATTAGTAGAAGAATGGTATGATCCTATTCAAAGAGGCAGAATCAGTAAACTCACAATAGATAAACATACCTATAGATTGACTAATTTAAAGGTTATGATTGAAGCAGATCATCATCTCAGTTTTCCTGCAATAGAAAGAAAATCTGACGGAATCTATATTCACCCGGAAAGCAGTTCTATTGATAAATTAGAAACATATAAATATGATACAACAACGGATAGTTTTAGAAAAGTGGGAGTTATATCTGAGCTACCATTGACAGACTCTGTATGCAATGAGCTTTTTGGACAAAATCTGATGTTTTCGACAAAATTACCTGATGCAAATGGAAAAGAGTTAGGAATATACAAATGGGACAACGAACTAAAGGAATACATCATCCATGAGTATTATCATTTTAATGACAACATATCACGTATGGCAGGAAATTTCTTTGAATTTAAAGGAAATATATATCGCCCAGCACAAGTATGTATCAAGTCCTATGGTGATGCTGTTTCCATTCAAGAAGTTAGTTTTAAAGATGGGAAATGGGATTTCAAAGAAATTCGTCGCATTTATTCTCCCCATCCGGATCTCGATTTAGGATTCCACACATTCAATGTTTACAAAGACACAATCGTTGTAGATGCCATAGGTTATCGCAGGTCTAAACTATGTCATCTGATTAGAAATGCAAAATCACGACTATTATGTCAATATGATAAAAATTAAAAATAACAAATAGATATTTCCTGAATTATTGGTACAATATTGTAAATAATAGAATAATTATATGATCAAACTTATATCAAATCTATGTGAATTAGCTTCAATAAAAGAAGACTGGGATTTATTATATCAGCAAGATAACAATTATAGTCCATTCCAATCCTATGATTACAATTTCACTTCATCTGAGATCATGATGATTAATAAATGCTATTTACATATCATCTGTTACTTTAAGGAAAAAAACAAAAAGGCAGACGCTATATTACCCTTATATATAGATACAGAAGGGACATTAAGATTCATAAACGATGAGCACACTGATTTTTCAACGGCATTAATTCGTATCGGTTTAAGAACAGATTTTTCTATGTACGAAGAAATATACCAGTACATCATTAGCAACAAAAATATAAATCGAATTTTTCTTAATCATCTTTGCCATGGGGACTTATTAATTCCGTATATGGGCTATTTCAATTGCCATGCCAAAATTTACAGGACTGAAAATTACTCTAGTTTTCCAATATTTAAAGAAGACTCAAATAAATCATACATTGATTCATTTAGCCATTTAACCGCTAAAGAACGTAACAGACTAAAGAATATTGATAAGAAGCTGACAGAGACAACATTCAAAATTTTAAATGCCAAGAATTCTGATCAATACCCTGAAGATGCCATTAACATATTAATGGAAGAAATGATAGTTAAAGGCATCAGGACAGATATTTATTTCAATGCATTATTTAAAAAGTTTATTAAAGAACTATACAATAAAGGAATCTTAACCATTGCCGTTCTCTCAGATTACAACAAAATTGTCTCTATAAGCTTATATTTCCAATGCAAAAACAATTCATTAATACAATGGGTTATAATCTATGCCGATAAAAAATATAATATGTGGAACAAGTTATGTTGTCTTAAGTATTTCTACAATCAAGGTGGAGGTATTTTCAATTTTGGTAGAGGAACTTATGGATATAAAGTACAACATTTCAGGCCTGTTATTCAGAATCTTTTTTGTGTAGATATACCATTAACAACTAAAGCACAATTCAACATTATCAAAAATGAGTGTATTTCCTTCTTAAAAGACAAGTTACGTACAATTATCAAAAAATAGGGGGTCAACGTCAATCTTTCCACCATGCATCAAAAGTATGGTGTGAAACTCTATGCTCTTCTGGCGGCAACTGCATATAATCCCCATAAATACTCCTAAGCCATGTATCATAGCCTATAGGAACCGGATATTTCCTTCCCTCAAACTCCTTATATATATCGCTCTCAAAAACAGATTTCTCCACTTTCTCACCCACACCCAAAGGATTTGCAATTAAGCCTGCACAAGGAACACTGCCAAATGCATATTTACGTGCTTCATTATCCATCCATCTTGCAATCTGTTGGGCAGAGAATGGCAGCAATATTAATTTAGCAAGAGTATTGATAATTTTATTTAATAGTTTCCTTCTAGAATAATTAGCCTTCTTGGCATTAAGAATTTTATGTAATAGCATTATCTTTCTTATTTGAGCCGCATCTTTTACGCCATCCGCAGGAAATATATCGATATAAACTCCAAAAGGAATTCCATTATAATGAAGTTCTTTTAATTCTGTACGATTATCATATACCTTAGCAAAAGCATAAGCATATTGGGGATTTGTTTCCAAATTCACAACTTGATAATAGTTTTCAGGACGATTAAAGATCTTTGCAAATCTATCATAGTCAGGTCTTGGCATTGCTATATCAATATCATCATCCCAAGGAATATAACCTTTGTGGCGAATAGCCCCAATGAGCGTTCCACCACACAAAAAATATCTGAGACCATTTTTGTCACAAAACTCAGCCGTCTTTTGTAATAAGTCTAACTGAATAGATCTCAGTTCTTCCAAGCCAATCGTCCTCATTTTCAATTATTTCAGTATTTTTCTGCAAAGATAATAAAAAAAAACAAATAACAAAAGAAATTATACTTTATTTCAATTCATAGAATGAAAGCTAATTGTGCATAAATTGATTTATCACCTTTTGCATCTGGATTTTCCAAGAGAGTCTTTCTACTGTATTACGAATGTCCTTTGGCTGAAATTGATGATGGTCTATAAATTCCAAAATCTGCGGAATATCTATTGGTGATTCATCTGGTTTGGCTTTAACGACATAAGGCTGATGATCAAAATCACTATCTTGTTCGCTATAGATAAAAGGTATGCCACGAGTAGCATACTCACGATTTTTCAGCGTCTTGATAATGGTTATGCCACTACGGTGTCTCGCCAAACTGCCTATAGCAAAACAGCTCATATTGAACACTTCATCCAATGCATCGCCAAATAACTGACCATGAAAAATAATCCTATCCTGAATACCATACTTGTCTATGATAGCCTGCATACCTGGATGGAAAACATTTGCATTATATCGCTCATTCGGGTGAACCCCTCCCACAATATGGAAATAGACCTGACGAGGATTCTGTGTATTCTTGTAATACTCACCGATCCCTGCTATCAAACGATCATATCCATGCCAGATATGAACCTCTGCCACACCTATCAGATGAATTGAATCATCTGAAGGAGCAAGATAATGATGTATGGGAATACTATCAAAATCTACGCCATTGCTGATATTGATAGTACGTTGACCAAAGATTTCTGTAGCATCAGAGAAAGTTACCATGGCATCCATATATCGATAAAGACTGCGACGAAACCATTTATCAATAACAAAGCGCAACGGCTGTTTCCATATATAGGGACTAAACTCTAAGTCGTAAGGATATGTTGGAATCTCTGTTACAGCGCGAATACCAGCAGTTTGAAGTTTCTTGAACAGTCGAACAAGCCAGGGACTCGCATTCATAAAACTTCGAGCATAGACAAACTCAATATTCTCACGAATACAATAATTATATATACACCCATAATATATACGCTGACGGAGAGCAGCCAAACGTCCTGTTCCATAGTCCTTCAATATGGTACCATCTATAAACCTACACCGATGTCCATTTTCTGCAAAGCCATAGTAACAGAGTCTTACGTCATGTCCATTTTCACGCAATCCTTTGACTTGATAGTGAATTTTCTTAGATATCCCACTATGCTCAGAAAAACCGTGATAAACCAAGAAAAGTATTCGCATATTTATATTACTTTTTTTATCTTTCCCAACAATCTAACAAAGAACAAGGATAAAGAAGAAGGCAAGTGACTTAATCCCCAGAAGAACAAATTTTGTAAACGTCTATGACGAAATTGGAGGATTTGCCAGACATTTACAGGATACCAGAGGACCTTATGCATCTCTGATTTTGAGATTGTTGGAACAATCCGCTGATAATATTTCAAAATATAACATACAATATAGAAACTATTCATCTCAAGATCATAGCAATAATAGGAAAGGAAAGATTTACCTATAAACATATTGCTTT
>Ga0256405_10005883_pt1 | contig 20428 bp, 19 predicted proteins | sample RumenRJG_02DNA_FD_189096 | JGI IMG/M metagenome (GOLD analysis project Ga0256405, IMG submission 189096) | Bovine rumen microbial communities from Lethbridge, Alberta, Canada - RJG_02 | ecosystem: Host-associated > Mammals > Digestive system > Stomach > Rumen | place: Canada: Alberta... | reverse complement strand
TGCCTGGCCTATATTCCCATATCCGACAATGCCCATCAATTTTCCGCACAACTCAGTGCAGGGTAAATTCAGATAGGTAAAGTCTGGGCTCTCCGACCAACGTCCTTGTCGGTTCTGAACGGCATATGCGTCCACACGGTTTACGACATTGAGAAGATGAGCAAAGACACTCTGCGCCACAGAGACCGTACTGTAACTTGGAACATTGCTTACCACGACGCCATGTCGGACAGCTGCCGCCATGTCTACAACATTATAGCCAGTAGCTGTGACGCAGATAAATTTTAGTCGGGGTAAAGAGCAGAGCAATTCCTCCGTAATTTTTATTTTGTTTATTACAAGTATGTCGGCATCCTTACTGCGCGCCTGCACATCGGCTTCTCTTGTCCTTGGATACACACTGACACTGCCCAACTCGTTCATAGGCTCCCATGAAAGGTCACCAGGATTCATGGGATGGGCGTCAAGAACTACAATATTCATCATTAAAACAAATAAACTAGCGATTCGGGAAATAACGGAACTCACGAACGCCTACAAGCTGGTCATAGCGTCCGCCTTGCGGCTTATAGTAAACCAATATCGTGTATTTATTCTCTGTTTCAAAGTAGTTCCCTTCGACGGTCTCAGTCAAACCGCCCTCATTTCCTTTATCTGGCAAGAACAAATACTGATAATTATAGTAGCCTTGTTTGAGAAGCAACGTAGCCTCATAGGCTTTCGATTCATTATCATAGACCATTTTGTATTCAGGCAGGAAATTATCGTTCGTTACTGAACCATTAACATAAATATCTCCGTCGGTCAGGGGCTCACGTTCGAGAATAAAGTGCACAAGTACATAGTCGGCCTGGATATTTGAATTTGGGAAATCGGTAGTTCTGACATAGAATCCACCATCTTGATCCTCGTCATATACATAGTTGCGGCGATTTTGCCCAGCATAAAGAACGACATGGTAATATGGCTCGAAGAAGCGAATCTTGTCCACGTTGAGTGTTCCCACACGCAGGTTTGTCACCTCAAATTTGCGATATTCATTACCGGCTTTAAAGATTAAGGGCTTTGCATATTCCCATTGTATTTCATTAGGTGTGACAAAGTCGGCCGGTGGATTGATAGCCGCGTTATCCCATCGGTTATTCTGCATCACAACCGTTTTTATTTCCCGTTTAGGGTCGGTAATGCGCAAGCCGGAAGGGTTTACGCGGAATTTTATCTGCTGATGGTTTTTATTCCAATCAATATCGGTCTTTGCTGTCGCCATTGCCGATACAGCCATTTTGTTTTCAACCACACTAAAACAGAATATACAAACGTCTTCTTCCTCATCGTCGTCAAAGACTACGATACGGTAATTACCGGATTTGGTCACCCCCACCCTACTGTTGGGAAAGGTAAACGAATAGTGGGTATACAGCACTGAAGTATTGAGACTCTCCTGATAATCATCGATGGGCTGATCACTGGTTTCGCCTCTCAGGAAATCAGACGGGAAAAGGCCGGTAGTAGGTTGCCAGTTGAAGTCGCAATGCTCCACACGGTAACGGTAACGTCGGTATTCGTGGGTTAAATCGTCAAATGAAATATGCAACACATCGGAGGAGCCCAATTCCAAAAGCGGGGTGCGGTTCCATTCACCGTTCACAAGCACTTGCATCGTGTGGATGCTTTCCCTGAAAGCCTCGTTGCGTTGCGCCTGCACAAACAACGGGAATGTCATGAATAATATCAAAAACATTTTTTTCATGTTGCAAAAGTACAGAATTCCGCTGAAAAGCCCTAATTTTGCTGTCAATTAAAATAAAATACAGATGAAAAAGAACTTATTTGTCCTGTTTGTTGCCGTATTTGCCATTATATGCTCCAAAGGCCAGACACTGGGGGCCATGTATGACCCGGAAGACTCCATCATGGTTGAACAACTGCTTCAAAAGGCTCAAGACCTGCCCAGGCATGAGAATGTCATTCTGTTCTTCGGCAAACAGTTTGTCGGGTTGCCTTACGGGGCTGCCACATTGGAAAAGAGCGACACCGAACGCCTCATCGTCAATCTGAAGCAGCTTGACTGCACAACCTTTGTCGAGACTGTCACCGCCCTAACCCTCTGTCATCGCAACAAAAAGCACCGTTTTGCCGACTACTGCCAAGCTCTGAAAACCATTCGCTACCAAGGCGGCGTGCTCAACCAATATCCCTCGCGCAATCACTATTTTTCCACATGGATAGAGAGCAATGAAAGGTTAGGTATCGTATCTGAAATCGGCCCTGAGGGACATTCGAAGATTTCTCCCTTCACTGCTGTGCAGAAACTCAAGATTGATTTCATGACAAAACACGCTGAGCTTTATCCCGCTTTGGTTAATCACCCCGAATTCCTGTCTCCTATTGCAGCAACTGAGAAATCGCTCACCGGAAGAACCATCCGCTATATACCGAAACAAGCACTCGGCGGACCAAAATACCTTTTGGGCAAAGCCATACACGACGGCGACATTCTGGCACTGGTCACGCAAAAAGACGGATTGGATGTCAGCCATCTGGGCTTTGCTGTATGGATGAGCGACGGCAAGTTACATCTTCTTCACGCCTCCAGTCTGCGCCACAAAGTCATCTTTGACGACCTCACGTTGAAGGACTATCAGCTGAAACAGCACACGCAGACTGGCGTACGCGTCATCCGAATCAACAAAGGCCAGAAAGCTTTTGAGTAATCGGACTTGAGAAAAAATATATCGGACATAGGCAAGCCCAAGTCCGATATAAACTGTTCGAAGTCCTACACAGGCAATTCCGCGTCGGACTTTAATCAGTCTTTCTTAGCCGTAAAGAGCGGCACGTGCTTCATCTGCGTCATCACAGCCTTTTGCCGGCGCATCAGATAGCGCGACGGACGGGCGCTGTCTAACTTCAGTGGATTGGGTAACGATGCTGCAATCAAAGCACATTGGTTTCGCGTGAGTTCACCGGCACTACAGCCGAAATGAAGTTGGGCTACTGCCTCGGCACCATAAACACCGTCGCCCATTTCTATGACATTGAGATACACTTCCATGATACGCTCTTTGCTCCAACAGAGTTCAATCAACGCAGTGAAGTACACCTCCAGCCCTTTTCTGAGCCACGACGACTCAGGCCAAAGAAACACGTTCTTAGCCGTCTGTTGACTTATCGTACTTGCCCCACGGCGCCGCCCGGTACGCTCATGCTCCTCCACAGCCTGCTGAATAGCGCTGAAATCAAAGCCATGATGCTGTAAAAACCGCTGGTCCTCCGACGCAATTACGGCAACAGGCAAATAACGCGACATTTCGTTCAACCCGACCCAATGTTTGCGAAGCCGGACCTTCTCTCCATGACCCGCCTGTTGGGCCAGGCGGATAACCATAAGCGGTGTAAGAGGCACGGGAAGCCACCTGTAAAGTATAGTAAAGAATATACTTGACGCGAAGAACAATATGACCAGCCCACGTAGACACTTGCCTATTTTTTTCATACGTATGGCATGAGTTATACATCACACGGCGAAGAAAAAACGGGATGCAGCAGATTCCACATCCCGTTTCCGTACCGTTCTGATACTATTAATTCTTATTAGCCTCGGCCTCGGCCTGCTTAATCATTTGCTCGCTTGCATACAGATACACTTCAACACGGCGGTTCTGCGCTCTGCCTTCAACGGTCTCGTTAGTAGCCACTGGTAACTTGGAGCCCTTGCCTTCGATAGTTTTGAACTGATTAGAGGAAACGCCACATGTGGACAGATAGCCCGAAACTGACTCGGCACGACGCAGAGAAAGCGGATCGTTAATGGCATCTGTACCCGTGTTGTCCGTATGACCATAGATTGCAAGGTCCATATCGGTGTTTTGTTTCAGCACTTCGGCAAACTTAACCAAAGACGTCTTGGCAGAAGAACTGAGATCAGCCTTATTAGTAGCGAACAAGATGCCGGAATCAAAGGTTACCTTCACGGCTTTCAGGCCATTGGTATCCTTAACTTCCTCAACCTGTGCCTGAGGTACCTGTTGTGCCACGGCTTGACGGGCCTTGTCCATTTTCTTACCGATAAGCACACCGGCACCTGCGCCAACAGCAGTTCCAATAGCGGCTCCAACGGCCGTATTACCGGCTACCTTGCCAATAATTCCACCTAAGACAGCGCCACCTGCACCACCGATGATACCACCTTTGGCAGTATTGTTCAAACTATTGCACCCGGCCAGTACTACCAGCGAGCACATCAATGCAACAAGAAACTTGTTTCCTTTCATGATAAAAATACGTTTTTAGTTATCCAAATTTGTTGCAAAGTTACACTTTTCCATTTATAAACAACAACATTATCATCGAAACTTTTCTTAACGAATAAATCACCAACATCAACCCGGTGTCTATTAACATTTGGAATAATCACATAAAATGCGTACAGCGCAAAGCAAAACACCCGTTTCAGACCATCCATCACGGAAGAAATGTTACAAAAGTGCTTTCTGGCATCATTCTTACAGAATAATAAAAGGAACATCTCCTAACTTTTTTGTACTTTTGCAGCAATAAAATCAATGAAATATGGCAAAAGAGCTCAAGAATTTGACAAAACGTAGTGAAAACTACTCCAAATGGTATAATGAACTTGTTGTAAAAGCCGATTTAGCTGAACAAGCCGACGTTAGAGGCTGTATGATTATAAAACCATACGGATATGCTATTTGGGAAAAACTACAACATGAACTTGACAAGAAGTTTAAGGAAACAGGAGTGCAGAATGCATACTTCCCTCTCTTAATTCCGAAATCATTCTTCGGACGTGAGGCAGAACATGTAGAAGGTTTTGCCAAAGAATGTGCCGTGGTCACCCACTATCGTCTGAAAGTGGATGAAGAGAGTCAGCAGATCGTCGTTGACCCGGCGGCTAAATTGGAAGAAGAATACATCATAAGGCCGACATCAGAGACTATTATCTGGAACAGTTTCAAGAATTGGATACAGAGTTACAGGGATCTACCGGTGCTTGTCAATCAGTGGTGCAACGTCATGCGGTGGGAGATGCGTACACGTCTATTCTTGCGTACCGCAGAGTTCCTGTGGCAAGAAGGTCATACGGCCCACGCTACACGTGAAGAGGCTGAAGCCCGCGCAAAACAAATGTTGAAGGTTTATGCCGACTTTGTGGAAGGTTTTATGGCCATTCCTGTTGTTCAGGGAGTGAAGAGCGAGACGGAAAGGTTTGCCGGAGCGCTCGACACCTACACGATAGAAGCCATGATGCAGGACGGCAAAGCGCTCCAAAGCGGTACAAGCCATTTCTTGGGGCAGAATTTCGGCAAGGCGTTTGATGTGCAGTTTGTTGACAAAGACAATCAGATGCAGTATGCTTGGGCTACTTCGTGGGGAGTAAGTACACGTCTGATGGGTGCCCTGATTATGACACACTCAGATGACAATGGGCTCGTCTTGCCTCCTATGCTCGCGCCGATACAAGTGGTAATCGTGCCCATATATAAGACATCGGAAGATTTAGAGGCCATTAAGAAAAAAATAAGTCCGATTATCGAGCGGCTGAATCAGATGAACATCAGCGTAAAACTGGACGATGACGACAAACGTCGGCCCGGCTTCAAATTTGCTGACTATGAATTGAAGGGCGTTCCCGTTCGTCTCGCACTTGGTGCCAGAGATATTGAAAACAATACGATTGAGATCATGCGCCGCGATACATTGGAAAAAGAAACCATCGGATTTGACGGAATCTGCGAGCACATTGCATCGCTCCTTTCAGAGATACAAGAGAACATCTTTGCCAAGGCCAAGGCTTATCGCGATGCACACATATATGAATGCGACAACTACGAAGAATTTAAAGTACGTATTCAAGAAGGAGGCTTTTTCTTGTGTCCTTGGGACGGCACAGCCGAGACTGAAGCCCGTATTAAGGAAGAGACACAGGCCACTATCCGCTGCATACCTTATGGTGTGAGTCAAGAAAATCTGGGTAACGACATGGTATCCGGCAAACCGGCCAAATATAGAGCCCTTATCGCCAGATCATACTAAACATGCAAGTTGCAGTCATAAAATACAACGCCGGCAACATCTATTCCGTAGTCCATGCATTGAAGCGCCTCGGAATAGAGCCAGACGTAACTGATGATATCGAAAAGATACAATCATCGGATTGCGTTCTGTTCCCCGGACAAGGTGAGGCTGCAAAAACGATGGAGTATCTCAAGAGTAAAAAACTGGACCTTACCATCAAACAGCTCAAACAGCCCGTGCTGGGTATTTGCATTGGCATGCAACTCATGTGCGATTATTCTGAGGAAGGCAAAACACCATGCCTCGGAATTTTTGATACGACAGTCCAACACTTCGTTCCAAAGAAACAAGAACAGAAAATTCCACACATGGGTTGGGATTCACTTACCCAGCTCCGACATCCTTTATTTAAAGGTATAGAAGAAGGCGCATATGTGTATTTCATCCATAGTTATTACGTACCACTGAATAACTATACAATAGCCACAAACGACTATATCGTCCCCTTCAGCGCCGCTGTGGCTAAAGATAATTTCTGGGCCACACAATTTCATCCCGAAAAGAGTGGTAAAATAGGCGAAGCCCTACTCAGGAATTTCCTTGATTACGCTCAACGAAACAGCCAGTGACATGATAGAATTGATCCCCGCTATAGATATCATAGAAGGCCAATGCGTCAGACTGACAAAGGGAGACTACGGCTCTAAAACCGTTTACCCTTTGAATCCAGTTGATTTGGCCAGACGGTTTGAGGACCTTGGATTCAAACGTCTCCATGTTGTAGACTTGGATGGTGCGAAATCAAATCATGTAGTCAATCTTGATATCCTCGAAAAAATAACATCAACCACTCATTTGTCGGTTGACTTTGGCGGAGGAATAAAGACAGACGAAGACATCACACACGTATTCTCAAGCGGAGCGAAGTGGGTTACGATCGGAAGCCTTGCCGTAAAAAATCCGAACAAGATAGAGAGTTGGATAACCCAATACGGAGCTGACAAAATCATTCTGGGTGCCGACGTAAAGGATGGATTTATCCACATCAGCGGTTGGAAAGAAAATAGCTCTGTCAAGTTGTTTGATTTCTTGGACTCTTATCAAAACAAAGGCATCAACAATATCCTCTGCACCGACATAAACAAGGACGGGACGCTCAAAGGACCGGCCACATCTCTTTACAGACAAATCATGTCGGCCTACCCTGACTGCCACCTGATTGCAAGCGGCGGCATAAGCAGCATTGACGACCTGAACGCACTTGATAAAGCTGGTATTCCTGCTGTAGTCTTCGGCAAAGCCATCTACGAAGGCCGCATCGACCTTTCTCAAGTTGCCAAACAGTTTAATCTTTGAACCATGAGCCTCGCCAAACGCATTATCCCCTGTCTCGATGTAAAAGACGGCAAGACCGTAAAGGGTACAAACTTTGTAAACTTACGTTTTGCCGGAGACCCTGTGGAATTAGGCAAACGTTATAGCGAGCAAAATGCAGATGAACTTGTCTATCTTGATATAACGGCGAGCCAGGAAGGACGTAAGACCTTCACAGACCTCGTTAGGCGCGTTGCAGCCGAAGTTTCTATCCCTTTTACCGTAGGTGGCGGTATCAATGAGCTGTCTGACGTCGAACGAATGCTTAATGCCGGAGCCGACAAAGTAAGTATCAACTCGGCAGCCCTAAAAAGACCGGAGCTAATCAACCAAATTGTCTCCCATTTCGGCTCTCAAGTCTGCGTTGTGGCTATTGATGCACGTTACGAAGACAATGAATGGAGTTGTTACCTGAATGGTGGGCACAAAAAGACAGATCGGAAATTGTTTGAATGGGCTAAGGAAGTTTCCGACCGAGGTGCTGGCGAAATACTCTTTACCAGCATGAACCACGATGGCGTAAAGCATGGATTTGCCAATGATGCTTTGGCGCAACTCAGTGAATCGCTACCCATTCCCATTATTGCTTCAGGCGGTGCCGGATGTAAGGAAGATTTTCGCGATGTTTTCCTAAAAGGAAAGAGTGATGCAGCTCTCGCTGCCAGTGTTTTTCACTACGGAGAGCTATCTATTCCCGAATTGAAACAATATCTCAACAACCAAGGCATAAATGTTAGATTGTAAAAACATGAACATTGATTTTGAAAAAATGAACGGTCTCGTTCCTGCAATCATACAAGATGCAGAAACGAAGAAAGTCTTAATGTTAGGCTACATGAACCGCGAAGCCTATGAGAAAACATTGTCAACAAAAAAAGTTACTTTTTTCAGTAGGGCACGCCAATGTCTATGGACCAAAGGTGAAGAAAGCGGCAACTTTCTTAATCTGGTTGATATAAAAATTGACTGCGACCAAGACACACTTCTCGTAACCGTTCACCCCGATGGCCCGACCTGTCACAAAGGTACAGACACTTGTTGGGGCGAAAAAAATGAAAGTTCACCCTTGTTGTTCCTTACAGAACTGCAAAACTTCATAGAAAAACGGCACAAAGAAATGCCTGAAGGTTCATATACGACATCTTTATTCCGAGATGGTCTTAACCGTATGGCCCAAAAGGTAGGCGAAGAAGCCTTGGAAGCAGTTATAGAAGCCGTCAATGGAAGCGACGAACGGCTCATATACGAAATTTCAGACATGTTCTATCACCTTATTGTCTTACTCACATCAAAAGGACTCCGTATTGAAGATGTCGTAAGTGAATTAGAGTGTCGTCATAATCCTGGATGGAAAAAACATTAAGCGCAATATCTCATGACTATTGACTACAAAAACATTTCCGTCTGCTGTGACGGTCTTGAAATCCTGAAGGAAGTTAATTTCAAAGCTCAAAAGGGAGAATTTATCTTTCTTACCGGAAAGGTTGGCTCTGGTAAAACTTCTTTTTTACGCTCTCTTTTTGGAATGTACTCCGTTACGGGCGAAAGAGCCTATGTTTTGGGTTACGATATGCAAAGTATAAAACAAAAGAAACTTCCCGAGTTACGGCGTAGGCTGGGTATCATCTTTCAAGACTTCCAGTTACTGCCCGACAGAACGGTTTATGCCAACCTTGAGTTTGTTTTAAAAGCTACGGGATGGAAGAAAGCCGACATTTCTACACGTATAGCAGAAGTATTATCCCAAGTAGAACTCAGTGATAAGGCTGAAGAATATCCTCATGAGCTTTCAGGAGGTGAACAACAGCGTGTAGCCATAGCCAGGGCCATTCTAAACACACCAGAATTGATTATTGCTGACGAACCGACCGGTAATCTTGACCTTGAAACAAGCAAATCTATTCTTAATATTCTTTACCGCCTTTCGAAGTCAGGAGCGACCGTTGTTATGAGCACCCATAATGTCAATTTAATCCCTTTAGTTGAAGCACGAGTGTTTAACTTTACAGATAAAACGATGACTGAAACTGGCATCTCTGTTTCCGATGAGACGAAAGAGGACGTAATAGAATATGATAATATTACAGAAGAAAGCATCTGAAGACAATCTCACGACAAACTAATATTAAGCATCAATGAAAGTCATGAAATTCGGCGGGACCTCAGTTGGTTCCCCACAAAGAATGAAGGAAGTTGCCAAACTCATTCACAACGGCGAGCAAAATTTTGTGGTTCTATCCGCCATGTCGGGTACGACCAACGCCCTTGTTGAAATTGCAGATTACTATAAAAAGGGTAATCCTGAGAGTGCCCAAGCAATTATCAACATATTGCGCACTAAATACAACAGCCACTTGAATGAATTGTACTCCAAAGCGGACATGCGAAAGAAAACAAAGGATATTCTTAACAATATCTTCAACAAGCTGCTTTCATATGCCGACAAAGAGTACAATGACATTGTTGAAAAGGAAATTCTGGCGCAAGGAGAAATAATGAGTACGAACATGATGACAAATTACCTGAGAGAACAAGGCGTTAAAGCCACTCTACTCCCAGCATTTGCCTTTATGCGTATTGATGAAGCCCGCGAACCAGACGTTAAATACTTGACCGAACATCTTACGCCTCTCATTGAAGAAAACAAGGACACTGAACTTTTTATTACACAGGGGTTCATTTGTCTCAATTCAGACAATGAGATAGACAACTTGCAGCGCGGCGGTTCCGACTACACAGCATCGCTCATCGGAGCAGCCATAAATGCCGAAGAAATTCAGATATGGACCGATATCGACGGCATGCACAACAATGACCCCCGCTATGTTGACAACACACAGCCCGTACACCAACTTCACTTTGAAGAAGCAGCAGAATTAGCTTATTTCGGTGCCAAAATATTGCATCCGACATGCGTTTTACCGGCAAAATTTGCAAGTATTCCCGTCAGACTGCTCAACACAATGAACCCACAGGCCGAAGGAACGCTTATAAACAACGAGACCGAAGAGAAAAAAATCAAAGCAATTGCGGCAAAAGACAATATTACCGTCATCAAAATTGTTTCATCGCGCATGCTTTTGGCATCAGGCTTCCTGAAAAAAGTTTTCGACATCTTTGAAACATTCCACACAAGCATCGACATGGTTACAACCTCTGAAGTAGGCATTTCGATGACTATCGACAACGATGCATACCTTGCAGACATCACGGAAGAACTTAAAAAATACGGCACAGTTCAGATAGACCGTGACATGTGCATCATATGTGTTGTTGGAGACCTCCGTTGCGAAAACACAGGCTTTGAATCGCTCATCACGTCTGGTCTGCAAAACATTCCAGTCCGCATGATTTCTTACGGAGGCAGCAATCATAATATTTCATTTGTTGTGAGCGGAGCAAACAAACAGATGGCACTTCAGGAACTTAGCAAGCACATATTCAAATGAATTTTGACACAAATATCATCAAGGCTTTCATGCAGCATGAGACGCCTTTTTACTATTATGACACCGATCTGCTGAAGCAGACGCTACAAACGGCGCAACAGGCCGCACTTCAGATCCCAAACTCCTTAGTTCATTTCGCCATAAAGTCGAATGCGAACCCCCGTGTCCTGCAATATGTACGAGATACAGGCTTTGGTGCCGACTGTGTCAGCGGCGGTGAAATTCAACTTTGTCTTAAAGCTGGCATACCTGCAGATAAAATCATGTATGCAGGCGTTGGAAAAACGGACAAAGAGATTTCGTTTGCCATTGAAAACGGCATTTTGTGCTTCAACGTGGAGAGCCTTGAAGAGTTGGACATCATAAATCAGTTGGCAGGCCAGAAAGGAAGGACAGTAAACGTGGCTCTGCGTATCAACCCCAATGTGGATGCCCACACACACGAATACATCACAACCGGATTGGAAGAAAACAAATTCGGCATTGCTCTTGACGACATGCTCAAGGCTGTCAGGCGCGCTGAAAAACTACCTAACGTCAATTATTACGGGCTCCACTTCCACATTGGCTCACAAATACTCAACTTCAACAGTTTTCGTGTCCTTAGCAACAGAATCAATAAAATCCAGGACACACTTGAAGCGGCTGGCATTCAGACTAAGAGCATCAACGTGGGAGGTGGTCTGGGCGTTGACTACGATAAACCGCAGGAAAACCCTATACCGGATTTCCAAAAGTACTTTGCCGTATTCAAAAAGCACCTTCGTCTGCGCCCAGGTCAGGCTTTCCACTGCGAACTTGGGCGTGCCCTCTCTGCACAGTGGGGAGCACTCATCACACGTACTATATTCGTAAAGAAAACAAGCACCAAGCGTTTCGCTATCGTTGATGCAGGATTTACTGAACTCATCCGTCCGGCCCTCTATCAGGCCCATCACAAAATCATTAACCTCACCGCTTCGGACAAGAGAAGACATCGTTACGACGTTGTTGGTCCTATCTGCGAGAGTAGCGATACTTTTGGAACCGACGAACTGCTTCCGGCCGTTGAGCGCGGACATCTGCTCGCCATTCTTTCAGCTGGAGCCTACGGAGAGGTAATGGCGTCACAATACAACTGCCGTCCTTTGGTAAAAGCCTATTGCACCGAAGATTTCATCAAATAACAAAGCTACCGGCTGCGATTTCTCCGCTTGCTGATTAGACTGCAGAATATGAACGGGCCACATAGAAAAAACTATGTGGCCCGAAAATTTTTCTATATCGGACTTAGGGGCTGCAGTATCTGACATTATCGTCCACGTCTCTGCCATTCACGGAGACAGGCTTAAAATAGAAGAGGCCATCCCGAATGAACGAGACAGCCTCTCCATATTGATAAATTAAAAATCAGAAGCGGAATCCCAATGTTAGCATCAGCTGCGTGCGACTGAGGTCCAAACGCTGACGAGGACAATCATTAACGGCATTTTCATTGCCATTTTGCGTAGTAAACGCATAGAAATTGCCGTGTTGATTCTGATACTGGCAAGCAGCATCAATATAGAAATTGCCAGTGTTGTAACCGATGCCGACCGTCCAACGATTGATGCCCGAAAGGTTCATGTAGTTCGTTGAAGTAGCGTAATCGAGCGAAGCACTGTTGATAGTCTGGTTCAGGAATGCCTTGCTGTCAAACGGAGAAGTCACGTGGTTATAACCGGCACGAATGGCAAAACTCTTGTCCACCATCCACTCGGCGCCAACTTTGAACGTGTGCACGCCACGCAGGTAACGGTCGGCCTGACGATTGAGCTCGCGGTCGTCAGTTTCGTTTGACCAGTCCCAATCCCAGTCGTTGCTATCATCATAGGTCACTTTGGCTGTACTGTAGTCGGCATACTCATATTCAGCACCGATTGCCAACTGGTTAGCTATGGTGTGGCCCAAACTGAGATTGAACTTCCACGGCGTATGAATATTGTAACGGAAACGGTCTACGTCGGTATACTGATGTTCCGGCTCCATGCCGTCATTATAATAAGCCACGAGGTCGGATGAACCGCGATACTTCAGATTATAATAGGTCGGCGACGAAACAGCAAGGCCAATGCGGAAAGGAGATGTCTTTACCGGACGCGCAATAAAGCCAAACTTCACGTTAAAGCCGTTACCCGTCAGTTCACGGTCGTTTGACAAATCGTAATAACCGGCATCAACGCCCTCAACATTAATCATATCCTCCGTATAAAGGGAAAGGCTTTTGTAATTAACATTATAGGCTCCGACAGTAAGGCCAAGGTAGAACTGTTCGGCGAGATTGGTTGAAATATTAAAGTCAAAGGCATGGATACCTCCAAGCTGCGACTTATTATATCCCACATACGATGCACCGTAAGCGTCATAGCCGCCATCATCCAAGGGATTGATTAAGTAAGCTTCGTAACCCATGTCAGTAAGTGGCGTTGCCTTCGCCGGTTCTCCCCATGCGTCGGCCAAATCTGCCATCTGCCAAGTCTGAGAAGCCTCATTGGCGGGCGAGAACTCAGTATTGAGCAACGACTTAAAGTTTTTCTGCTTATGATAATTGAAGCCGATGTTCAGGAATTTGCATGTGCTGTCATCAAGTTTGATGACACCGACGATACCTAAATTGTCGAACGACATACGTGTCTTACCCTTTCCGTCAAACTTCTGACCCTCGCTCAGAGAAAGCATACCGACGGTCAAAGCCGCGTCACTCTTGCGGAAAAGTCCGATTGCAGCGGGGTTAGTTCCCATCGTCGACATATCAGCTCCGAGAGCACTCATGGCACCTCCCATTCCGACGTAACGGGATGTCCCGTTCAAATCCTCAGATGAGAAAGACGCCATCTGATATATGTCCTGAGCAAAGGCACCTGCCGTCATGGCGAAAGCAGTTGCCAGAATCACAATTTTTTTATTCATCATTCTTGAGTTTTCTTAATTATAATATGGTTTATACTTACGTTGTACTCTTTGGAGTCGGTCAACGGCGGCCGCCACCCCCACCTCGGGAGAATCCACCGCCACCTCCGCGGCTGTATCCGCCACCTCCGCCACGCGAGACGCTACCTCCGCCTGACGACATGCCACTGCTGCGCGACGAACTGCCGCTACTGCTACCATAGCTGCGGGATGGTGTAGACGTTGAGGTACTTGTCGTGGTGCGAGGCGTATATCCTTGGTAGGAACGCGAACTTGTGCTTGTGGAACTGCGACGGTTGTAAACGTCAGTATTGCTATAAGAGCCACGGCTGCGGACATTGCTGTTGGCACGTGAACTACTGTAACCACCAGAACTGCGACTGTATCCGCCAGAATTGCCACGTGTCACACGACCTCCGGCTGAACCGGTAGAAGTACGTGTTGAAGAATTGTTAGCTACACGGAAACTCTTGTCAAGTCCGCGGCTGGCATAACTACGGCTACCTCCAGACACAGCACCTCCACGTGTGCCATTGCCACCACGGGTAATAAATCCGCCAGCACTGCCACGCGTCACACGGCGTCCGTCAGCGAAATCACGGCCTCCACCTACAGCACGTCCAAATCCGGGTGCGTAGCCACGACCTCCATGTACCCAGTTGTGATGATAGACATGGTGGCCATAACCCCAACCTCCGTAATAAGGACGATTCCATCCCCAGTAAACAGGTCGGCCCCAGCCCCAATAACTATAGCCCCACCAGGGATCATACCAACCCCACGTATAATCCCAACAACTACGGTACCACCAACGATGGTAATACCAGGGATCATATGCGTAGGACCAGTAGCTCCAACTGGGAAGGGCGTAAGCCCATGCGTCAAAGTAGACGTCCCAAGTGTTTCCGTAACAGATATCCCAATAGTAGGGGCTGCTGACTACGACTCCTGCCGGGGAATGGAAACGAATAATCATTTTGGAGCAAGAATAGTTGTCAACACCTTCGACATCAGAGTCCAAGTTGACGGTATCGGCCATTTCATCTGCCGAATGTATGCTTCCGCGGCGATTATATTCGTCCACATCGCGGTTAGATGTGACTGGAGTATAGGTAACATTGGTCTGTTCTACCTTTGACTCCACTTTTTGATTGTTCACTCTCACTTCATTCACCTCCTTGGAAGGAATAAAATAGACATCGTTTTGTGCAAATGCGCTGAGCGACATGGCACATAATGCTGTAACTACAAATAAACCTCTCATGGCTGTTCAATTTTTAATTTATCAAGAGCGAAAGTACAGATTTTATTGCATTGGTTAGGACTTTTAGCCTAACAAAATTCATTTACAGGCACCCAATTTTGATTTTTTTAGCTATGCGAGCGGTTTTAGTTCATTTTTTAGCAGTTTGGAGGCAAAAAACCGCCGCTTGAGACACTTTACATTGACATTATAGAATACTAACTCAAATATGATTTTTCGTATGATTGAGATAAAAAAATCTAAATCAGACATAGACCATTCCGACATAAGCACATTTTTTGTAATTTTGCAATAAATATCAGTTACAACAGATCTTCAACGACCTACATCAATATGGATATATTATATCGCTGCATTAAAAATATCGTCCGGCCACTTCTCATCTCCGGACTCTTACTTATACCCTCACAAGTCCTGGCAGATAAGGAATTGAAAGGAACTCCCATCGGAACAACCGCCATTCAATACGGCACACTCACGCCATCGGATTCGGTAAATACAATTCACAATGTTTTTGACGGGGACTACTCTACATTTTTTTCGGCATACGACCGCACAGGTGGCTGGGTCGGCCTCGATTTGGGGGAACCGTATGTCATAACCCGCATCTACTTCTGTCCACGTGAAAACATGGCGGAACGTATGACGCTCGGAATTTTCGAAGGAGCCAACAACCCGGACTTCAGTGACGCCATACCTATTTATATGGTGCAGTCAACGCCACGCGAAGGCATGAAAAACCTGATTAGGACCAAGTGCTCGCGCGGAGTACGCTATGTACGCTACGTAGGACCAAACGACACCCGATGCAACGTGGCTGAAATAAAGTTTTTCGGGAACAAAGGTGAAGGCGACGACGCTCAACTCTATCAGTTGACAAACGTGCCGACGATTACCATCCACACCGAAAACGCTGAAGACGTCATTCAAAAGGACAAGTACCTTAAAGGCATCATTACAATCATAGGTGACAGCGGCACCAGCGTACTTATGGACAGTTTACAAATACGTGGACGGGGCAATGGCAGCTGGACGTTTGAAAAGAAGCCCTATAAAATCAAATTAAACAGCAAAAGACGCCTCTGCGGCCTACCTGCGAAAGCCAAAAAGTGGACTCTGATAAACAATTGCCAAGACAAAACATTGATTCGCAACCTTGTGTCGTTCGAGATGTGCCGTAAGATGGACTTTGACTATACTCCCGCGGGCACTCCCGTAGATGTGATACTCAACGGCGAATACAAGGGCAACTACCAGCTATGTGACCACATTGATGTCAGAAAAAACCGCGTGGACATCACGGAAATGACGACCAAAGACAACGGTCAGCCAAACATACGCGGAGGTTATCTCGTCGAGATCGTTGGTAAAGCTTTGAGTGAGCCCGTACATTTCGTTTCTAGCAAATTTAACACGCCCGTAAAGGTGAGATACCCCGAGGAAGACTCGATTACCATGGCTCAAACAACGTATATCGAGAATATATATAACACAATGGAAAGCCGAATTTTCTTCTCGAACCCCACAAGCGAAACAACCGGCATTCCAAGTGTGATAGACGTGGAATCGTTCTTGAAACGCTTCATCGTAAGTGAAGTCACCGCAAACATAGATGCCTACTACAGCGTCTATTTAACGAAGGACCGCTACAAGAAGTTCTATTGGGGGCCGATGTGGGACTTTGATCATGCGTTTGACAACGACTCGCGCTGCTATCCCTCAAACAACATCAACGGCTACTTGTGCCTCAGCGAAAAGTGCTCAAGTGTCGTTGGCATGAAAGACATTGTACGTCGCGTCATCGAAGTTTACGCCGACAGCTTGCGCCAGATGTGGAGCAAGGCACGCCTTGTGGACGGATTCACCTCCGAGTATTTCGACGCATACATTGACAGTATGGCCACCATCATGGACAAGACACAAGATTTGAACTTCAAGCGCTGGGACATGCTCAATGCATGGCTTCCTTTCACCACTGGCATCAGAGGCAGCTACCAGGGAGAAATTGATTTCTTGAAGACAACCATTGCCGAACGCCTTGAATGGATGGACAACCGCATTGGCATTGACTCCACATTGCTCGGTGTGGCCAACATACCGCTGCAACAAACCAGGATAAAGGCAGGTAAAGGCACCGTCAACATAAGTGGCATGACGGGCAACGAACATGTGGAAATCTATAGTCTGGACGGTTCCCTCATAATCAGACGCAAGCCCGACGGAAACAAAGCAACAGCCATTCAAACGGCACCCGGCATTTACGTCGTGAGAGTAATGCCACCCAACGGCAAGGCCACGACAAAGAAAGTGGTAGTATCATAAAACCATATCCGACATGCGCCAATCTATATCCGACATAGTTTGGCGCATGTACTATATAATAAATTTCAGGTTTTAGCGTTAGTAAAGTAATATGAAACTGACGCGACGTCTATCTGTCATTCTACTCGCCATCATGGTCCAGGCCATCGTTGGCATCAATCTGGCCGCAGCCGACGAGGTGAAAATAGCGGGCACAGTCGTTGACGAATACGACAAGCCCGTTGAACTGGCATTGGTAAGGGCAGAAAACCAAGCCCCATTCGCCATTAGCAACGCCAAAGGCAAATTTGCTTTTGTCTGTACCCCGAAAGACAGCCTCGTTATCATTTGTTCCATGATTGGCTACCGCACTAAGAAACACGTGCTCCAATCTCCCCAGGACTCTGTCTATGTTACCCTGAAGATTTCCTCACTTGGCCGGCAACTGGACGAAGCCACCGTCAAGGCATACCGCAAACAGACCGAAGCCATGCTGAGAATAAAGCCGGGAAGTGCCAAATTCTCGCCCTCAACTACGGGCAACGGCGTCGAAGACCTCATTGCCATGCAAATGGGCGTGACAAACCGCAACGAACTAAGTTCTCAGTACAATGTACGTGGGGGTAGCTTCGACGAAAACTGCGTTTACCTCAACGGTATAGAGGTTTACCGCCCCCTACTCGTCAGTTCGGGCCAGCAAGAAGGCCTCAGCATCATCAATAGCAACATGGTGGAAAGCATTAACTTCTCTGCCGGCGGATTTCCTGCAAAGTACGGTGACAGAATGTCCTCCGTGCTCGACATCACATACAAGCGCCCGCAATCTTTCGAGGCTTCAGTAGCTGCCAGCCTGCTCGGAGGAGAGGCCTACGTGGGTTTCGGCAACAAGAAATTCTCCATGATGAACAGCATACGCTACAAAACCATGCGCTATCTCCTCGGCAGCCTCGAGACAAGCGGAGAATACAAGCCCAACTTCCTCGATTACCAAAACTATACCAGTTGGACACCCAACAAATACTGGACACTCGACTTCATAGGTTACCTTTCCAGCAACCATTACAACTTCAAGCCCAAAGACCGCGAAACTAAATTCGGAACAATGAACGATGCAAAATCCTTCAAAGTCTATTTCGACGGACAGGAAAAGGACATCTTCAACACGTTATTCGCATCTTTAAACATCACACGTCATATTACAAAAAACACAGAACTGACCTTGCTCTCCTCTATCTACAACACGAAAGAGCAGGAAACCTATGATATCTCCGGCGAATACTGGCTTAACGAAGCGACTACGCAGGAACAGCTCGGCGTAGGCACATATTGGGAGCACGCACGCAACTTCCTGACAGCCCAGGTGGGCAATGTGGGCCTACAGTTCGGACATCGTTTCGGTTCACATCAGCTATTGGCAGGCACAGGTTTTCAGATGCAAAAAGTTAAAGAGAACGCAACGGAGTGGGAAATGCGAGATTCTTCCGACTATTCCATGCCTCACAACGACCAACGCCTGGATCTGATATACAATCTGCGGGCAAAGACCGACCTTTCTACCAATCGCTTCCACGCCTATTTGCAGGACACCTACCGATACCATAATGAAACGGGACTGTTTACCTTTAATTACGGCGTACGTCTGAGTCATTGGTCATGGAATAAGGAATGGCTCGTCAGTCCACGCGCTTCAGTCGGATTCATACCTGCCAAGAACGAAAATCTCACGTTCCGTTTCGCCACCGGCTTGTATTACCAATCGCCTTTCTACAAGGAAATACGCGACACAATTACGACAAGCTCAGGCACAGTGGTACGTCTGAACGAGAACATCAAGTCTCAACGAGCCTTACATTTTCTTTTGGGCGGCGATTACCAATTCCGCATCAAAGGACGTCCCTACCGCTTCACATCAGAAGCATACTATAAAGCGCTGAGCAACCTCATACCTTACAATGTCAACAACTTGCGACTCGTTTACTATGGTGAAAACCTAAGCGATGGCTATGCTGTTGGCATCGATTTCAAACTTTTCGGCGAGTTTGTGCCTGGCACCGATTCATGGATTACGTTTTCGCTGATGTCAACCAAAGAAAAACTGAACGGTAAGAGCATCTCGCGCCCAACAGACCAACGCTACAACGTTTCACTCTTCTTTACCGACTATTTTCCAGGCACTGACCGTTGGAAAATGACGCTTAAAGCAGTCATGGCCGACGGACTCCCGTTCGGTGCACCCCATGCCGGCATTGAGCATTCCCATTTCCGGGCTCCCTCCTACCGACGTGTTGACCTCGGCATGAGCTATCGCCTGCTCAACAACGAAGACCGGCACATACGAAGCGGCTGGCAGAAGGCCCTGAAAAACGCATGGCTCGGACTGGATGCCTTCAACCTGCTTGACATCAACAACGTCAATTCCTACTACTGGGTTACCGACATCACCAACCACCAGTATGCCGTGCCCAACTACCTTACCGGCCGCATGTTGAACCTCCGACTGCTTCTGGAATTCTGATTGCAACTTTCACCGCGCTTTTTCAGCAGACGTATATCCGATATCGTCTGCCACAAGTCCGACATAGAACAGCACAAGTCCCACTTCTTACATTAAAGAAGCAATTACCGGGGCACGGAATTAATCAGTTCATTTATGAAATAGGACCTCAAAAAGTTTGGCTGTCTCAAAAAAAAGGCGTTCCTTTGTACGTTAATTCATAAACTATTCATAAAAATGAAAATTTCGCATATCGAACACATCGGCATTGCCGTGGAAAGCATCGAAGCTGTGCTTCCGTATTTTGAGAACGTACTCGGTCTTAAGTGTTATAACATTGAAGTTGTAGAAGACCAGAAAGTGAAGACCGCATTTCTGAAGTGCGGCGAAGTTAAGTTGGAGTTGCTCGAGCCCACATCGCCCGAAAGCACCATAGCAAAGTACATCGAGAAAAAAGGCCAAGGCATGCACCACATGGCATTCTGCATCGAAGACGGAGTAGCCAACGCATTGGCAGAAGCAGAGGCTGCAGGCATCCGCTTAATCGACAAAGCCCCCCGCAAGGGTGCTGAAAACCTG
>Ga0256405_10005882_pt1 | contig 20430 bp, 16 predicted proteins | sample RumenRJG_02DNA_FD_189096 | JGI IMG/M metagenome (GOLD analysis project Ga0256405, IMG submission 189096) | Bovine rumen microbial communities from Lethbridge, Alberta, Canada - RJG_02 | ecosystem: Host-associated > Mammals > Digestive system > Stomach > Rumen | place: Canada: Alberta... | reverse complement strand
GCCCAGAGCAGGCGGGAGTCGCGGGCCTGCTGCGTGCGGTCGTAGACGCGGATGAGTCCGTCCTTGTAGTCGCCGCCGCAGGCGCGCCACCACGACCAGCTCTCGGCGTCAGCATGGCAGAGGTCGTGATGGATGACGCGGGCGACATAGAGGGCCGTCTTCATCGTGAAGTCGTAGCCACCGCCACCGCCTATCTCCTCGTCGTTCGACATGATGCAGAGCTCCGACTGCCAGAACGAGATGCCGTAATGGCGGCAGGTGTCGCGCAGCTGCTCGCGTATGCGTTTCATGTAAGGTACGGGCGTGTTGGTCCAGTAGCTGTGGCCGAGGATGAGGTGGGGCACCTGAGGCGTGTCGCCGAGATAGGTCTGCGTGCTGTCCTTCGAGAAGAGTGTGCGGATGGTGTTGCCACGCTGCCAGTCGGTCTTGTAGATGCCCAGCAGGCAGCGCAGGTCTGAGGACTCATTGACCAGCAGCTGCGTATTGACACTCTGCTGTTGCAAGGCGCGACTCGTCTTGCGTACCAGCCGTGCTATCTCGCGGTTCGTAGCCGGCGACCCCTCCTGCTTCGGTCCCTGCCAGTTCCAGTGGCCGTCGGGCTCGTTGACAGGACAGAGGTAGTCGAAGTGGATGCCGTCGTGTGTCTCCAGTCCCTTCAGGGCGGTAGCCATAAAGGCGGCAAAGCGGTCGTAGCTGTCGTCGCGGAGGTTCAGTGTGCCGTCACGCCCGGTGTTCGTGGCCAGACGGTTCTGGGTGAAGTGGACGGGCGGTGAGTTGAGGAAGGCTAAGAAATAGGGTACGCCGCGCTCCTTGGCCAGACGGAGGAAACGGCGCTGGCCTGCCTGTCGCGACCAGTCGTAGGTGCCATCCTTTTGAAGGAAGCACTCGGTGCGTGTAGAGCGGTTAATCTGCGCCTCGCGGCCTTGCTCAGCACTGCCGGCACCGAGGTTGAAGCGCCACAGCGAGAGGCCGATGCCACGAGGCTGGCCCGCGGCATCGGTGTCGAGGGAGAAGAGCCAGTCGGCAACCTTTGCCTGTTCCGCACTGTCGGGCCACAGGCCGATGGTCTGCATCGACCATGCGTCGGACGCCCCGAAGTGGCGGATGGTCTGGCGCGGTGCGTCGGTGCGTATGACGTGGGTAGCGGCAACAGACAGGCTGCCACCGCACAGCCAGTAAGGCAGTGCGATGGCAGCAGTCAGTAATATCGGATGTTTCATCAGTCTTGTCTGTCGTGATGGTCGTCGTTACGTTATTTCAGCAGGTAGACGCGGAAGTCCTTCACCGACCCCGGGGCGCCCTGTTCGGCACGCGGCAGGTACTCAATGCCCGAGACGGTCTGCTCCGAACCCAAGTCGATGACCAGCAGGTAGGGTGCCGTGGCCGCCTTCTCCGTCTGCCAGTAGGTAGACTCCTGCAGGTCGAACACCTTGTCGCCGGTGTGGTTGCCGTTCTCCTCCTCCGAGCTGGCATACTTCGTCGTCCACGTCTCGCGGCTGATGCGTCGTCCGCCGGGGTTCTGCAGGTAGAGTTCGGCGATGGCGGCGCGGTCGCCCTCCTTCTGTGTGGAGAGTATCTCGATGGCGAGGTAGCGGCCCTCGGCATCGTTCTTGAAGAAGACGGTCTGCCAGCCGTTGCCGGGCTTGAAGCTGCCCGTCATGACGGGGGTGGCACTGTTCAGGTCGGGCTTGTCGCCGATGTTGTTGTGCTTGTTCGACTTCTCTAACTGCAGCTTGTTAAGCTCAGGCTCTACCTGTCCCCAGACGACAGGTTCACGCGGTCCGACGATGTCGAGGACGATGACCTCGTTCCTCCCCTTCTTCAGCCAGCAGCCCGGGACGTAGAGCGTCTGCTGCGGACCGATGGACCAGAAGCGCCCCATGGCGTGGCCGTTGACGTAGACCTGACCCTTGCCCCACGTCTCGAAGTTCAGGAAGGTGTCGCCTACCTTCTTCAGCGAGAAGTAGCCACGGTAGTAGCCGCGCTTCGTGTCGAGGTCGGTGGGGTTCTCCCGGTTGATTCGCTCATAGCCGAGGGCAGTGACGGCGTTCTCGTAGCTGTCGGGAATCATGACGTTGTTCCAGATGCGTGGCGTCCACACCACCTCGTTGTTGTCTATCTCTGCCGACAGGGTGACCTGTCCGACAATACCCTTGTAGTCCTTGATGGCACGCCCGAAGTTGATGCGCCCCATGCCCTCGACGAGGATGTCAATCTGGGCGTTCTTCCTGACCGGCGGCAACAGGAGCGACTTCTCGTTCTTCACACGGTCGATCTTGCCGATGTACTTGCCGTCGATAAACACCTGTGCAAAGTCGTGGACCTCAGCCGTCAGCAGACTCTTGACGGGAATCTCGGGCAGGGCGGTGGAGTACATCATCATACCCCAGCCCATGTCCACCTCTTCGAAGGTCATGATGCGGCTTTCGCCTTCGCCGGCACCACCCATGAGCAGGGGCTGAAACTCCTTCAGCTCGAACTTAGGCACGGTGATGATGGGCATGGGAGCCTTGGGAACGGCGGGGAGAGAAGCCTTCCGTCCGTTGAGGGGGAAGCCGCGTTCATCGTATTTCTCCATCATCTTGCGCAGTTCCCAGAACTTCGGTGTGGCCTGACCGTACTCGTTGATGGGGGCGTCATAGTCGTAGGAGGTGACGTCGGGGGCAAAGCCGGGGCTGTTGGCACCGGCCCAGTGGCCGAACGAGGTGCCGCCGTGGGTCATGTAGAGCGAGAAGCTGATGCCTTTCGACAGCATCTCGTCCATACCCTCCACCATGTCCTTGGCCGGGCGCGTCTCGTGGCGGGCGCCCCACTTGTCGAACCAGCCGCTCCAGAACTCGGAGCACATCTTCGGCGCATTGGGGCGCAGTTCGCCGAGGCGGCGGAACTGCTGGTCGATGTTGGCGCCCGTGCCGAAGTTCATCGTCCACGTCAGGTCGTCGAGGCCGTTCTTTTCGAAGTTGGAAGACCAGTCGCACTGGAAGAGTAAAGGAGCCCCCCCTACTGCCCCCGAGGGGGCTTCATTACTCTGCTGCCGGGCATTTGTAGCCCCCTCGGGGGCCGAAGGGGGGGCTGTTGGCACCTTGTAAATTTCGCGCAGACAATCACGGATCTCGCTGACGTAGGGCTTGTCCTCGCCATACGAGCCGTACTCGTTCTCTACCTGAATCATGATGATGGGGCCACCGTTCTGGATGGTCAGCGGACGAAGCTGCTCGCCCACTTTCTCCTCAAAGATCTTGACACGCTCCATGAAATAAGGGTCACGCTCACGCAGACGGATGTCCTTCTTCTTTAAGAGCCACCAGGGCAGACCGCCCATCTCCCACTCCGCACAGACGTATGGACCGGGACGCACGATGACGTACATGCCGTTCTTCTGCGCCAGGCGACAGAACGCCGCCACGTCGTTGTTGCCCGTGAAGTCGAACACACCCTCGCGCTGCTCGTGGATGTTCCAGAAGACATAGAGACAGAGCGTGTTCATACCTAAAGCCTTGCACATCTTGATGCGGTGCTCCCAGTATGGACGGGGAATGCGGGGATAGTGAACTTCGGCTGCCTTCACGACGAAAGGCTGGCCGTTGAGCAGGAATGTCTTGTCACCAACAGTGAAGTTACCAGACTTGCCAAGCACGGTATTTGCCGTGCAGAAAAGGCCAAAAATGGAGATTAATAATACAAAAAAGCGTCTTTTATTCATATTTTCGCAAAATTTTACATTGTTGTAACAATTTTTAAGTGTTCGTTTGACGGTTATTCAAAAAAAAGCCTTACCTTTGCACCCGAATTTATGTTGAAAGATTATCTATAGTTTTTTTTGCCTTGGAAGTTTCCAAGGATGCTCAGTGTTAAATGTAAATCCTCCCAATTCCCGTGAGGGAAGTAAGAGAGCCCGAAAAATTGACCATAAACCTTCGACCGTGAGGTCCAAGGTTTTTTTTATAGACCTTGGGCCTCTAAAGGTTGTAGGCAGGTTACTTGCTGAAGTCAAATCCGAGACGTACACCATCATAGCTCTTACTGATTTCGCCAACAGTCTGAATGTTCTGGTTGCCGCTCATTGCTGCCGCCGTCTGGAGCAGTGTCAGCAGTTTGGAGGCATCGAAAAGCAGGGCAATGCCGTTGACGTTACGCTTGGCATAGCAGTTCAGGCTGAGCAGCAGTCCCTGAAGGTTCATGCGACAGCTTGCTTCGTCGTAGGTCCACTTGCCGTTCATGGGCGTACCGCGGAATGTGGCGGAGTAGGTACCGTCCTGATTGATGGTGATGGTGGTGTTCTGGGCACTGATGCCTATCTGCTGGTAGTAGGGCAGCACCTTGGCCTTGATCTGGCCGGCAACCACCTCGCCGCCGGCTTGGGCGAGCAGTTTCTCGCTGGTGAAGGCACACCCGGGGCCGCTGTATTTCCAGGAGCCGACGAGGTCGGCGGCGGTGACTTTCTGTGCGCCGATGACGCTGGTGATGACGTTACCGAGGGTGCCGCCCTGCAGCACGTCGGTGAGGACGGCGCCGAGGACGCTGCCTGTTGTTGAACTGCCACTGCCGGCCTGGCCCATGGTGCCGCAGGCGGTCATCAAGGCGGTGGCTGCCGCCACCAATGTTGCTTTTGTCTTTTTCATTGCTTGATATTTGTGATTAGATGTCTTCAAATGGTAGTGACAGCTCCCCACTCCCCAGCAGATTATAGCTCATGCGGTGGTAGGGTGTCGTGCCATACCGGCGGATAGCCTCGCGATGCTTTTTCGTCGGATAGCCTTTGTTCTGTTGCCAGTCGTACTGTGGGTATTCCGCGGCCAGCTGGTTCATATAGTCGTCACGGTAGGTCTTGGCTAAGATGGAAGCCGCAGCGATGGACATGTACTTGGCGTCGCCCTTGACGATGGTGGTGTGGGGGATGCTGATGGTGTAGCCGTCGACCTCACGGCTATAGGGCTTGAAGCGGTTGCCGTCGACGATGATGGCCTCCGGGCGTATCTGCAGCTGGTCTAAGGCCCGGTGCATGGCCAGTATCGAGGCGTTGAGGATGTTGATGCGGTCTATCTCTTCTGGCGTGACGATGCCAACAGCCCACGCCACGGCATCGTGCTCTATCTGTTCACGCAGGGCGTAGCGCCGCTTCTCCGTGAGCTGCTTCGAGTCGTTGAGCAGCGTGTTCTCGTAACCATCGGGCAGGATGACCGCCGCAGCATAGACACTGCCGGCCAGGCAGCCGCGTCCCGCTTCGTCGCAGCCCGCCTCTATCACTCCTTTGTGGTAGTAAGGAAGGAGGAGACCGTGACCCACCCCCGAGAGACCCCCCCCCGGCCCCTCCCTGTGAGGGAGGGGAGTAATTACTCTTACGCTATCATTTGCGCTATCTTTTGCGCTATCTTTTCTCTCTTTCATCGCTTTGGTATCTACTCCCCTCCCTCACAGGGAGGGGCCGGGGGAGGGTCTGTGGGTCTGGTGGTCTGTGGGTCTGTTGGTTTGGGTCTTAAAACATCTGCATCACGCGTCGTAGACCTTCGGCCAGGGTGTCGACCTCCTCCTTAGTATTATAGAGGGCGAACGAGGCACGGACGGTACCCGGTATGCCGAGACGTGACATCAGCGGCTGGGCACAGTGGTGACCGGTGCGCACGGCAATGCCGAGACGGTCGAGCAGGGTGCCGATGTCGAGATGGTGGACGCCGTCGACGTTGAACGACACCACGGCGTCGTGCGGCTCGTCGGGCCCGTAGATGGTGATGCCACCGATGCTGCGCAGCTGTTCCATGCAGTAGCGGGTTAGCTCCGTCTCGTGGGCCGCGACAGCGTCGAGACCTATCTGCGACAGGTAGTCGATGGCGGTGGCCAGACCGTGGGTGGCCACGTAGTCAGGGGTGCCGGCCTCGAACTTGAAGGGCAGGCGCTCGAAGGTGGTCTTCTCCCAGCTGACGCGGTCGATCATCTCGCCACCACCCTGGTAGGGCGGCAGCTTTTCGAGCCACGCTTCCTTGCCGTAGAGCACGCCGATGCCCGTCGGACCATACATCTTATGGCCGCTGAAAGCCAGGAAGTCGCAGTCCAGCAGCTGCACGTCAAGGGGGATGTGGGGTGCGCTCTGGGCAGCGTCCACCAGTATGGGGATGCTGCGCTCGTGGGCCAGACGGATGATGTCGGCCACGGGGTTGACGGTGCCCAGCACGTTGCTGACGTGAGCCACGCTCACCAGCCGTGTGCGCGCCGTCATGTATGTTGCAATGTCATTGCAACAAACTAAACGACCATCGTCGGTGATAGGCAGATGGCGGACGACGATGCCGCGCTGCATAGCCTGCAACTGCCACGGCACGATGTTGGAGTGGTGCTCCATGTCGGTGACAAGCACTTCGTCGCCGGGCTGCATCTGTGAGAGACAGAACGAGGAGGCTACCAGATTGATAGCCTCCGTTGTTCCACGAGTAAAGACAATCTCCTCCGCCTTACGGGCATTGATGAACTGCCGTACCTTCTCGCGGGCAGCCTCGTGCAGGTCTGTGGCCTGCTGACTGAGGTAGTGGACGCCGCGATGGACGTTGGCGTTGACGTTCAGGTACTCTTCACGCATGGCGTCGAGCACCTGCAGCGGCTTCTGCGTCGTGGCGGCATTGTCAAGATACACCAACGGCCGGCCATACACCTGGCGCGACAGGATGGGGAAGTCTTCGCGTATTTTTTCTATGTCGTACATTTCCTATTACTTTGGCTGCTTGCCGATGTAAGCCAGGATGCCACCGTCGACGTAGAGCACGTGGCCATTGACGGCGTCAGAGGCATGTGAGGCTAAGAACACGGCGGGACCGCCCAGCTCCGACGGGTCGAGCCAGCGACCGGCGGGCGTCTTGGCGCAGATGAACGAATCGAACGGATGGCGGCTGCCGTCCGGCTGACGCTCGCGCAGGGGAGCGGTCTGCGGGGTAGCGATATAGCCCGGGCCGATGCCGTTACACTGGATGTTGTACTCGCCGTACTCTGAGCAGATGTTGCGGGTGAGCATCTTCAGACCGCCCTTGGCAGCAGCGTAGGCGGATACGGTCTCGCGGCCCAGCTCTGACATCATCGAGCAGATGTTGATAATCTTACCCTCGCGGCGCTCCATCATCTCGGGGATAACGGCGCTGGCGCAGATGAACGGACCGACGAGGTCGATGTCGATGACCTGCTGGAACTCGGCGCGCTTCATCTCGTGCATGGGGATGCGCTTGATGATGCCGGCGTTGTTCACCAGGATGTCAATCTGCCCAACCTCCTCGTGTATCTTGTTGACCAGAGCCTTCACGCCGTCCTCGTTGGTGACGTCGCAGACGTAGCCCTTGACGTTGGTGATGCCTGCCTCCTTGTAGTTGGCAAGACCGCGCTGCAGCGCTTCCTCGTTGATGTCGTTGAAGACGATGGTCTTAGCGCCGGCAGCTACAAAAGCCTTGGCGATGTTGAAACCAATACCGTAACTTGCGCCTGTAATCCAGGCGTTCTTTCCTTCAAGTGAAAATAAATTTGCCATAATCTTTGTTTGTTTTAGAAAGTTTTTATTTAAGATCGGTAATCTTTGAAAAGTCTTGGTCGCCGTAGTCTAAGTTCTCGCCTGCCATACCCCAGATGAACGTGTAGTTATGCGTGGCGGCAGCACTGTGGATGCTCCATTCGGGCGACAGCACAGCTTGCTCGTTCTGCAGCCAGAGATGACGGGTCTCCTGCGGTTCGCCCATGAAATGACAGACGGCCTGGTCCTCGGGCAGCTCGAAGTAGAAGTAAGCCTCCATCCGACGGCTGTGGACGTGGGCGGGCATGGTGTTCCAGACGGAGCCTGTGGCCAGTTCGGTCATGCCCATCTGCAGCTGACAGGTGGGCAGCACCTGGTTGACGAGCATCTTGTTGATGTCGCGCTCATTCGACATCTCCAGCGACCCCATGTGAGCCACGACAGCGTCCTGCTTCGTCACTTTGCGGCAGGGATAGGCTGCATGGGCGGTGGCTGAGTTGAAGTAGAACTTGGCGGGGTGCGCGCCGTCGGCACTGGCGAAGGCTACCTGACGGTCGCCGCGACCGATGTACAGTGCCTCCTTGTAGCCAAGGGTGAACAGCTCGTCGCCGACGCGGACGGTACCCGTACCGCCGACATTATAGATGCCGACCTCGCGGCGCTGGGTAAACCACTGGGCTTTCAGCGGGTCGACAGCCTCTAACGGCAATGTCTCTGTGATAGGCATGGCGCCTCCCACAATCATGCGGTCGTACATAGAGTAGACCATGTTCACCTCGTCTGCGGCAAAGAGCCGCTCTATGAGAAAGTCTTGACGGAGGCGTGCCGTGTCGTAGTGACGGGCGTCGTCGGGATTGGTGGCGTAACGTATCGCGTAGTTTGTTTTCATCGGTTTTGTCTGTTTGACTGCAAAGTTACTAATTATAATACGGATGGCAAAATCTGAAGACTTAAAAAAAATAAAAGCACCCAAACAAGGTGCTTTTATGGTTGGACGACTCGGATTCGAACCGGGAATGACAGAACCAAAACCTGTAGTGTTACCATTACACCATCGTCCAATTGCGGCTGCAAAGGTAGGAAAAATTTGGCAATCTGCCAAATTTTTCCTTATTTATCTTATTTCACGATGAGCAAGTAGTAGTTTTTCTTACCCTTTTGGGCCAATAAGTACTTGCCGTCGATGAGATCGTCAGCGGTGACGGCACGCTGCGCGTCGGTCAGCTTCTCCTTGTTGAGCGACACACCGCCGCCCTGCACCATCTTGCGCATCTCGCCTTTCGAGGGGAAGACGGGGGCTGCCGTGGTGAAGAGTTCGATGGCCGGCTGACCCAGCTGGTCGCGGCTAATCTCGTGGTGTTCGACACCGTCGAACACATCAAGGAAGGTCTGCTCGTCGAGACGCTCCAGGGCCTCCTTGGTAGCCTTGCCGAACAGGATGTTCGAGGCTTCGATGGCGGTGTCGAGGTCGGCCTGCGAGTGTACCATGACCGTCACCTCCTCAGCCAGACGGCGCTGCAGGACGCGGCGACCGGGGTCCTGCTTGTGCGCTTCGATGAGACCGTCGATGACGTCCTTCTCTAATGAGGTGAAAATCTTGATGTAGCGCTCGGCATCCTCGTCGCTGACGTTCAGCCAGAACTGGTAGAACTTGTACGGCGTGGTGCGCTTCGGGTCGAGCCAGATGTTGCCGCTCTCGGTCTTGCCGAACTTCTTGCCGTCGCTCTTCGTGATGAGCGGACAGGTGAGGGCGAAGGTCTCAACGTCGTTGCCTAAGGTGCGGCGGATAAGCTCCGTGCCGGTGGTCATGTTGCCCCACTGGTCGTTGCCGCCTAACTGCAGCTTCACGCCCTTGTGCTGGTAGAGGTAGAGGAAGTCGTAGCCCTGCAGCAGCTGGTAGGTGAACTCGGTGAACGACAGACCGTCGCGGGCGGTACCGTTGAGGCGCTGCTGAACGCTCTCCTTGGCCATCATGTAGTTCACGGTGATATGCTTGCCAACCTCGCGGGCGAAGTCGAGGAACGTGAAATTCTTCATCCAGTCGTAGTTGTTCACCATCTCGGCGGCGTTGGGGCCGTCGGCCTCGAAGTCGAGGAACTTAGCCACCTGAGCCTTGATACACTCCTGGTTGTGGCGCAGGGTCTCGTCGTTCAGCAGGTTGCGCTCCTGAGACTTGCCGCTGGGGTCGCCAATCATGCCTGTGGCACCGCCGACGAGGATGATGGGCTTGTGGCCGCAGCGCTGCAGGTGGCGCAGCATCATGATACCACAGAGGTGGCCGATATGTAGCGAGTCGGCCGTCGGGTCGGTACCCAGGTAGGCCGTTACCATCTCCTTCTGAAGGAGTTCTTCCGTTCCTGGCATCATCTGTGCCAGCATTCCGCGCCAGCGGAGTTCTTCGACAAAGTTCTTTCTCATTGTTGTATATTGTTTTTTTATTGATGCTTATGGCACTGGGTCGTAGCCGGAACCGCCCCAAGGGTTGCAACGTAATATCCGCCAAATGGCGAGGCCGAGGCCTTTGATGGGACCATGCTTGAGGATGGCCTGTCGGGCATATTCAGAGCAGGTGGGCGTAAAGCGGCACGAAGGTCCGAGCAGGGGTGATAGGTATAACTGGTAGAAACGGATGGGTAATACCAGTAACCACGACAGGAAACGGACGACAGTGCTCATATCTTTTCACCGATACGTGTGAGTAGCTTCTTGATGCGCTCGTTCACGATGTCAGACGGCGACAGTTCGTTGGAAACCCATATAAAACCTATCAGCAGACTCTCTTCTGACGGGATGGCGTCGCAGAGGGGCTGTTTATGCCGGCGGTAGGCTTCCCGTATCTGCCGTTTCACGCGGTTGCGGTCGACAGCGTGCTTGAAGTGCTTCTTGGGAACGCTGATGAGCACCTGAACCGGAACACCGGTCGGCAGGCGGTCGGTCTTGCGGAAGACGGCTCTCAGCGGGTAGGCGGCCGCCCGTTGGCTGCCGTTGCCGAAGAGCTGATCTATCAGTCGAGTGCTGCAGATATGCTCCCTTTTAGGAAACCTTCCGCTCTCCACCGCTCTTAGTCCATTACTTCAAAGAGGTAGTGCTGCAGGGCGCCCGTCATCGACGGGTATTTCTCGGTGGGCGCTTCGATGTCGAGGCGCAGACCGGCATCCTTGGCGGCCTTGGCGGTGGCAGGACCGAAAGTGCCAATGGCTATCTCGCCCTGCTCGAAGTCGGGGAAGTTCTTGGTCAGCGACTCTATACCCGAAGGGCTGAAGAACAGCAGCATATCGTAGTCGAAATTCTTGACCTCCTCCTCCGTGAAATCGTTGCTTACCGTGCGGTACATCACCACTTCCTTGTGGTTCAGCTTCTTGGAGTCGAGCAGGACGGTGATGGCGTCGTTGTGGACGTCGCTCATGGGAACCAGATATTTCTCTGTCTTGTGCTTCACCATCGTGGGGATGAGGTCGTCGACACGTCCGGTCGTGCCGAAGAACACCTTACGCTTGCGGTACTGCACATACTTTTGGATGTAGAGCGCGATGGTCTCCGTGACGCAGAAGTACTTCATATCCTCGGGGATGGTGACACGCAGCTCCTTAGCCAGCGTGAAGAAATGGTCGATAGCGTGACGTGAGGTGAAAACGATGGCTGTATAGTCTAAGATGCTGACTTTCTGAGCGCGGAACTCCTTGGCCGACATGCTCTCCACCTTAATAAATGGACGGAACACCAGTTCCACATCGAATTTGCTCGCAATTTCGTAATATGGCGATTTCTCACTTGCAGGTTTTGGCTGCGACACCAGAATCTTCTTTATCATCTCAGTTATGTCCTAAAATATTACTTTTAATTCGTTGGTTATCTGCACGAGCACGCCCCAAAGGACAAGCATCGGTACGATTTCGAGGGCACAAAGGTACAAAATAATTTGCAGAAAAATAATTTTTTGTCTGAAAAAGATACTCCAGCACTTGTAAAATGTCAGAATTTTCGCTAAAATGACGATAAAGATGAAGTAAAAAACCACATTTTGTATGGATGGGGTGAAGTAGACTTCCAACAATACGGCCGGAAACAGGGCGATGCCTTCCAAGGCCGTTATAAAGGACAGCGTCCACGTCCAGTGTCCTCTTTTTTTACTACCGAAGAATATGGTATTAACAAGATAGTAGATAAAAGTCTTTCCTAAGAAGTAGATGAGGAAAACGGTGGAGAAAATACCGATGAGGACGTAAGGGGTGTCTATCAGCAGGTCGACGGTGACGTAATTGATGGTATAGAAATAGTAGATGATACCCATCGTCAGGCAGGTTTGCAAACCGAGGAGATAGAGGAACCTGCTGGTGGTGAGTGTGATTGTGCTTTCCTTCCTCAGCGGGTAGAAGAAAGCCTTCAGCTGGTGGGTAATCAACTGGCGGGAATAAGAGAACACGAGGACGGCCATGATAAAACAGAAGAGCAGCATACTGGTGATGGCGTCGTCGTTGCGGACGGTGTAGGCTACGGGGTCGCCGGCAACACCATACCGGCCGGCCGTCAGTTCGGGATGCAGCAGCGTGTCCTTGGCAAAGAATGTCTCACGATAGTATTGCGGCAGATTGACGTCCTTGGGGCTGCGGCCAATGCCGTGGCCGGGCAGGTGCAGCGTGTCGGGCTGCTTGCTATAGCGCACCTCGCTGGGCTTGAACCACGCCTGGATAGCGGAGTCCTGCTGGGCGGGCGTGGCATCCTTAGGCAACTGCCGCAGCACCTGGTAGGGGGTCTTCGGACGTGTTGGTCTGTGAACAGTTGTGTCGGCTATGATGGCCGACACAACTGGTTCGCTTACTATGGAGTCTTGCGGATGCATGTTTTACTTTAAGCCGAAAGCCTCCTTGATGTCGTCAACACGGTCGAGCTTCTCCCAGGTGAACAGCTCGACGTCTATCTCGCGTGTCTCGTGATAGTGGCTGGTAAACACCTTCTTCACCACCTCTGACTTGCGACCCATGTGGCCGTAGGCGGCAGTCTCAAGATACATGGGCTGGCGGAGCTTCAGCGCGCGCTCGATGGCTTTCGGACGGAGGTCGAAGAGCGCTTCAACCTTCTTGGCAATTTCGCTGTCGCTCATGTTGACACGCGAACGACCGTAGGTGTTCACGTAGATGTTCATGGGCTTGGCCACACCGATGGCGTAGGCTACCTGCACCAGCATCTCGTCGGCCACGCCGGCAGCCACCATGTTCTTGGCGATGTGGCGGGCAGCGTAGGCGGCCGAACGGTCTACCTTCGACGAGTCCTTGCCCGAGAAGGCACCGCCGCCGTGGGCACCCTTGCCGCCGTAGGTGTCGACGATGATCTTACGGCCGGTCAGTCCGGTGTCGCCGTGAGGACCGCCGATGACGAACTTACCCGTCGGGTTGACGTAGTACTTGATGTCGAGGCCGAAGAGATCGAGAACCTTCTGCGAGTGTATCTGCTGCTTCACGCGCGGGATGAGGATGTTGATGACGTCGTCCTTGATCTTGGCCAGCATCGTGTCGTCGTCGGCAAACTCGTCGTGCTGTGTAGAGACGACGATGGTGTCAATGCGCTCGGGGATGCCCTCGTCGCTATACTGGATGGTGACCTGACTCTTAGAGTCGGGTCGCAGGTAGGTCATCTCCTTGCCTTCCTTGCGGATGGCGGCCAGCGTGCGGACAATGAGGTGGGCTAAGTCCAGGGAGACGGGCATGTACGACTCCGTCTCATTGGTGGCATAGCCGAACATCATGCCCTGGTCGCCGGCGCCCTGCTCCTCCTCGTCGACGCGGTCGACACCCCGGTTGATGTCCTGGCTCTGCTCGTGGATGGCACTGAGGATGCCACAGGAGTTGCCGTCGAACTGGTACTCTGCTTTGGTGTAACCTATCTTGTTAATCGTGTTGCGGGCCACCGTCTGCAGGTCGATGTAGGCCGAACTGGAGACCTCGCCCATCAGCACGACCTGGCCTGTGGTGACAAACGATTCGCAAGCCACGCGCGCCTGCGGGTCGTAGGCAAGGAACTGGTCGAGGATGGCGTCACTTATCTGGTCGGCAACCTTGTCGGGATGCCCTTCTGATACGGACTCTGATGAAAAGAAATAACTCATAGTTATTTGACAATTTATAATTTATAATTTACAATTTCACTCTGCGGGCAGCATCACAATCTCTGCCTCGTTGCCGGCCTTCAGCACCTCCTTGACAAAGTCGCACAGACGCTCGGGGGTAATGGCCTGGACGGTCTTCTCGTAGTCGGTATGGAAGTCGAGATTCCACTTGCGCCAGTTGTTGATACATCCCTGCCAGTAGCCGTTGGTCTTCAACCGGTCGCCGTGGGCTTTGATCATATATTCCTTCACCTTCGTCACCATGTCGGCATCGCACTTGCCGGCAGCCATGTCCTGTACGGCGCGGCGCAGGATGAAGATGGCGGTGTCGGCCTTCTCGGGCTTCATCGGGCAGTAGCCCAGGATGTTCGCCTCGTCGCCAAAGTCGTTGCGGCTGACGCTGGCCTGACCGGCGGCGGTGTAGGCGGCACTGGCCTCCTCGCGGATCTCCTTCAGATAGACCATCTGCAGCACCTGGCCTACAGCCTGTGCACGGATGACGTTCTCCAGCGTGTAGGGCACCTTCTTCGAGTACCAGTGCAGCACGGCAATGGCCTTCGGCGTCTCAGCCTTGTGCTTGAAGTTGTTTACCACCTTACCCTTATAGTCGCTCGACACGTCCTTGCCCTTCACAATCTTCTTCTGGACGGGCAGCGAACCCAGGTATTGCTCAATCAGCGGACGGATGGTGGCGTCGTTGTAGTTGCCGATGATGGTAAAGGTGAAGGCGGCGGCGTTGGCCGTACACTCCTTGGCCATCGCGAGGATGCGGTCGTAGTCTACCTTGGCAAGGTCGGCCACGTCGAGAGACTTGTAGCGGGGGTTATGATCGGTCATCGTCAGACTCAGCGAGTCAGAGAAGACGGCCTCGGGTTGCAGCAGGCGGTTCTTCAGCTGCAGTTCGGTGGTCTTCATCAGCTGGTCGAACGACTGCTGGTCTTTCTTGACGTTGCCGGTCATGTAGAGGTACACCAGCTGCAGCATGGTCTCCACGTCGGTGGGTGTCGACGAACCGCTGATTTCGGCGCGGTATGTGCCTAACTGCAGCGTAGCTCCGGCAATCTTGCCGGCCAGGGCCTTGCCCAGTTCCGTATGCGAGAAGTTGCCCAGACCGCTGGCTTCCACCACGTCGTCGAACATCTTGATGTTGGCGAAGTCCTTCTCGCCGTAGAGTGCCGAACCGCCCCAGCCTTCGCCGCTGAGAATCACCTGGTCTTTCTTCAGGTCGGTATGCTTCAGCACGACTTTCACGCCGTTCGACAGTGTCAGCTCCGAGTAGCCGTTCTTGGTGCCGTCGGTGGTCTCGGTGACGAACTTGTCGGTCTTCACCTCCTTCACAATCTTGCCGGGCTTGGGCAGCGTCGTCATCAGGGGCTCGTCTTTCACGTTGTCAACCCATGCCGTCAGCTGGCCGCCTTTGGCTTCCTTGATAGCGGCTAAGAGTTCGTCCTCTTTGGGATAGGTGGCGCCTTCCTTCTCCTGGTTGAAGCTGACGAGCACAAAGTTGGAGTCGTTCTTCGGCACGAGCTGCTTCATCACCTGATTGATAGCATCAAGGGGTATGGCGGGCACCAGCTGCTTCATCACCTGATAGTAGTCGTCAATGGAGGGGATGGGCTCGTTGGCAAGGAAATGGTTCACGTACTGGTTGACGAACTGCGAGTTGTAACGCTTGTCCTTGTTCGAGTACTGCTTGTCGAGCGAACTCAGCGTGTTGGCCTTCGAACGACCGTACTCCGTAGCGGTGAAACCGAACTCAGCAGCACGGAGAAGCTCCGTATAGGCGGCTTTCACGGCTTCGTTCATCATACCGTCCTTAGGCACGACGCCCAGTCCAAGTGCATCCTTGGTCCGCGACAGCAGGTAAGTGCCGTCGCTGACGCTGGCCTCCAGGAACGGGCAGTCAGCCTGCTGCACAATCTCGCCGAAACGGCTGTTCAGCATGCCGGTGGCTACGTTCTTCATATAGTTTGCCACGAGATACTCCAGCGACCCTTTCAAGGAGTCGGGAACGGCGTCGTGCTTCACCAGGAGTTGCACGAAGTTGATGCGCTGCTCCTTGTCCTTGTCGATGACGACGATAGGCTCGGCATTGTCGGGCACCTCCACGCGCTCCAGCTTGGCAGCGTCGGCTCCCGGCTTGGCAATCTGCGAGAACATCGTCTTGATCTTCTGCTCCACCTTGTCAACGTCAACGTCGCCGACGACGATGATGCCCTGATTGTCGGGACGGTACCACTTCTCGTAGTAAGCCTGCAGGAACGGGCGCTCAAAGTTGTCGATAATCTCCATCAGACCGATAGGCATACGGTAGCCGTACTTCGAACCGGGATAGAGCTTCGGCAGGTCGCGCTCCAGCATACGCTGCTGTGCGCTGCTCCTCAGTCGCCACTCCTCGTGGATGACGCCGCGCTCCTTCTCAATCTCTTCCTGTTCCAGGAGCAGACCGTCGGCCCAGTCCCACAGGATCATGAGGCAGGAGTCGACGACGGTCTCACGGGTCGTGGGCACATTACTTATATTATACACCGTCTGGTCTATCGACGTGTAGGCGTTCAGGTCGGTACCGAACTTCACGCCAATCGACTCACACCAGCGCAGCAGTTCGTTGCCCTTGAAGTGCTTCGACCCGTTAAAGGCCATGTGCTCCAGGAAGTGTGCCAGTCCGCGCTGGTTGTCGTCCTCCTGAATGGAGCCCACCTTCTGGGCAATATAAAACTCGGCACGGTTCTCCGGCCAGTTGTTGTGACGGATGTAGTAGGTCAGTCCGTTGTCCAGCTTGCCGATGCGCACATCAGGGTCTACTGGAATCGACGGCATCTGTGCTGTTGCCGTCACAATCCCGGCCATCAGCAGTGCCAGGACAAAGAGTAAATGCTTCATGTAGGTCATTTTTATTTATTTGGTTTTCAGCCTGCAAAGGTACAAAGAATTGTCTGAACAGACAAATCTTCACTCTATTTTTTATGCATCTTTCGGAATTACGGCTTTCCTCTTTTGTTAAAGAATGATAAAAAACGCCGCCAGGATACGGCTATTTCATGAAAATGTTGTATTTTTGTTAGCCATATAGAAACGCTTATTCCTATTTATTTTTAACTTATGCAATCAAAATCGATGAAAAAACTGGCCATGTCGATGGCTATGGTTGCTGTCAGTATAACGGCAGCAGCACAGGGACCGAACATCTACTTCGGCCTTGGAACGGGTTTCCATTCCAACAAGATGAAGTACTCTGACCTCAACGAGACGCGGTTCCCCACCAACGAGAACCTGAACAGTGGCGTGCTGTCGTTGTTTGCCGAGATTGACTTCCTGCCCAACCACATGCTGGCTGTTCGTCCACAACTCTCCTACCTGCGCCGTGGCGGTACGCTCAAGGACATTGAGAAATATGAATGGGGCGCCAACGTTAAGGACTGCTACTACAAGCTCAACTCCGGCTTCCTCGACTTCCGTGTACCGGTCCTGTTCCAGATTGGCAACGACGACTTCCCCGTCCGTCCCTACGTGGGTGTGGCCCCCATCGTGGGCTTCTCCACCGGTGGCGACATCGACATGGCTGCATGGGGCAAGAACATGGCGGCTGCTGGCTACCATATAGAGCTTAACAAGAACAACATGGCATCTACCTATTTAGCCGTGGCACCGATGGTCGGCATCAAGTTCAACATCCCCGTGCGTGGCCTGGCCAACGCCTGCTTCCTCGCACTGGAGGCCAGCTACGAGATAGGCCTGACCGACACCTACGGCAAGGAGAAGGACGGCGGCGTCTGGGATGTCGTCACCGACAACCGCAACTCCTACCCGCTGGCCGGCACACGTAAGTTCCAGGGCTTCGAGCTGAACGCCCTCGTCGGCATACCCCTTCATATCGCCGAGAAGAAGGCGGAGCCTAGACCAGTAGAGCCCACGCCCGTCGTCGTCCGTCCGCGTCCCGTGGCAAAGAAGTTCAAGTCATGCTACACGCTTGAGGAAATCGACGAGATGATCAACCGCCGCGAGAGCGTCATCGGCAAGACCATCTGTGCCGTCGACGTCATCAACTTCGACTTCAACAAGGCCACCATCAAGCGTGAGTCCTATCCTTACCTGCAGCGTCTGGCAAAGACCCTCACCCGCACCAATGCGAAGGTCGAGGTGAAAGGCCATACCGACAATGTGGGTAGCGACGACTACAACATGGATCTCTCGCGCAAGCGCGCCAAGGCCGTCCACGACTATCTGGTACGTCTGGGTGTCAACCCCAACAACCTGTCGTACAGCTACTATGGCTTCCGTCAGCCGCTCACCGACAACGACACCGAGGAGGGCCGCACCATGAACCGTCGTGTGGAATTTGAGTTCAAGAAGTAATAACCAATTTAATCATTGAATAACTATGAGAAAGAATGTTTTTAGCGGTCTTATGCTGTCATGCCTGTTTTTGGCATCTGTAGGATTGACCTCGTGCCTGAACAGCGACGAAGAGACTATCGTACTAGAGGAATTCCTAAGTGGTATTCCCAGTGATTCGCAGGCCACGCCTAACCCTAGTGTTCCCAGCCCTAACGCCAATATTCCTAACATCCAGACAACACTTGAGTCAACAGGTGGTGAAGCTATTATCCGTATCGATATGACGGGTATCAGCGACAGTGATTTTAACTGGCTGCGACTCTATGGAACGGGACACGCTGAACAGAATGTGTGGGTTGAAGTCGATGGCATAGCCAAGGGTATCCTTGTTATCAATAATGAGGACGACCAGAGTAGTTCGGTTAAGGTAGACCTCGTATTTACGATTGATAATTCTGGAAGTATGAGTGAGGAGGCCGATGCCGTTGCCCGCGATATTAAGAGTTGGGCTCAGCAGCTCTCTAACTCAGGCATTGATATCCGTTTCGGTGTCGTCGGTTATGGCGGATATGTCGATGGCGCTATCGATCTGACCACGGTAGATAATATGAGTGCTTACCTGGATGAAGCCACTGGTGTCCGCCGTACCCAGCATTTCGGTGGCACCAATGCCTCGCTACTACAGACTTACGCCAGCAGTTTCCCCCATACCAGCAGTAGTGTCTCTACTAACGAGTGTGGTGCTATGGGCATTGAGTTTGCTGATAAATATTTCTCGTTCCGTTCGGGTGCAAACCGTATTTATGTGAATTTTACTGACGAACCCAATCAGCCGAACAATAACAATAATTACTCTGTGGAGTTCTTTAAAAGCCAGTCAAACTGGGCGGCAGCACAGGGTACGGTACACACCGTATTCAGTGGCTCGAAGTTCACTTACAACAGAATTGGTGATGATGAACAGCCCTGGCTCATTTCTGAATATACAGGTGGTACGACCCTCTATACTAATTCCAGCTTCTCGGGCATAACGCTGAGTAGTCTGCCTGTGACTGGTGCTATGCAGCACTCTTACATCATCCGCTTCGCCAATATCAGGGATAAGCTCGATGGTAGGCCACACCTCATTCACGTTACTGTGGTATCGAAGGATGGTAAGGTACGTGCCGACAAGACGTTTACAGCAGTCTTGGGTAGCATTTAATTCATTTTGACAAGTGGATTTTGGACAGCAGTCCGATAATATATGAGTATACAGGAAAGCCGCCCGTCACTGGGCGGCTTTCTTGATGTTCCTCGGATGGTGCTCCAGGATCTCCTGGCGCAGCGTCTTGGTGTCAATGTGCGTGTAGATTTCCGTCGTCCCTATCGACTCATGCCCCAACATCGCCTGGATGGAGCGCAGGTCGGCACCGCCCTCCAAGAGCGCGGTGGCAAAAGAGTGGCGCAGCGTGTGGGGCGAAATGGTCTTCAGAATGCCCGCAGCCTTCGCCTGCTGCTTAATCATGATGAGTATCATCGTACGCGTCAGGTGGGCGCCGCGACGGTTCAAGAAGACGTAGTCCTCCTCGCCTGCCTTGATGGTCATCTGCTGGCGGTCGTCAAACCACCACCCCAGCTCCTTTATCACGCGTGGCGAGACAGGTATCAACCGCTCCTTCGACCCTTTGCCGTTGACGCGGACGAAACCGTCGTCGAGGTAGAGGTTCGACAACTTCAAGTTCGTCAGCTCACTCACACGAAGTCCACAAGAGAACAGCGTCTCAATGATGGCACGGTTGCGGTGACCCTCCCATTTCGACAGGTCTATCGACTCTTCCAGGGCGTCCACCTCGGCGGTGGTCAGCACCTCGGGAAGATGCTCGCCCAGGGTCGGCGACTCCAACAGTTCCGTAGGGTCGTCGTCGCGGTAACCGTCAATCGCCAAGAAATTATAGAACGACCGTACGCCACTCAGGATGCGGCATTGCGAACGCGGTCCGATGCCGATGTCGTGAAGTCCGGCGGCAAACGCCTGCAGGTCTTCCAACTGTACGTCAACGACGTGCTTCCCCGTCTGCTTCAGGTAAACCAGCAGCTTCTCCAGGTCGCGCTGGTAGGCCTCCAAGGTGTTGGCCGACAGTCCCCGCTCCAGTTTCAGGTATCTCACGTACCGCCTCACTATCGTTTCTTGCTGCTCCATCATGCGTAGAAATTAAAGCAGCAAAAGTAAGCGAATCGTCATAATTCTCCAAAAATCATCCCGCTATTTAGGATAATTTATGTTTTTTAGCGAAAAAAATCCTAGAGCACACGGGGACAACCCCATGTGAGGAAGCCGTCACGAGCGGCCGTGACGTTTTTACGAGAGGCCGGTATTTTTTCACGAGAGGCCGGTATTTTTTCACGAGCGGCCGTGACGTTTTTCGGTGGGCGTTCTGACGGATCATTCCCATCAGCCACGTCAAAATTCGTTTTATGATTTGTCTCATCATGCTTGTAAATATATAATTGTTATAACCGTAAA
>Ga0256405_10005881_pt1 | contig 20434 bp, 18 predicted proteins | sample RumenRJG_02DNA_FD_189096 | JGI IMG/M metagenome (GOLD analysis project Ga0256405, IMG submission 189096) | Bovine rumen microbial communities from Lethbridge, Alberta, Canada - RJG_02 | ecosystem: Host-associated > Mammals > Digestive system > Stomach > Rumen | place: Canada: Alberta... | reverse complement strand
GACAATATCAGTTCCATGAACGATTCTCTGGGAACTGTTTCAACCGGTGAAGTTACCTATGCAGTAAGAGATACTGTTATCGATGATGTCACCATCAAGCAGGGCGACTATATGGGAATTGGCGACAAGGGAATTCTTGGAGTTGGTTCAGATATTGCAGATGTTACATTTGATATGCTTGAGAAGATGATGAACGATGATAGAGAGCTTATCAGCGTTTATTACGGTGATGAGGTTAGTGAGCAGGATGCAAACTCATTAAGAGACCGCATTTCTTCCAGATTCCCAGACTGTGACGTGGAGCTTCAGTTTGGTGGTCAGCCTATTTACTACTATATTGTATCTGCTGAATAAAACTATTAAGCCGGGCTTTTATGTCCGGCTTTTTGTTTATTTTGCATTTCGAGGGTACTGTTTTGGGAAAAAGAGAACTTGAAGAAAGCATAATTTCATTAAAGGGAATTGGTGAAAAGACAGGTAAGCTCTTTAACAAAGTAGGTGTTTTTACCTGTGATGATCTGATCCACTATTTTCCAAGGGGTTATGATAAGTTTGATGCTCCGGTAAAGGCCTGTGACTTAAAGGCCAATATTGTCATGTCATCAAGGCTTACAATTGTCGGATCTATTACAAAAAGACGTGTAAGGAATCTCTCTATTACTGCATTTGATGCTGCTGACGAGACAGGCAGGATAAAGATAGTATTCTTTAATGCGCCATACCTTGCAAGTTCGCTAAAATCTGGTACAACCTACGTATTTAGAGGAATGGTCAGAAAAAAGGGAAATTTCTTTTCCATGGACCATCCCAAAATGTACAAAGAAGATGAATATGCATCACTTATTGGAAGACTTTGGCCAAGATATCCCCTGACTAAGGGCCTTACAAACAACACTGTGAAAAAAGCTGTTGAAAAGGCCTTTGTTAACATTGGATGCCTTGATGAGTTTGTGCCTTCGGATATTTTAAAAAGACTAGATCTAATGAGCTATTTTGAAGCTCTTAAGGCCGTTCACTTTCCTTCCGGGGATCTGGAGCTTGAGGATGCCAGAAGAAGACTTGCATATAATGAGTTTTTACTTTTTGTATTAAGACTTCGTTTTCTTAAGCAGAATTCTGATGAAGTTCAAAATATGTCCAGGATGATAGAGGTTGCTGACACAAAAAGGCTTATGGAGCAGCTTCCATATGATCTGACGAAAGCTCAGATAAGAGCATGGAATGACATTACAGCAGATCTCTCAGGGCCTTTTGTTATGAACAGGCTTATTCAGGGTGATGTTGGCTCTGGAAAAACAATACTGGCGTTTCTTGCTCTTTTAATGACTGCAGCAAATGGCTATCAGGGTGCTATGATGGCTCCAACAGAGGTGCTTGCAGCCCAGCATTACGAGACATTTAATGAACTTATAAAAAAGTATAATATAAAGAATCTAAATTTAGCCCTTCTTACAGGATCCTTGCCAACAGGGGCTAAAAAAGAAGTCCAAAGGCGCATAAGTGAGGGAGAAGTAAATTGCATAATTGGTACCAACGCCCTTATTCAGGATAAGGTAAACTACAAGAATCTGGCTCTTGTGGTAACTGATGAGCAGCACAGATTTGGTGTAAGGCAAAGAGGGGCTCTTTCTGGAAAAGGAGAAAGTACTCATGTCCTTGCTATGAGTGCAACTCCCATACCAAGAACCTTAGCAATTATCTTATATGGGGACCTCCATATATCTATCGTGGATGAAAAGCCAGTTGGCAGACTACCTATCAAAAACTGCGTTGTGGGACCTGGCTATAGAGAAACAGCTTATAAATTCATAGCTGAACAGGTTTCAAAAGGGCATCAGGTTTATGTAATTTGTCCCATGATAGAGCAGGGTGAACTGGACGGTGTTGAAAATGTTATGGACTATTCAGAAGTTTTAAGGTCAGCACTTCCTGGTAGCGTTTCTGTAAGCGTTCTACACGGCAAGATGAAGCCTGAAAAGAAAGATGAGATCATGGAGTCTTTTGGCAGAGGTGAAATAGATGTTCTTGTTTCAACAACTGTTATTGAAGTTGGCATAAACGTACCAAATGCGACAGTTATGATGGTTGAAAATGCTGAGAGATTTGGTCTTTCGCAGCTTCATCAGCTCAGAGGAAGAGTAGGAAGAGGACAGGATCAGTCCTACTGTATCTTTATCAATTCTTCAGATGATGAGGAAGCAGCAAAAAGACTTGATATCATGAACAGATCCAACGATGGATTCGTTATTGCAGAAGAAGACTTGAAGCAAAGAGGACCTGGAGATCTTTTTGGCGTAAGACAGAGCGGAGAGATGAACTTCAGGCTGGGAGATATTTACCATGACAGCGACCTTGTCAAGGAATCAGCCATGGATGCTGACAGAATACTTTTAGAAGACCCAGATCTGTCGCTGCCACAACATGCTGTGCTTAGAGAAGTGCTTAATACAAAATCTGCAAATTTTGTTGACTTTACAACTTTATAAAAGTAAACTTAATCTATCATATTAGTGAAAATAGGAGGAATGTCGGCATTTGCCGGCTTATTGACATGTCTAAGATTGCTATAATTACAGACAGTAACAGCGGAATAACCCAAAAGCAGGGTGAAGAACTTGGAATATTCGTAGTACCAATGCCTTTTATGATAAACGGTCAGGACTACTTTGAGGATATAAACTTAACCCAGTCTCAGTTCTATGAGAAACTAGCTGAAGATGCAGATGTATCAACGAGCCAGCCAACACCTGATTCTCTTATGACCCTTTGGAATAAAGTCCTTAAGGAATATGAACAGATCATATATATTCCCATGAGCAGTGGCCTTTCAGGTTCCTGCCAGAGCGCATATATGATTGCCCAGGAAGAATATGAAGGTAAAGTATTTGTTATAGATAATCAGAGAATTTCTGTAACACAGAGGCAGTCAGCTCTTGATGCTAAGGAAATGGCTGAAGCTGGTCTTTCTGCAGAAGCAATAAGGGATAAACTGATTGAGACCAAGATGGAATCAAGTATCTACATCATGCTTGATACTCTTCATTACCTGAAAAAAGGCGGAAGAATAACACCTGCTGCTGCAGCCCTTGGAACACTTCTTCGCCTTAAGCCAGTACTTCAGATCCAGGGAGAAAAACTTGATGCATTTGCTAAGGCAAGAACCACAGCCCAGGGCAAAAATATCATGATCAATGCCATCAAATCAGACATCGAGAACAGATTTGGAGGCATGGATAAAGGGGACTTCTGGATTGCTGGTGCTTATACCAATAATCTTGATGCGGCTCTTGAATGGAAGAAAGAGGTTGAAGCTGCAATCCCCGGATTTGATATGCATCTTGACCCGCTATCTCTTTCAGTTGGATGTCACATTGGACCTGGAGCTTTGGCTGTAACAGTTACCAGAAAGATCCATTACTGAATATAAATTGTATGAAAAAATGTTTTAAAGGGGTTATCTAATGTCATTACAAGAAAACTATGATGCTTCCAGTATTACCGTCCTGGAGGGCCTTGAAGCTGTAAGAAAGCGCCCTGGAATGTATATAGGAAGTGTCACTACCAGAGGTCTTAATCACCTTGTTTATGAGATCGTAGACAATGCTGTAGATGAGCATCTGGCAGGATTTTGTACAAGAATTCATGTATGCCTTGAAGCTGATGGCAGTGCTACTGTCGAAGATAATGGCCGAGGCATTCCAGTTGGTATGCACGCAAAGGGCGTTTCAGCCGAGCGTGTAGTTCTTACCATGCTCCATGCAGGTGGAAAATTTGATAATAACGCATATAAGACCAGCGGAGGACTTCATGGCGTAGGTTCTTCGGTCGTTAACGCGCTCTCAAAAAGAATGAGCGTTAGAGTTAAGAAGGATGGGCTTATCTATGAAGATGCTTACGAAAGAGGTATTCCGACGGTTGAGCTTATTAATGGACTTCTTCCGTCAGTAGGTACTACAAAAGATACAGGAACAACCATTAACTTCCTTCCTGATGATGAAATCTTTGAAAAGACCAGGTTCAGGGAAGACGATATCAAGTCAAGGCTTCATGAAACTGCTTATCTTAATCCCAAGCTTACTATAGTTTTTGAAGATAAGAGACCTGGAGTAGAGGAATATATTGAATTCCATGAGCCAGATGGTATCACTGGATTTATCAGGGATATGAATAAATCCAAAGAATCTGTCACTGACGTTATCTCCTTTAGTGGAGAAAGTGAAGGCATTGAGGTCGAGGCTGCCTTCCAGTATGTCAATGAATTCCATGAAGAGGTACTGGGATTTTGTAATAATATCTATAACGCTGAAGGTGGTACACATCTTACCGGCTTTAAGACAATGTTTACCAACGTTATCAATCAGTATGCAAGAGAACTTGGCATTCTTAAGGACAAGGACGTCAATTTTACAGGTACTGATGTAAGAAATGGTATGACTGCAGTCATATCCATCAAGCACCCAGATCCAAGGTTTGAAGGTCAGACCAAGACCAAGCTTGATAATCAGGATGCAGCCAAGATCGTATCCAAGATAACAGGAGAAGAGGTTACCAGATTTTTTGACAGAAACCTTGAGACCTTAAAGGCTGTAATTGGCTGCGCTGAAAAGGCCGCCAAGATCAGAAAGACTGAAGAAAAAGCAAAGACCAACATGCTTACCAAGCAGAAATACTCCTTTGATTCCAATGGTAAGCTTGCAAACTGCATAAGTAAAGACGCATCAAAGTGTGAGATCTTTATCGTAGAGGGAGATTCTGCGGGAGGTTCCGCCAAGATGGCAAGAGATCGTAACTATCAGGCAATCCTTCCAATCAGAGGTAAGATCCTTAACGTAGAGAAAGCCAGCATTGATAAAGTTCTTGCAAATGCAGAGATAAAAACCATGATAAATGCCTTTGGCTGCGGATTTTCTGAAGGCTATGGCAATGACTTTGATATCAATAAACTTCGCTATGACAAGATAATTATCATGTCTGATGCGGACGTAGATGGTGAGCATATCGCAACCCTGCTCCTTACTTTGTTCTACAGGTTCATGCCAGAACTCATTTTCCAGGGCCATGTTTATCTTGCAATGCCACCACTTTATAAGGCACTTCCTGCAAAGGGAAAAGAGGAATACCTCTATGACGATGTAGCTCTTTTAAAATATAGAAAGACTCATAAGGGTAACTTCACACTTCAAAGATACAAAGGTCTTGGTGAAATGGATCCTGAACAACTTTGGGAGACAACCCTTGATCCTGAGAGAAGACTTCTTAAGCTTGTGGAGATCGAGGATGCCAAGATGGCTTCTCAGATGACAGAGCTTCTTATGGGAGTTGATGTTCCTCCAAGAAAAGAATTTATCCATCAGCATGCAACAGATGCAGAGCTTGATATTTAACGATAGGAAAAACGAACAATGGATGATCGTATTATTAGAACCGAATATTCCGAGGTTATGCAAAAGTCATTTATTGACTATGCAATGAGCGTAATTGTAGCAAGAGCCCTTCCTGATATAAGAGATGGTCTTAAGCCGGTTCAGCGCAGAACTTTATATGACATGTACGACCTTGGCATCAGATATGACAGACCTTACAGAAAGAGCGCCAGGATCGTGGGTGATACAATGGGTAAATATCATCCCCATGGCGATAGCTCCATCTATGACTGTCTTGTTGTAATGACGCAGGACTTTAAAAAGATGGTTCCTCTTGTAGATGGTCATGGTAACTTTGGCAATATCGAAGGCGATGGAGCCGCTGCCATGCGTTACACTGAGGCAAGACTTAGTAAGCTCACTCAGGAGAATTTCCTTGAGGATCTTGATAAGAATGTCGTTGATTTTGTACCTAACTTTGATGAGACAGAAAAAGAGCCTTCAGTTCTTCCTGTTAAGATCCCTAATTTCCTTATAAATGGCTCAGAAGGTATTGCTGTAGGTATGGCAACAAGTACGCCTCCTCACAATCTTGCGGAAGTCATTGATGCGGAGATAGCTTATATCCAGGATGATACTCTTTCTACAAAAGACCTGATGAAGTACATAAAAGGCCCTGATTTTCCTACTGGCGGCGTCGTTATCAATAAAAATGAGCTTTTATCAATCTATGAAAGCGGCGTAGGCAAGATAAAGATAAGGGGCAAGGTTGAAGTAGAAAAGGGTAAAAATGGCCATACTAACCTTGTTGTAACAGAAATTCCTTATACTATGATAGGAGCTGGTATCGGTAAGTTCATGGCTGATGTGGCAGAGCTTGCTGAAAAGAAGATCACCAATGATATTGTTGATATTTCAAATCAGTCATCTAAGGAAGGTATTAGGATCGTAATTGAGCTTAAAAGAGATGCAGATGTAGAGAACTTTACAAATCTTCTCTACAAAAAGACCAAGCTCGAAGATACTTTTGGCGTCAATATGCTGGCTATTGATAACGGAAGGCCTGAGACCCTTTCGTTAAAAGAGATCATGAGAGCCTGTGCTGATTTCCAGTTTGAGATCACCACAAGGAAATATCAGACCCTTTTAAAGAAGGAGCAGGACAAAAAAGAGATCCAGGAAGGTCTTATCAAAGCTTGCAATGTTATCGATCTTGTCATTGAGATCCTGCGCGGTTCCAAGGACAGGCCAATGGCTAAAAACTGCCTGGTAAATGGTGTTACAGAAGGCATCAATTTTAAATCAAGGGAATCAAAAGCCATGGCTGCACAACTTCTTTTTACAGAGGCCCAGGCAGATGCTATCCTTGATATGAGACTGTATAAGCTCATTGGACTTGAACTTGATGCTCTTATAAAAGAGCACGAGCAGACAGTGGCGAACATCTACAGATACGAAGATATTTTGGAAAGCCATGAGTCTATGTCCATGGTTATTCAGAATGATCTTATCAAGATCAAAAAGGAATATCAGAAGGCAAGAAGAACTGAGATCGACGACAGAGAAGATGCAGTTTACGAAGAAAAGCCAATAGAAGAAATTGATGTAGCATTCATCATGGATAAATTTGGCTATGCAAAGACCATCGATGCATCTACATACGAAAAGAATAAAGAGACAATTGAAAATGAGTTCAGATTCTCATTTATCATGAAGAATACCGGAAAGGTTTGTTTCTTTACAAATACAGGTAATCTTCATACTGTAAAGGCTATGGATCTGCCACAGGCCAAGATGCGAGATAAGGGCGTTCCAATCGATAATGTCAGTAACTTCGACACATCCAAGGAAACCATAGTAATGGCTGCCAGCCAGTCGGATCTTAATCTTTACAGGATATTATTTACTACAAAACAGTCGATGATGAAGGTTGTAGACGGCGGTGAGTTTGATGTTTCTAAGAGAACAGTAGCTGCAACCAAGCTCCTTGATGGAGATGAAGTTGTAAATGTAGAGATCCTTCACACCCAGAAAACTGTCATTCTTCAGACCAACGACGGATATTTCCTTAGATTCCTGGTTGAAACTGTTCCAGAAAAGAAAAAGGCTGCAGTTGGCGTAAGAGGAATGAGACTATCTTCCAAGGACTTCATCAGAGACGTATATTATCTTTCTGATATGGAAGAGAAAAAGATTGAGCATAACGGCAAAGAACTTAACCTTGGACATCTCAAGATCACAAGCAGAGATACCAAGGGTACAAAGGTGAGATTATGAGAGTAATTGCAGGAACTGCAAGAAGATTAAGACTTGTCACTCCAGAGGGCAACGATACAAGACCAACCCAGGACAGGATAAAAGAGACTCTTTTTAACATGATACAGAATCAGGTTCCTGGGGCAGTATTTATTGATCTTTTTGCTGGAAGTGGCGGAATAGGGATTGAAGCTCTTTCAAGGGGAGCAGTCAGGGCTGTATTTGTGGAGAACAACGTAAATGCCTATAAGTGCATCCTTGAAAACCTTAAGACAACACATTTTGAGGAGCAGGCAACTGCCCTTAAGCAGGATGTTGTTCTTGGACTTAGAAGCATCAAGGAAAAGGAAGCAGATATTATCTTTATTGATCCTCCATACCATGGAGAGCTCTATGAGAGAACTCTGTCTCAGCTTTCAGAGATGATTTATGTTACATCAAATACCATGATCATTGTTGAAGCAGATCTTAATCTTGACTTTTCTTTTGCTGAGAATTATGGCTTTGAAGTCAGAAGAGAAAAAGAGTACAAGACCAATAAACATGTTTTTCTTTACAGAAAGGAAGCTTAAGTAAATGAAAATAGCTGTTTATCCTGGTAGCTTTGATCCAGTAACCTTCGGACATTTAGATATCATAAGTCGTGCATCCAAGATGTTTGATGAAGTTATAGTTGCTGTGATGTGCAATTCAGCTAAAACTCCATTGTTTAGTCTTGATGAACGTGTTAAAATGTTACAAGAATCTGTTAAAGACTTATCTAACGTGAAGATCGAGTCTTTCAGCGGACTACTTATTGATTACTGCAAGAGTGCTGATATCCATATTGTGATCAGAGGGCTTCGAGCTATTACTGATTTTGAATATGAACTTCAGATCGCACAGACCAATAAGGAATTGTCCCACAATCAGGTTGATACCGTATTTTTGACAACAAGCCTTAAGTATTCATATCTTAGCAGCTCAGTTGTCAAGGAGATTGCAAGCTACAATGGGGATATCTCGCCGTGTGTGCCAGAATTCATAGCGGACAAGCTCTATCAGAAATACGGATTTAAGTAAATTCAGGGGGATTTATTATTATGACCAGCAGGATTGAACAGCTGATAGATGAGATTGAGACATATATAGACAATTGTAAGCCTCAGCCTCTTTCTCAGACCAAAATCATTGTTAACAAAGAAGAAATTGATGAACTTTTAAGAGAGCTTAGGAGCAAGACTCCAGAAGAGATCAAGAGATACCAAAAGATCATCAGCAATAAAGAAGCGATTTTGAATGATGCCAGGAAGAAGGCACAGGAGCTTATTGATGAAGCTACTGTTCATACCAACGAGCTTATCAATGAGCATGAGATCATGCAGCAGGCTTATGCACAGGCCAACGAAGTAGTATCTCAGGCTGCTATGCAGGCCAAGGGAATACTTGATAATGCAATGATCGAAGCTAACGAAATGAAGGCTGCTGCCGTTACTTACACAGATCAGCTTCTTGCAGATGTTGAGAGCATAATTGCCCAGTCAATTGATGCTACCAGCAAGCACAACGACGAGATCATAGAGTCAGTTAAGCAGAACAGTATCAACATTGTTAAGGAAGTTGCACAAAACAATGACAGTATCTTATCTGCACTTACTCAGTACAGTGAAGTGATCAGATCAAACAGGGCAGATCTTAAGCAGCCAGTTAATACTACAGCTTCAACAAACGCAGCTGCACCTTCTGATATTGGTGGGCAATTAGATGCTCAGGAAGACAACATCAACCTAGATATGATCAACTGATTTTTGCTTTAACAGCTGCCGCTTTATAGCGACAGCTTTTTATCTTTATAGTGTGAGAGAGAAAAGTTATGAAAAATAAGTCAATTATCGCAAAAAAGTTAATGTCATATCTTTGGGTAATGGCATTTGTGATTTCTCTTTTTATAAATCCTGGTTTTTCAGTTAATGCTGAGGCCGCAAATAAGAATGTAGTTGTAGTTATTGACCCAGGTCACGGAGGAACAGGAGATCGCAATCTTGGAGCACAGTATAATGGCCTTTCTGAAAAAGAGTTGACTCTTCAGCTTGCAAATGTATTAAAGTCAGAGCTTGAAAAATACGAAGGCATTACTGTTTATCAGACAAGGACAACAGATGTGATCATGTCTTTGGAGGACAGGGCAAAATTTGCTCAAAATGTAAATGCTGATTTTGTTTTCAGTATCCACTTCAACGCATCCAGTGAGCACCTGTTTTATGGCTCAGAAGTGTGGACTTCAACCTTCGGTTCTTACTATCAAAAGGGATATAACTTCGGACAAATTGTATCTGCTGAATGGAACGGACTTGGAATTTACCAAAAAGGTGTTAAGACAAGGATTGGTTCATCAGGAAATGATTACTACGGAATAATAAGACAGTGCGTAGCAAGGAATATGCCATGTGTAATTTTGGAGCATGCATATATTGATAATGGCAATGATGTTTCACTGGTGAAAACAAACAACTTCATAAACAAGCTGGCCCAGTCAGATGCCACAGCTATCGCCAAATACTATGGCCTTAAGTCGAAAACTTTAGGTACTGATTTTTCAGGCTTTACTTTCAAATCTGTAAAAAAGCCAAGCGGAAAACTCTATCAGGATGAAACTGGTCCTGATCAGTGCAACATAAAGGTTCTTGGCTACGATGTGGCAAGTGGTAATGTCCTTGTTGAACTTACAGCAGTAGATAAGCAGAGTCCTGTAATTTACTTTAGTTATAGCTATGACGGTGGTAAGACATTCTGTCCTTTGCAGATGTGGGACAGGACTAAGCCTACTCAGTCATTTAATGTTAAAGTCCCTTCAGGAACAACAAATCCAAGCATTGTTGTAAAAGCATACAACAACTATGAAAAGGATTCTACCAGCGCGCCAGTTACTGTAAATGCGTCTTTTGTGTATTGATGGAGTGCTTTTGAGACTAGATAAATTTCTTGGGGAACATAATATTGGTACCCGCAAACAGATAAAAGAATATGTAAAGAACGGAAGATGTAAGATAAACGGAATAGTTGCATCAAAAAGCGATGTTCACATTGATGAAAATGCTGACGAGATTTCTTTTGACGACGTTGTTCTTAGCTATGAAAAGTATCACTATTACCTTCTAAACAAGCCTCAGGGTGTTGTCAGTGCAACTACAGATGGTAAAAATACGACTGTTTTAGATCTTCTAAAGGACGAAAACATAAAGGGATTAAGTCCCTGTGGAAGACTTGATATTGATACAGAGGGACTTCTTCTTATAACCGATGACGGAGGTCTTATTCACAGGCTTTTGTCTCCTAAAAAGCATGTAGATAAGACCTACGAGGTCCATTTAAGAGACACTCTTTCAGATGCGGACAAGTTAAAGCTTGAAGAAGGCGTTAATATTGGTGATAGAAAGGAAGATGGAACAGTAGATTACACCCTTCCTGCAAGGGTTACCTATGGGCCAAGCGATGACACTGGAAGACCTGTAATATTTCTTTCTATCCACGAAGGAAGATTCCATCAGGTTAAGAGGATGCTTGAAGCTGTCGGAAATGAAGTGCTGTTCTTAAAACGAATTTCCATGGGACCGCTGCAGCTTCCTGATGATCTAAACCCTGGGGAGTACAGGCCTTTATCGCAGCAGGAAATAGATTTATTAAACAAGTAAGGATATATATGTCAAAGATAGATTTAAATGATTTTGAAGCAGTGATCTTTGATCTTGATGGATCACTTGTAGATTCCATGTGGATGTGGAAGGCTATTGATATCGAATATTTAAAAGGTTTTGGGATTGAAGCTCCAAAGGATCTTCAAAAGGAAATAGGTGGAAGGAGCTTTGTAGAAACGGCTATTTATTTTAAGGAAAGATTTTCACTTCCTGATACCATCGAAAAAATAGGTGATGACTGGAACAGAATGGCTTTTGATAAATACACCCATGAGGTTCCATTAAAGAATGGTGTGTTTGATTTTCTTAGTCTTTGTGAGGAGAAGGGGATAAAGCTTGGCATTGCTTCAAGCAATTCAACTGAGCTTATTGAACAGGTTCTTTCTTCCCATGATATAAGAGAAAAATTTCAAAGTATCAAATCCGGAACAGAAGTACATAAAGGCAAACCAGCTCCTGATATCTACCTTTTAGTTGCTAAAGAGCTGGGGGTTGATCCCAAAAAGTGTCTTGTTTTTGAAGACCTTGTAGATGGTATCAAAGCTGCAAGAAATGCAGGAATGACTGTGGTCGCTGTAAGTGATGACTACTCAAGACACAGCGATGATCTAAAAAAACAGTTATCAGACTTATACATAGAAGATTATTGGGGATTTGTTTCATGAAGAAAAGTTTTAAGGGTGATTTTGGATATATCAGATACAGAAGGCAGATTGGAATATTGCGCACAGGACTATTTTTACTTGTAGTCCTTGCGCTGTTCCTTTCAGGCCTTTTTATTTTTGGTTCCAGTAAAAATTATTTAAGTATTATAGCAGCACTTTTATGCCTTCCTGCAGGTTGGAGCGCAGTAAACCTGATAATGTTTATGAGGGCAAAGGGATGTAGTGACAGCTCTTTTCAAAAGATTCAAGAAAACAAAGGGGGACTTCTTATACGCTACGATGAAGTTATAACATCGTATGACAAGAATTTTAATGTGGCAGCATCTACAGTCCTTGATAAGAATATATGCTGCTTTGTAGAGGATGATTCCTTTGATCTGATTGACCTTGAAAAGCACATCAAAAAGATGATGGCACAAAATGGATATGGAAGCTACAGCGTTAAAGCTTTTAATAAGCTTGATGATTTCTGCCTAAGGCTCTCTCAGCTTGAGAGGATAAGACAGGATAAAAATATAGATCCCAAGGCTCTTGAGGATGCCTGGGTTCCAGGTACTCAGGAGACTGCTGCGTCAGTACTTCTTTCTATTTCTTTATAAGGAAAGCCTATGCGTGAGATAATGATCGGACCAAATGAAGCTGATAAGAGGCTTGACCGGTTTCTTAACTTTTATTTTAAAGAGGCTTCAACTGGTTTTATATATAAAATGCTTCGAAAAAAGAATATTATTCTAAACGGTAAAAAGGCTGATGGCACAGAGAAGCTTAAAGAAAGCGACGTTATCAGGGTTTTCTTTTCTGATGAAACCTTTGAAAAACTAAAAGGTAATGCTTTGCCTAAAGAAAATGATGGGAAAGCCTTAAATACACTTGGAAATATTTCTGTATTATATGAAGATGACAATATAGTTCTTGTAAATAAACCCTTTGGCGTTTTGTCCCAAAAAGCAAAAGCAGATGATATAAGTCTCAATGAGTGGCTTATTGATTATCTTTTAAACAAAGGTGATGTTTCAAATGAAAGCCTTTCATCTTACAGGCCATCGATCTGTAACAGACTTGACAGGAATACCAGCGGACTTGTTATTTGTGCCAAGTCTCTTATTGGCGCAAGGACTATGAATGATCTTATAAGCAGGCGCCTTATAGATAAATATTACAGAACAATTGTATCTGGACATCTGACAGAGCCTGTATCCCTTAAGGGGTATTTGAGCAAAGATGAAAAGAAAAATAAGGTTGATATTAAGGTAAATGACCCTGGAGATGGGTACTCTTATATAGAGACTGAGTACGAGCCTATAGATTATATTAGGGAAAAAGACCTAACTGTACTTGAAGTTAAGCTTGTGACAGGTAAGCCCCATCAGATAAGAGCTCATTTATCCAGTATCGGCCATCCGATAATTGGAGATATTAAGTATGGCGGACAAAAAGTCGGAACGCTTAATCATCAGCTTCTTCACAGCTATAGGGTGAGATTTCCCGAAGATTTAAACACGCCATTTGATATCTTATGTGGCAGGGAATTTGTAGCGCAGCTTCCAAAAGAATTTCAAAAGATAACAGGATAAAATATGCCAACATGGAATTCAAGGGGCCTTAGAGGCTCAACTTTAGAGGAACTTATAAACAGAACCAATGAAAGATATGGCGAGCTTGGACTTGCACTTATTCAGAAGATCCCGACTCCAATTACGCCAATTAATATCGATAAAGAAACACGGCACATAACTCTGGCTTATTTTGACCAGAAGAGTACTGTTGACTACATTGGTGCTGTTCAGGGAATTCCAGTGTGCTTTGATGCCAAAGAATGTGCCCAGGAAACCTTTGCCCTTGAAAACATCCATCCCCATCAGGTTAGCTTCATGGAAAACTTTGAAAAACAGGATGGTATTGCGTTTTTCCTGATCTATTATACAGGCCTTAATGAGTTTTATTATCTGCCATACAGAGATCTTAAGGTTTTTTGGGACAGAGCACAAAACGGTGGAAGAAAGAGCTTCAGGCATGAGGAGCTTGATGAAAAATATATTTTGAGACAAAGCCATGAAGCAGGTATATTTGTGCCTTACCTTGATGCTTTATCCACCGATCTTGATATGCGGTAATAAAAAGATTGACACGTGTTTATCAATATTGTAAACTCTCTATTATAGTAGCATATTAGCATAGTAGCACTGTGCATTACTAAAGTGAGGTTTTTATGAACAAAGTCTTATTACACACACCTGATGGCGTGAGGGATATCTACGGAACTGAATGCAGCGACCGTATACTCATAAAGGACAAGATTTACAGTAAAATGAAGAGCTTTGGCTTTCAGGACATAGATACTCCAACATTTGAATTTTTCGATGTTTTTTCTGATGAGATCAATGCTTCTGATGCGAAGGAGCTTTATAAGTTCTTTGATAAAGAAGGTAACACATTGGTGCTCAGGCCTGACTTTACACCATCAATAGCAAGATGTGCTTCAAAGGTCATGCTTGAAGATTCAGAACCTGTAAGAGTGGTATATCAGGGGAAGTCATTTCTTAATACTTCTAATCTACAGGGCAAATTAAAGGAAAATTACAATATAGGTGTTGAGCTTTTAAATGATGATTCGGTCTTTGCTGATGCTGAGATGATAGCTCTTTTGATCGAATCCTTAAAAAGTTCAGGCCTTAAAGAATTCCAGGTCAGCATTGGCGATGCTGATTACTACAAGGGCCTATGCGAAGAAGCTGGAATTGATGAAGATACTGAGGAAATGGTCAGGGAGCAGATACTGCAAAAGAATTACTTCGCAGCTGAGAATATCATGACTGAGAGGCTTATTCCTGACAAATATAAGGAACTGATCGTTAGATTTTCCGAGTTTATTGGCTCTGACGAGGCCCTTGACAGAGCAAGGAAGCAGGTTAATAACGAAAGGTCAATCCAAGCGATTTCAAGGCTTAAAAGGCTGTATCAGGTATTAAAAGAATATGGCGTAAGTCAGTACGTATCTTTTGACCTTGGTATGCTTAGTAAGTTCAATTACTACACAGGGGTTATATTCAGCGCTTATACTTACGGCGTTGGTGATGCAATCGCCAAAGGTGGAAGATATGATTCCCTTATTGGAAAATACGGAAAAGATGCTCCTGCCATAGGATTTGTAATACTGCTTGACGATCTTATGTCAGCTCTTTACAGGCAGAATATTGAGATTTTACATGAAGAGGCGCCAATTGTTATTGAATATGATGAAAGCACTTTTTCTGAGAGTCTGAAAAAAGCATCTAGCCTTAGATCTACAGGCAAAGCAGTTGCACTTAAGAATGTGAAAAAGAGAGGGTGAGACAATGAGATATCTTACTTTTGCTCTTGGTAAGGGAAGACTTGTTAATGACACTATGGAACTTCTTGCAAAATGTGGGATCCATTGTGATGAGATACTGGATAAAAAGACAAGAAAGCTTATATTTACCAATGAGGAATTAAAACTTAAATTCTTTTTGGCCAAGGGTCCTGATGTACCAACATATGTAGAGTATGGTGCGGCAGACATTGGAATAGTAGGCGCAGATACGATCCTGGAAGAAAACAGAAGGGTCTATGAGGTTCTTGACCTTGGCTTTGGAAAGTGCAGGATGTGCGTATGCGGACCTCACGAGGCAAAAGAGCTTTTAGAGCACAGAGAGATGATCAGGGTTGCAAGTAAGTACCCAGGAATAGCTAAAGACTATTTCTTTAATAAAAAGCATCAGACTGTTGATATAATAAAGCTCAATGGTTCAGTTGAACTTGGACCTATCGTTAATCTTTCAGATGTGATAGTAGATATTGTAGAAACAGGATCCACTCTTAGAGAAAACGGCCTTGAAGTTTTGGAAGAGATCTGTCCGCTTTCTGCTAGAATGATTGTTAATCAGGTTAGTATGCAGATGGAAACAGACAGGATCCGCAAGCTCATTAGTGATATGAAGGAGAACTTAAGCTGATATGAGAACTCTTAAGCTGACAGAAAATACAAAGAAGGAGCTTTTAGGCAATCTTTTAAACAGAAATCCTGGAAGCTACACAGAATACGAAAACACAGTAAATGAAATAATAAATGATATTCGTAATAATGGTGATAAAGCTTTGTTTGAATACACAGCAAAGTTTGATAAATGTACTTTGGATGCCTCCTGCATTAAAATAACAGATGATGAGATTAAGGAAGCTTATGAGGCACTTGATCCAGAGTTCATTGAAGTTATGAAAAAGAGCGCTGAGAATATAAGAGTGTTCCATGAAAAGCAAAAGAGAAATACATGGATCGACACAAGAGAGGATGGAAGTATTCTTGGCCAAAGAATCCTTCCTATTGAGATATCTGGTGTATACGTTCCTGGCGGTAAAGCAGCTTATCCAAGCAGCGTTCTTATGAACGTGGTTCCAGCTAAAGTTGCAGGCGTGGAGAAGATCGTAATGTGCACACCTCCTGGAAAAGATGGAAAGGTTAACCCTGGAACACTTGTAGCTGCAGATATAGCAGGTGTTACTGAAAGCTATAAAGCCGGTGGAGCCCAGGCTATTGCAGCCATGGCATTTGGAACAGAGAGTATACCAAAGGTTGATAAGATCACAGGTCCTGGAAATATTTTCGTTGCCCTTGCCAAAAAAGCATGCTTTGGACATGTTTCAATTGATTCAATAGCAGGACCAAGTGAGATATTAGTTTTAGCTGATGAGACTGCAAATCCAAGGTTTGTAGCTGCAGATCTCTTATCCCAGGCAGAACACGATGAGATGGCCAGTGCGATACTGATCACCACATCACAGGATCTGGCTGATAAGGTTTCAAAAGAAATAGACGAATTCCTTAAAACCTTATCAAGAGCTGATATAATTAAGAAGTCACTTGAAAACTACGGGTACATCTTTGTTGCTGATAATATGGATGATGCTATCGAAGCTGCAAATGCAGTTGCTTCTGAGCACCTTGAGATCATTACTAAGAATCCATATGAAACCATGACCAGGATAAAGAATGCAGGTGCGATCTTCCTTGGAGATTACTCCTCAGAGCCTCTTGGTGACTATTTTGCAGGTCCAAACCATATACTTCCTACAAATAGGACAGCAAGGTTCTTCTCGCCACTTTCAGTAGATGATTTTGTAAAGAAAACAAGTATTATTTCTTATTCAAAACAGGCTTTATTTAATGCACACAAAGATATTGAATTGTTTGCAACCAGAGAAGGGCTAACTGCCCATGCAAATTCTATCGCCGTTAGGTTTGAATAGGATTTGACCGTTTTTATAATAATGACCGATATGGATAATGCCGATAAAATCACATTTGTAATTGTGTAAAATTGTGTTAAAAATGCAAGTTAACTTTCTAAAATGAAAATTAAATGCAAGTTTACATAATCTTAATATTTCGAAATTACAACATTTAGTTAAAATTTTTAAGGAGCCACAAGCTATGGGGACAAGGCAAGCCACAGTTACGAGAAAAACGCAAGAAACAAATATAAAAATTTCATTAAACCTTGATGGGACTGGTGTTTCAAACATTGAAACAGGCATTGGTTTCTTTGATCATATGCTTACAGGATTTGCAAAACACGGGCTTTATGACATGGATGTCAGGGTATCCGGAGATCTTGAGGTAGATGGTCATCACACTGTTGAAGATACAGGAATTGTTCTCGGACAGGCAATAGCACAAGCTCTTGGTGATAAAAAAGGCATCAAAAGATATGGCAGCATGATCCTTCCTATGGACGAAACCCTCGTGATGAGCGCTGTTGACCTGTGTGGAAGACCATATTTTGTTATGGATGCAAATTTCGATGCACCTATGGTTGGCGATTTTGATACACAGCTTGTAAGAGAGTTCTTTTATGCTGTTTCATACTCAGCAGCAATGAACCTGCACCTTAGGGTGATCACAGGTATGAACGACCACCACAAGATCGAAGCTATGTTTAAGGCCTTCGCCAAAGCTTTGGATGAGGCATCTACATATGATCCAAGGATCACAGACGTACTGAGCACTAAAGGAGCGCTTTAATATGCAAAATAACAAGAAAAAAGTAGCAGGCTATATATTTCTTTTAAATAAAAAGATAGTATCATCAAGGGACAGAAAGACCGTTCTAAGTGATGATCCTGTTTCCTATGCAGGTAGCATCTCTGATAATGGTGCTGATGAGATCATTGTATTTGATATGTCTGAATCTGGTAACGATGCAGCTCATGAAGAAGCTCTTGATATCATCAAGGACATCTGCAAGGAAGTTGATGTACCTGTATCTGGAGCAGGGAATGTCAAAAGGATGGAAGATATAAAAAAGCTGTTGTATGCAGGCTGCAAGAAAGCTGCCCTTAACTTTTCCAAGCCTTCAAACATAGAGATTTTAAAAGAGGTTTCCGAGAAATTCGGAAAAGAAAAAATAGTTATCTGCTACGATGATCCTAAGGCCATTGAAGACAATAAGGATCAAGTATATGCATTAAGCTCAGAACTCATCCGCTTTGTGGATCAGGATGGGGCAAAGCTTCCTGATACTGAAAATGATGAGTATCTCTTTTACGATGGCAAGGATGTTATCGAAAAGGATGTTACTGACAGGTCATTAAGTAGTTCTTTTGCCTGGGCTGATCTTAAGAAAAACTCAGATGGAATGGTTCCTGTTATCGTTCAGGACTACAGGACTGATCAGGTTTTGATGCTGGCATACATGAACGAAGAAGCATATAACAAGACACTTGAAACAGGCAAGATGACATATTTTAGCCGTTCAAGGAACGAGCTTTGGATAAAGGGAGAAACAAGTTCTCATTATCAGTTTGTTAAAAGCCTTACAGCTGACTGCGATCTTGACACAATTCTTGCCAAGGTCAAGCAGATTGGCGCAGCTTGCCATACTGGAAGTTATTCCTGCTTCTTTAACGACATCGCTAAAAAGGAATACAGCGAGAAAAACCCTCAGAAGGTTTTAGACAGTGTCTATGAAGTTATTAAGGACAGAAAAGAAAATCCAAGAGAAGGGTCTTATACAAATTATCTGTTCGATAAGGGCATTGACAAGATCCTTAAAAAGGTGGGAGAGGAAGCTACAGAGATGGTTATAGCTGCTAAAAACCCAAATGACAATGAGGTTATTTACGAAATGTCAGATTTCCTGTATCATATGATGGTCCTCATGGCTGTTAAAAATGTTAGCTGGGAGGATATAACAGACGAATTGTCAAGACGATAAAGGAAAGTAAAATGAATTTAAATTTAGCTCTGTCAGATGAGACATTACTCAGTATTGAAAAGCCAGAAAGATATATTGGAGGCGAAGTTAACTGCGTGATGAAGGACAAAGAAAAGGTAGATATCAGATTTGCCTTTTGTTTTCCTGACGTTTACGAAATTGGAATGTCTCATCTAGGAATACAGATTCTTTATGGAATGTTCAACTCCTACGAAGATGTTTGGTGCGAACGTGTCTATTCACCATGGATGGATATGGACGCAGTAATGAGGAGTCAGGACATTCCTCTTTTTGCGCTTGAATCTCAGGATAAAGTTAAGGACTTTGATTTCCTTGGATTTACCCTACAGTATGAGATGTGTTATACCAATATCCTGCAGATACTGGATCTTTCGAAAATTCCATTTAAAACTAAAGACAGAACATGGGATGATCCCATAGTTATCGGTGGTGGTCCTTGCACCTACAATCCTGAGCCAATAGCGGACTTTTTCGATATTTTCTATATAGGTGAAGGCGAGACAAGGTACAGAGAGCTTTTTGACCTGTATAAAAAGCTTAAGGACAGCGGTATTTCCAGAAGTGAATTCCTGCATCAGGTAGCGAAGATCCCTGGAATGTACGTTCCTTCTCTTTACGATGTCAAATACAAGGAAGATGGCACAATTCTTTCTATGGAACCAGTATTCGATGATCTGCCTAAGACTATTTACAAAGAAATGTGTCTTGATCTTTCAAAAGAGTTTTATCCTACAAAGCCTGTAGTTCCTTATATTAAAGTCACTCAGGACAGAGTAGTTCTTGAGATCATGCGAGGATGCATAAGAGGCTGCAGATTTTGTCAGGCTGGTCAGCTCTATAAGCCACTTAGGGAAAAGGATATTGAGTACCTTAAAAAGATAGCTATTGAGTCTTTAAAAAACACTGGATATGAGGAAATATCACTAAGCAGCTTAAGTTCAAGTGATTATTCCAAGCTTCCTGAGCTTTTGGACTTTTTGATTGATAAGTGCAATGAGAAAAAGATAAATATTTCACTTCCAAGTCTTCGTATAGATGCATTTTCTCTTGATGTTATGAGTAAGGTTCAGGACGTAAAAAAGAGCAGTCTAACCTTTGCGCCAGAAGCAGGAACCCAGAGAATGCGCGATGTTATCAATAAAGGTCTGACCGAGGAGGACATCCTTAGGGGCTCTGAGCAGGCTTTCCTTGGAGGCTGGAATAAGGTAAAACTTTACTTTATG
>Ga0256405_10005877_pt1 | contig 20448 bp, 16 predicted proteins | sample RumenRJG_02DNA_FD_189096 | JGI IMG/M metagenome (GOLD analysis project Ga0256405, IMG submission 189096) | Bovine rumen microbial communities from Lethbridge, Alberta, Canada - RJG_02 | ecosystem: Host-associated > Mammals > Digestive system > Stomach > Rumen | place: Canada: Alberta... | reverse complement strand
CGGTCTTTACCGGCAAGCATACCGACTTTGTCTTTGCCAGCATCGGCGAAAAGCTCGGCATGATCGGCTGTATCTTCGTTATCATCCTGCTCACGATCATCATCGTGCGCTGCGTCTATATCGGGCTTCACGCGGGCAGAATGTACGACATGCTCATCTGCATCGGCGTGGCCGGCGCCCTCGCGTTCCAGACCTTTATCAACATCGGCATGTGCATCGGCATTACGCCCGTTATCGGCATCCCGCTGCCGTTCTTCTCCTACGGCGGCTCGTCGATGGTCACGCTCTTCTCGGCGGTCGGGCTGGTCTCAGGTGTGCGCTACAAGCCAAAGCCAGCGCACTTCTCGATGATCTACTGAGCCGAACAAAAAGCAAGTCTGATATTTCAGACTTGCTTTTTTGCTTCTTGTTATCTGTCACATCGAATAGGGCGGCTGCGAGGCGGGAGCGACGACCACGGGCTTTCCGGCAAGCGCCATGTAGTACAGCACCATCGTCGTGTTGATGTACGGCGCGGTCCAGATCATCACGGCATAGCCGATATAGGGCAGCCCGGCCAGCAGCTGCCAGCCGATAAAGCTCAGCTCCAGCACGAAGCATTCCCACTTGTGCCCCTTCATCATCTGCTTGCTCGCGCGGATGCAGTCCATCACGCCCATGTCGGGGTTGTCGAGCAGGATGAACTTGGCCATCCGGTAACGGTAGGTGGCGATGATCCCGGGGATCACGAACAGCAGCGACCAGAGGAAAACGAACACACCCTGCACCAGCGCAAGGAGGATCAGCTTGCCCGCAAGACCGAAGCCGTCGAGCAGATTGCCGTAAACTGCCCCGGCGTTCTTGACCGTGTTGAAAATAAAGATCAGAAAACCGGCGCCGAAGATATACAGCACGGCGGAGATCACAAGGTTGAGCAGATAAGCGGAGGTGGGCGGCGTCATCTCCTCGCTGAGACGGATCACGGCCTGATAGTCGCCGTTGAGGTAATAGTTGACGTAGCTCATCGCGTCGTCATAGCTGATGTTCACGCCCATCACGGACTGGCTGAGCGTCGAGAGCAGGATGAAGACCAGAACATAGATCACCGCCGCCGTCAGCATCGAGGGCTTGGCGTTCTTGATGATCGTTCTGGCGTTGCTTTTCAAAAGAGGACGGTCTGTGTACATGAATTTAGGTCCTTTCTGTTTCTTTGCTGCCTATACTATATCACCCTGCGCCCGGGGATGTAAAGCGAAAGTTCCCGGCCGGACGAAAGGCGGCCTCTCCGCAAGGCAGGCGGGAAACAGATTTTTTTCTTGACAAGAGGGGGCGGCGGTGCTATGATAACAAAGCTTCCAAATGCGCGAGTGGTGGAATTGGCAGACTCGCTAGATTCAGGTTCTAGTGTCCACTCCGGACGTGCGGGTTCAAGTCCCGCCTCGCGCACCAGCATGATCCCTTGAAAACACTACGTTTTCAAGGGATTTTTGCTGTCTTAAGGGTGCTTTGACCCTAACCCTGACCCTAACAGCCCTCAATCGAAGCGTTTCACAATGGCCCTAAACAGACGCTTTAGACACAGCGGGAGATTCACCGGTCACGCGCTGGAGATACTGTTCCATGCGGTTGGCGCTGTCATGTTTCATGCCGCCCGTCACATGGGCATACACATCCAGCGTGAAGGATGCGGTATGATGCCCCAGGTTCTCCTGCACGGTTTTGATGTCGTCACCCGCTTTCAGACTGTTCACGGCGAAGGTGTGTCGCAGATCATGGAAGCGGATGCTTTCCAGTCCCAGCGATTTGACGACCTTCTTGAAGGCCAGATAGACCGTCTGATTGCAAAGATAGCGTCCGAGCTCGGTCGTGAATACCAGGTTGTCGGTATTGTTCCAGCCGTCGCCGGCCTCTTCTGCCCAGCGCGATTGAAATGCCTGCTGCTTTCTCAGCGCTTCCATCACACCGTCTGCGGCCACGATCATGCGGGGCTTGTCGTTTTTGAGGCTGCTGAACACATACTCCTTGCCGCCCTTGACCTTGCCGTGCTGCTTGTTGATGAACAGCGTGTTCTGCTCGAAGTTCACGCAGTCCCAGGTGAGGCCGAGGACCTCACCTTGCCGCAGTCCGGTAAAGACGGTGACGAAAAACACCAACTCGTAAGGATTGCCCTTGATCGCCTTGAGAAAGCGGGTCAGATCATCTTCCTCCATGGGCTTGATCTGCGGCTTCTCGATCCGGGGCAGCGTGACCGCGTCCAGCGGATTGAGCCGGATATAGCCCATCTTCTGTGCCTGCGTCAGCGCCCGGTGAAGAACACCGTGGACATTCTTGATGGTCTTGGCAGAGAGCCCCTTCTCCCGCTGCAGAGTGTTATACATGGACTGGATCATCGCGGGGGAGAGCTTAGAGAGCTGGGTTTTGCCGAGGTAGGGAATGATGTTCAGGTTCACATGATCGGTATAGGATTTGACGGTGGCCCGTTTCACGTTTCCGATATAATCGCGCAGCCAGGTTTTGAGCCAATCGGAAAGCTTGATGGAGTTCGGTTCAATGTAGGTGCCTTCGTCGATCTCCGAGGTGATCTTGGCGAGCTTCTGCCGGACTTCCTTCTGCGTTTTGCCGTAGACGGATTTCTGGATCAGCTTGCCGGTTTTGGGGTCAAAGCCGTTGGAATAGCGGCCCTCCCATCGACCGTCGGAGCGTTTGCGGATGTTCCCGGCACCGTTTGCATTTTTTCGGGACAACTGTACCTCTCTTTCTACAGAATGGAACAGGTATCAATCCGTTCGTCTGAGATCATTATATCACTTCATCACTTTAAAGCAAGATTTTTTCTTGCTGTATTGTCAGTTTTTCCTGACAGTATTTTCTGCATGATGACGCAAATGACGCTATGACGCTATTTGGGGTGTACCAAATAGCGTCATTTGCGTCATAGCGTCATGAGGCAAGCTGGGAAAGAGTGATCTCGCGGGAATCCGGTGTGCGGGTGTTGCGGTACGAAACGCCGTATTGCTGCGCGAGGGTCTGGGTGTTGGCGTTCAGCTTGCGGGTCAGTGCGTGGGGTTTGGTATCCGCGGGGAGAACCGGACCCAGCGCGTCCACCAGTTCGGTGGGCGTGCCGTGCCAACTCCTGGATTCGGATACCAGCTGCTGTACGGCCCGGAGAAGCTTGTCTGCGTCGTCCCGTGGCTCCTCCTTGCCGTACTCGATGAACTGCCAGTGCTTGTTTTCTTCAAACTCCAGCTTCAGCTGCAAATCTGCGATCTCGCGCCCGGTGATATCCAGCGTAGCGGCCTTGCCGATACGGGAGGGCTTCTGGAGTACCATCGCCCCGTCCGCACAGCCCATCAGACCGTTGGTGCCGGAGATCATGTTGAAGGCGTCGCTGGACTCCTCCTTGCGCGTGTGGTGCACCACCAGGATCGTAATATTGAAGCGATCGGCGATGGCCTTGAGTGTGGTCATGACCTCGTAATCCCCGGCATAGCTGTACTTCTCCGACTTCATCTGCCGGATCCGCTGCAGCGTGTCGATGATCACAAAGCCGACGGCGGAATGGCTATTGAGGAAGTTTGCCAGCTGCTGCTCAAAGCCGCTGCCCAAGAGCTCGGCCTCCGTGGCGATCCAGACCTTGCCGGCCTCGCCCTCGGTGACCTCGCTCAGACGCTGCTGCATCCGCTGCGCCGTGTCCTCCAGGCTGACATACAGGACCTCACAGGGCTGCGTCTTGAAATCCCAGACCAACTCGCCCTTGCTGACCCGGTCGGCCAGCCAAAGAACGAGCCAGCTTTTGCCGATCTTGGACGCGCCGGCAAGGATATATACACCCTTGCCCAGCAGCTTCTCGATCAACCAGCCGGTGGGCTGGAATTCCATGTCCATCAGTTCGTTGGCATTGACGGCATCCAGCTCCGTGATCCTCCCACCCAGCGTACGCTGGATGTGACGGATCGCCTCGACAGACGACATGCGCGGGTGCTCACACAGCACATAATCCAGAAGATCGCCCTGCTTGCCGCAGTGCATACACAGCCAAATGTCATCTTTCATCAGCCCCGCCGTGTCGCCGCAGCAGGGGCAAACGGTGATGATCTCATCCTCCGAGACCTCGATCTGCGAGGCTTTGAGATAGTCGCGCAGCCGAGGCTGCACCCGTTCCCGATAAAGCTCGATCTTTTCTCCGGTCATGGGCGGCACCTCAGGACGCACGGGCTTGCTCGTCCATCCACTGGGCGAGCCGATCGCGGGAGACTAGCATGCGCTTGCCGATCTGCAGCGTGGGGAAATCCTCCCGGTGCAGCAGATTGTAGGCGTTGGCGCGGGAGATGCTCAAAACATTGGCAAGCTGGGTCGCGTTGAGGACAAGAGGCAGCTCGCTGAAGGAAGAGACGGAAGAAGCGTTGTTCATGATGATTTTTCCTTTTCGGCAGTTCATGATTTCGATATTTGATTGTAAAGGTACAAAGGTTCTACTCAATTCTCAGTACTTGTGTCCTCCTTTTTGAAAACTCACTCCAGATCTTTGATGACCTTGACAGCCACGCCCTGGATGAGGCAGCTGTCCACGATGATGTCCTCATAACGGTTGTTCTCGGGGTGCAGGCAGACGTGATCGGCCTTCGGGCGGAAGCGCTTGAGGGCGGCCTCGTCGTCCACCAGCGCCACCACGATCTGGTTGTACTCAGCCGTGGACTGCTGGCGGATCAGCACAAGGTCGCCGTCCTCGATCCCCGCGCCGGTCATGGAATCGCCCTTGGCGCGGAGCAGGAAGAACTCGCCCCTACCGAAAAGAGCTTCTGGCAGGCAGACGTATTCCTCGATGTTCTCTTCCGCAAACTTCGGGATGCCGCAGGACACCGCGCCCAGAATCGGCACATAGAGCATGTTCATGAAACCTCTGGTCTTCTGGGTCGTGATGTTGCGGTGGCCGTCGTAGTCCAGCACACCGTTCTGGCGCATGTAGGACAGATATTTGGAAACAGTGCCCACGGCGAGACCCACACCTGCGGCGATCTGGCGGACGGAGGGTGTGGAGCCCCGTCTGTTTCGGTAGCTGTTGATGTAGTCCTCGATCATGGCGCAATACTCCGGTTTTTTGTACTGCATAGAAAACCTCCTTCAAAAACGTGAACAATTGTTTCCGAGAAAAAGAATATTACAATTTGTTACCGGGTGCAATAGCGCATTTGTCACTAATCGGGCAGGTGCAGTCGATCGACTGCACCTGCCCGATAGTTCACACATGTAAACTTGACAAGGGAAAAGAAATGTGATAGTTGCCCGCAAGCTCTGCTGTCCCTCGCTTTTCTCCGGTGGGGCAAAACGAGGGAAACTCTTGATCGGTCATCGCCTTTTCCTTGTTCAACAGGCGGGTCAGGGCACGTTTCCCCGTCTTGCCGGGCGAACGCACCGTAGCTTGTCGGCTTCTCGCAGAATGAAAGCCGTCGACAATAATCGGCGACTTTCCGTTTGACATCTTCGTGTTATATCGGACGCAGGAGCATCGTGCCTAACAGATTTAGCCCCAGTTGATTGGCCATCATGATTGCTTTCTGTTCGCTCTCTGAATCAAAGAGATGCTCCGGCCTATGGGCGTCACAGCCGAGGATCACACTGTTTTTTTCCTCCGCAGCGATGCGCCAGAAGTGCTTGTCAGGATAGTGACGACTCTCCTGCAGGCCAAGTAGATTGATCTCCAGCGGCGTATCCGTCCGCTTCGCCGCGCGGCAGAGTTTTCGCATCTCCTGCTCGTAGACAGACTCGCTTCCTACAAAGTGGAACAGATCCGGATGGGCAAAGCAGGTAAACAGGCCTGTTTCCAAAGCCTCAGTCGTCTGGGAAACATAGCGCTCCAGTTCCCTGCGGTCAAAGCAGGGCTTCCCGCTGTATCTATCCCCGATCTCGTTGCCGAGAAAATGCTGGCCGAGTATCATATACTCCACGCTGTTTTCCCGCAGCAGCTCCAACAGACGAGGGAAGTATTTCGGATAATACTCCGCCTCCACGCCCAGGTGGATCTCCAGTCGATCCCGGTATTCCTCCGTCAGCGCGCGAATCGCTGCTGCATACTCCGGAAGCTCCTCCGGCTTCATACGCATGGGCCGATTCCGGGGCTCGCTATCGAAGAAATCATAGGGCGTGTGATCGGAAAAGCCGAGGATCTTCAGTCCCGCCGACAAAGCGGACTCCACATAGTCCCGATCGTTACCCTCTGCGTGGCCACAACGTTTGGTATGGGTGTGGTAATTTGCGATCATTTTTTCTTCTCCAAGGCTTTTTGCTTCATTCTACCATATCAGCGTACAAACGGCAATCGCCCGGAATGGACGATTGCCGCTTAACCATCTGTTCGGCTTTCCTGCAGCAGTTGCAGGAAGAAGGGATTGCTTGCTTCTAGCTCTGATGGTATGCCGGAGGCGACAAGCATCGCCGATTGGGGACAACCGGCAGCAGGTTGGGAAAGCCCAAACCCTAAAAGGTTGCAGGAATTTCCTGCGGGTGGTGGCTGTAGTATCACAGACGCGATGCTTGCGTGTATGCTGCAGATCGGCTGCTTGCAAAATGAAAGCGTTGGTTTCGAGCAATGCTTGCGAATTGAAAGCACACATGCTGGAGATGACCCGAATCTTCTGGCTCTCGGCAGAGTCCACGGCACTTTGTAGACGAAGGCTGAAAGTGTCATAGTGGGTTACGCACTTTCAACGAAGTGCGTAATCCACTATCTTTCGTCCTGTTACCCGATGAACACCAAAGCGGAAGCAATCAAAAATTGCCCGGCATAATAAGTGATGTAGTTCAGCACAAGGTCAATCGGGCGCTCCTTGCCTGTACCGAAGTAAGTGCCGCTAAGGATCAGATCGGAGATCGCAAAGAACACACCGCCGATAAAGAAAAGGTTCAGCGGCAGCACCTTCCAGCCATAGCTGAGCGTAAGGCTGCCGGAAATCATCACCATGGCGAACAGGATCACACCGTAGGCGATCACAACCGGCTTGAACTTCCCGTAGTTCAGCTTCATCGGTTTCTCCAGAACCGCATTTCCGATGCTCAGTACAAGGGCGAGCAAGACCGGAACGATTACCGTCATGGGCCTGCCCGCGGGATAGTAACTCAGCAGCATGCCGACGATGTACAGGATATGCCCGATGCCGAACACGCAAAAGCCAGCGTATGTGAAAGGCTCATCTTTTTCAGGGAATACATATTTGAGGTCCAGCCAGATATCACCCAGCAGTCCACACAACAGGCCAAGCACCGCGAAGGGGCAAAGCAGGCTGGCATTTCCTTTCGAAGCAGAGAGCCAGGCCCCGTATACGCCCACCATGATGAACAACACGGACACGATGGACTTTAACAACACCGCCTTTACCGAATAAGCCTTGATCTTCTCTCGGATATACACAAACAGCAGCACTGCGCCGCACACAATCAACAGAGGATATAACATGCCATGACCTCCTTGTCAGTTGTTCTCGACTGCCTTTTGCAGCATCTTTCCGTATTCGCGTTTCACTTTCGCCGGGGCTGTGATTTTGACTTTACCGTCAAAGCCGAAGACCCAGCCGAAGAATGGTTTGCTCGCGGTTACCATTACGCTGGCCTGAAACCTTTTTCCGTCCACGGGAAAGGTCTCAACGTCTTCTCCGAAGCGATCGACAATGTGATCCATCACGCTGTTGTCGCAGACAAGCGTCACGCGTTGCGGTTCCCCGATGAACATGCCGAACATCGTATTGACGCGCGTGATGTCAAAATCCTCCGGCTGCGGCACCGCATCTTTTTCCAAAATGTGCGGCGGCAAGGCGATGCGATCGACCCGGAAGGGCGTCACGCCGTGCTTGTCGGTGTGACCCAGCAGATAATAATAGTCGCCGTTCCAAACGAGCATCCAGGGGCTGCACACATATTCCGCGCCGCTGTTTTTCAGCTTCTGCTGCTTGCGGCCGTTGTACTGAAAATATGAAAAAGAAATTTTCTTTCCGGCATTGATCGCCGCATGGATCGCGTCCACGATGTAGTAGATCTTTTCGTTTTCCGGCTTGATGCGCCCCTCGGCATACAACGTTCTTTTGAGCTCGTCTGCTTTGTTCCGGCTCGAAAGCTGCGTGATCTTTCCGACCAGCTCCTTGCTCTTTTTTGCTGTGATGAACTTGGAGGATTCCACCGCGTCGATCAATAGCTTCAGCTCCGGCAGATCGAACAGGCGTTCGGCAAGATAGTATTTGTTCTGTGTGGATTTGATCGTGTAGATATCCACACCGAAGGAGCGCAGCTGCTCCATATCCTCATAGATCGTCACGCGGTGCGCAGAGATCTGAAACTCTTTTTGCAGCGCGTCTATCAGCTGATTGGTGCTGAGCGGATGATCCTCGTCGGATTGCTCGAATAAGATTTTTGCCAGATACAGCGCGCGCAGATTTTTCGTCGTCTCCATTATTCGCATCCCTCCGCCGGATCATTTTTCAAAAACCAGTTTAACAAAGAAGCAGACTTCTGTCGATAATTATTGACAGAAGTCTGCGGGAAAAATGAGAAATTGAAAAACCTTTTGCCGCGCGAGCGTGCAAAACTGTGAGATGAAATCGAACCGCGCGGGATTGGGGTGCGCAAACCTCAACAAGTGCAGGTGGACACAAATTCATTTTTGGCAGACAAGGCGAAACTTGCTCTTGGCAAGTTTTGCCCCAGGAACGAAAGGCAAAAACGAATAAGTGTAATACAAGGCGAATCTTGCTCTTACGCATCGGAGGGAAAAAAGACATTCAAAAAGTGCCTGAACGATGACGCCGATCTAACAGGGATCTATTGCTATATTACCTTTGATGAGGAAAAACTGGTCGGTATGCTGGGCGACCGGGAGGAGAATTGTCATATCTGCTTCCTTGTGGATGGGGAATACCAGCCCTCGGTATCGGGAGAAATCTCTTCAAACGAGTCAATCAATACAGATGCCATCCAATTCTTGCGTGAGTGCACATATTTCATCGACCATATCGCTGACAACACTGATGGCATGACGCAGCGGCAAATCAGAAGTGATATCGACCCCTGCCAGATTTGCCAGTCTAACAGGATCCAGCGTACCGCCTGCGGAGAGCATTCTTTTCCATCGCTCAACGGCCGGAGCGCCTTCCCGCTGGATATCCGTCGCTGTCTGGGTGGCCAGCGTCAGACCCGCGCTGTAGGTATAGGGATATAGTCCCACATAGTAATGCATCTGCCTCATCCAGGTGAGTTCACAGCCTTCCGTCAATTCCACCGCATTCCCCCAGAAGACCTCCAGATTCCGCCGGAAGATTCCGTTAAGCAACTCAGCGTTGACGGAACCTCCCGCATCAATGATTTTCAGCACCTCCCGCTGATACCATGCTTCCCGCAAATGGGTCACAAAGTTGTGATAATACGTATTTCCCACCAAAGTGGAGAGTACCCAACGCCTAAAGCGCTTATCACTGTTGGTTTTCAGCAGATACTGACCCAAAAGCAGTTCGTTGAGTGTGGAGGGTGCCTCCACCAGATAAAGGGAGCACTCTCTATCGTAGAAAGACTGTGCCGCACTGCACAGGCGATCATGGCCTGCATGGCCGAGCTCGTGGGCCACAGTGAAAACATCCGCTATGCGGCTGTTCCATGTTAACAGTATATAGGAGTTTTTGCCATAAAGAGATTCGCAGTTTCCCCCGGTATCTTTGCCTTTGTTCTTTGCAAAATCAAACCAGCGCTGATCAAACGCTTCATCGACTATCTGAGCATAGTCGTCGCCGAGGACCGAGAGCGCGTTTCGGATAAGCGTTCTGGATTCCGTAATGGTGACTTGAGGATCATAGCCGCTGTCCAAGGGCAGCTTCAAATCAGCAAAGGTCATTCTGTCCAGTCCGTGTATTCTGGCAATCAGCCGGGCATATTTTTGCATGGAGGGGGCCAGCAGCTCGGTGATAAGGTTAATCTGCCGGTCATATAGATTCTGACTTATGTGCTGGTGAAAAAGGTCTGCTTCGGTTATTGAACGAAACCCCCGCAGCTGTGCTTCTATCCGGCAACGGGACAAAAAAGCGTTGTAGCAGGCAGCCGTCGTGTTTTCGTATTGCCGCAGCTTATCGGAAAAAGCGCGGAAAGCCGCACGGCGGACCGCCGTATCTGCCTCGAATTCGTAGTTATCCTCAAAGAGAGAATATCCCAGAGGATACTTCCTTCCGTTCACTTCAAAGGGATCAAATACCATATCGGCTAGTTTGCTGGTTTGATATATTTCATAAGGAGCGTCCAATACAGGAGAAAAAGCGGCCAAAGCTTTCTCTGCTTCCGGATGCAGTCTATGAGGCTTGCTGCGTAAAATCTCCTTCAAATAATGGCGGCAGCGATCTGCTTTTTCGATTGCAGCAGCAAACACGGTATCATCGGCGGCGGTTATTTCGCTCTCTATGAAAGAAAGTCTGTTTTGAAGTTCCGCGCGGAGAGCCGTCATTTGCGCATTGCGGTCCTGCCGAAGTGTATCTGTGTAATCAACGGAGAGCGACAGCTCCGCATAGGCCGATGTATACTGCAGCAGAATGCAGAACTGCTCGTACTGTTCCAGACATGCTATAATGGCGTCCGGCCCGTCCAGCTTCCCTTTATACTCCGCCACTATGCTTTCGGCGAGGCGCTTCACTTTTCCCACGGTGTCCGTGTATTCTTCCTCGTTTCTGAAAAGCAGCGTCATATCCCATGTCTCGTGCACGGGAACATCTTTTCTCGCAGGTAATTCCATTTTAACCTCACATCGTAATATTGATTCTACATGAGCTCCAGCAATTTCCAGTCTTCCGACTCTGAATTCAGTCCGATGGTGATACGATACTTTCCCTTATCTGCATGCATCTTTCCATCAGCGGCCACATGACAAAACGCATCAAAGCCGATCGTAAATACAATCTCTTTCTCCTCCCCGGGATCCAGTGCCAACTTTCGGAAGGCCTTTAATTCTTTTACCGGAGTCAATGCTTCTACAGAAGGGCGGCGCACGTATAACTGTACAACCGTCTGTCCGCGGCGCGGACCTATATTTTTAACCGTGGCTCTCGCTATGACCGGCCTCTCTTCCGCATCATTCCGGAGTCCTGTTTTTTCCACACTGAGCTCGAACCCGGAAACTGAAAAATCTGTATACCCCAGACCGTATCCAAATGGGAACAGAGGGGAATTGGGAATATCTATATAGGACGAGACATAATACGGTATCTTTGTGTTTTCCGCCTTTGGCCGTCCTGTGTTGAAATGGTTGTAATACACCGGGATCTGTCCCAAACAGTATGGCATGCTCATGGATAGCCTTCCTCCCGGCTCGGCACTTCCGGTTAGAAGATCGAGTATCCCATTCCCGCCTTCCGTTCCCGGCATCCACACCAGCAGCACGGACTTGCTCAGCGCGCAAACCTCTCTCAGATCCAGCGGCCTGCCTGTAAAGATTACACTCACGATGTTCCTGTTGGCAAGCTGCAGCGACCTCAAAAGCTTAAGCTGCTCCTCCGGCAGTGTCAATTCGCCTCTGCTTGCTCCTTCTCCGCTCATCAGGCGATGCTCTCCCAGACAAGCGACAACTATTTCTGCGGACTCTGCGGCAGCGACCGCCTCATTCAGCAAAGGATTGTCCGTGATCTCGATCTGAGGGGGAATCGTGTCCTCTCGAAAATGCATTACGGATCTCTCTTCAGACTTTGGCCCAAGATCTTCCCGGCATGTCATTTTGCAGCCATTTGAAAAGTCAAACTGTCTGCCTTGCGCGCGCGCAAGTTTCTCCGCCGCCTGTCTGATGCTGATTGTGTCTTCCGGGTCCGCTGAAACGGCCCAGGCGCCGTGAAGCTCTTTGCTATCGACATAAGGCCCTATAAAAGCCACTTTCCTCTCCGGCGCTATCGGAAGAAGCGGCTGCTTACCGGTGTTTTTCAGCAGTACAGAGCATTCACACACGGCCCTTCTGGCAAGCGCCCGGCTAACAGGCGAAAGAATTGTTCTCTCTTCCCCGGCAACGGTCACTCCCCGAAGGGGATCTTCAAACAGGCAGAGCCGGTTTTTCAGTTCCAGAACCCTGAAAACAGCGCTGTCCAACTGTGTTTCGGTTATCTCGCCCGCACAGACGAGCGCCTCCAGGTGGCGCGCATACGCAAATGAGCACATATCTATATCCACGCCGCAATGCATTGCAAGCTTAGTCGCCTGGCGCAAATCGCTGCATACTCCTCGTTTCGCCAGTTCTCCGACAGAGTTCCAGTCGGAGATCAGCACCCCTTCGAACCTCCAGTCTTTACGCAGCGTTGCTTGAAGCAACTCCTCATTGCCAGTAGCAGGGATGCCGTCGATGGCGTTGAACGAGCTCATAACCATATCCGCGCCGGCTTTAAGAGCCTCCCGGTAGGCCGGAAGATAAAATTCCCGCAGCTGGCGCCCACTGATATCTGCTCCTGTATAATCCCGTCCCGCCTCTGCGGCACCGTAAGCGGCAAAATGCTTGATGCAGGACACGACGTGACCTTTTTCCGGTATCTTCCCATTGCATCCGCGGAAGCCTTCAACAGATGCTCTTCCCAGTTTCGCGTTCAGGAAAGGATCCTCTCCGAATGACTCCATCACGCGTCCCCATCTCGGATCGCGCACGAGGTCAAGCATTGGCGCAAATGTGACGTGAAGGCCGGAGGCGGCACTCTCCTCCGCCGCCGCAGCAGAACACTGCTTTACCAGTTCCGGTGAAAAGGAAGCTCCCAAGGCAAGCGGTATCGGAAAGGCAGTTCGGAGACCATGGACAACGTCGTGCATGAACAAAAGCGGTATATGGTGAGGATGCCTTTCTATATGCTGCATCTGTATGTCCGCAGTTGTTCTTGCTCCAAAGATACCAAGCGTGCTGCCGATTAGCGCAAGCTCTTCATCTGTCAGCCTGTCGTCCGTTTTTGTTCCCGTATCGGCCACTCCCGACAGGAAATACTGACCGGGAATCTGTACAAGCTGAAAGACTTTCTCTTTCAGGCTCATGCTGTTCAGAAGATCTCTAAGCTGTTCCTCTTTCATTTAAAATGCCCCCGTTTTATGCAGATTGAATCTCTTTACGGCGAGTGATATAATACTATCGGTTATTGGCAATCATCACATTTCTTTTTCAAAGGAGGGGGGATGGAAACCATGAGCAGGAAGTCCATTTTCAACCGTTTCACTCCAGCTGTGATCATTCCCGTCATTCTTCTTGTGGTGCTTGTCAATATTGCCAGCTTTACTGTCTTATATCAAAACGGCAGACGAGCTGCGAAAACTGCAGCGGAGCTGAACCATCTCTATGTTGCCGAGACGGACAAAAACCTTCGACTTATTCAGGAATATCTGTTCCTGCTGCAGCGCAACGAGAGTTCATTCGACATGATCCGATCTGAGGACGAATGGACGCGTATGCATGCTAAACTGGAGCTTCAGAAAAGCCTGGAGACTACCATCAGCGGATTTTCTCTTCTGGATTATCTTTTTACCTATGATCTTCAGAGCGGTGAACTGTTATATGCCTATGGACTGGGCAGCACACAGCAGACGCGCAAGAGTATCCGTACATATCTCGAGAGCGAACTGTTCACGGGGAACCCGGTGCCCGGCTATTGGGAAGTCGTCTCCGTCGGCGGAGAGAGCTACCTGCTCACCCTTCTGGAATCAAAAAAAGTCTATCTCGGGGCTTTGGTTCGAATGGCAGATTTTGAGGAACCCCTCAGGCGGCTCAGTTCAGAGAGCAGTTTTCTTTCGGTCGTTTCGGATGATAAGATGATGCCGGCGAGCCACCGCGCCTTTATTGAAGAAAACGGAATCCAGCTGAAAGCAAGCTCAGACTTCTATCTTACCGGTACCCAAAATCACTATTATGTTCGCACAGACCGCTCAGACGAGGCTCCGTATTACCTGTGTCTTGTTCTGCCGCGTACTTTTCTGACCGGGCCGGGAGGTTTTTTCCTGATTACGCTCCTGCTGGTGTCCGTTTCTGCAGTTGCGCTGATTCCGCTCCTCACCCGCCTTATCCGAAAGGATGTAGTTGAGCCTCTTAAAGTATTGGACACCGCTATAGGCGAGATCAATTCCGGGGATGCACTCTATCAGATCCCGCTGCGGGATGACCCGGAAGAATTCGTACGGGTTGATAAGGCTTTCAACAACATGACCCGGCAATTGCACGAGGCAAAGATTCGCGCATATGAGGATGTGATCGAAAAACAGAAACTACGTCTGAGCTATCTGCAGATGCAGATCCGGCCTCATTTTTTCATGAACGCTCTGACAACGGTATCAAACTTTGCCCGCCTGGGGAAACAGAACGAGCTTGACAGCTTTATCGGATATCTGGCTTCGTATCTGCGCTACATGTTCCGGTCCAATCTCACACTCGTCACCTTTAGGGAGGAGCTCGCACATATAGAGACGTATTTGTCCATGCAGGAACTGCGCTTCAGCGGTACGCTGAGTCATGTTTTCGACATACCGGAGGATACGAGTACGGTCATGTTGCCGCCTTTCTCGGTACATAATTTTGCCGAGAACGTCGTCAAACACGCTATGTCTGAACAGGATCATGTTACGCTTTACCTTCAAGCACACCTGAAAGACGATGCACTCCATATAACAGTCGAAGATAACGGATCTGGCATGACAGAGGAGGCCCTTCGCCAGATTAACGATCCGGACTACAAACCGCGTGCCGGCCAGAGTATAGGAGTCTGGAACACAAGGCAGACTCTCCGGCTTCTATACGGAGACAGAGCATGCGTGAAGATCTCAGATTCCCTTCTCGGAGGAACACTCGTGGAACTGACTATCCCCTTAGAAGTTGAGGAAAGGATGAGCTCTGATGAAGATCCTTCTGTTTGACGACGACAAAAGCACCATTGATATGCTCTTAAATACAATCGACTGGGAATCTCTTGGTTTTGATGATTTTGCAGCTGTCCACTCCATTGCACAGGCAAAGGCTGATTTTATTGAAAACGGTCCGGCCGACATTATGGTATGTGATATTGAAGCGCCGGGCGGAACAGGCCTCGATCTGCTGCGCTGGGTGCGGGAAAACGGGTATGGCACGGAAAACATCTTTCTTACCAATTACGATTCCTTCGCGTTCGCCAGCGAGGCAATAAAGCTGGACTGTGTGGAATATATCCTGAAAATGTCCCCTATTTCCGATGTCGAAAATGCTGTCAGGCGTGCAATAAACCGGGTTTCTGTCAAAAACCGCCTGCACGCATTTGAAGAAAAAGCGGAACAGGAAAAAGCCACTGACTCTTCCCACATAAAAGACCTTCCCACATTCCCAGAGGAGCAATGGACGGCACTTCTGGGGGAAGGGGAAAAAGGCCCGCTGTTTCAATCGATCCAATCTTATCTGAATGAACTGGATGTGGCGGGACGTGCTGATCGTATGGGACTTCTGCGTTTCAGCCATGCTTATCTGCATATGCTCGTCTCGGCCTTGGAACAGAGCGGGATCGCAGCGAATGTCATCTTCGGAGAGGGATCCGCTGTGCGCCTGTTCAGTGCCGCTCTTGATTCCCCGTTCCATATGCTGCAGTGGGCTGACTATTCTCTCAGCATCACCGTTCGGGAACTTGCCGCGGCAGGCGGCAGCGCACCTGTCATAGAGCAGATACGGAGCTATCTGGACAGCCATTATTCCGAGAAGATTTCTCGAGGCGAGCTTGCCTCCAGGTTCTTTTTAAGTCAGGATTACCTTTCCCATGCATTCAGCTCCCGTTACGGTCTTACGATCCCTGAATATATAAACCGAAAGAGGATCGGGAAAGCCCGGGAGGAGCTTGACCGGGGGAAAAATGTGACGGAAGCCGCAAGCGAAGCGGGTTTCGATAATATGTCTTATTTCTCGACGCTCTTCAAAAAGATGACCGGAGAATCTCCGAGCGATTATCTCCGCCGTGTAAAGAACAGCATGCAGTCATGATTTTCTTTTCTGCTTTACGCAGGGGCCTGTTTCAGAAGGCCCCTGCTTTCTCTATCTGAAAGAATACGGCGTGAGACTGAATTTTTCAATGTGTGACAGCGTGGACAGCAGAAAAGTGAAAACATGGAGCAAAAACGCAAAAGCACATTACAATCTGCGGTGATAAACTGAATCCATAAAATAACGGAGGTGTTTCTCGTGAAAAGCTTCAATCGTTCAAAACAATTGCTTGCAATAGTTCTCCTGTTGTCAATGCTGCTTGCTCTCACTGCGTGCGGCTCTTCTCCTACCCCTGCCAGCACCGGTCCGGTAACGATCAAATTCGAGATGTTCTCATTTGGCGAGACACCTGATGAGGCCATAGTAGAAGAAGCTCTGAATGCTATCACCCGCGATAAGATCGGCGTTGAAGTCGACATTGAATTCTACAATCTGGCAAATTACGAAGAGCAGATCGGTCTGAAAATGGCTGGAAATGAAGAGATGGATCTTGTCGCCATCCTCGGAGATACCGGAGCCATGGCCCGTCAGGGCGAACTGATGCCCATTGACAGCCTGCTTGATCAGTATGGTCAGAACATAAAGGACATCTGCGGAGATCTTCTTTATTACGCTACGATTGACGGGCAGAATTATGGTGTTCCCTTTATGGCAAACAAAAAATATGTTGCCACACTCATCTGCCGAAAAGATATCCTTGATGAATGCGGCATCGATCCCCGTTCCATGACCACTCTTGAAGGCGTAGGCAAGGCATATGAGATCGTCAGACAGAAATATCCGGAAATGACCATGCTGGCTCCGGATGGTGATGGCTTGATTTTCGGTTATTACGGCATCGATAACGAGCATGTGCAGCATGTTTCCTATCTCAGCAGCGATGCATATTATCTTGTATCCGTTAACGATGAACCGACCGTCATCAACTTCTATGAGTCAGACTCCTACCGGCGTGAGCTGGATACGATGCGCGCCTGGTATGAGGCCGGCTATATTCTCAAGGATGCGGCAACGACCAGTGAGGTCGGCAGTTTGTCGTATTATGACGGCAGCCTCTTCAGTTACATCAGCAATCAGAACTGCTATGGCGAGACAGTGGAACCGATCGTTCATGCAGGTCTGTCCAACATCACATTCCCCAGCTATGCCATTCCGCTGAGCGCCGACGTCGTCACCTCTGCCGATACGCTGGGCGTTGGGATCAGTTCCAATTCCAAAAACGCTGAAGCTGCCATGAAATGGCTCGATCTCCTTTTCACTGACTCTGAGATGGCGACCACACTCTACTACGGTGCGAAAGACCATCACTGGCAGATGCGCGACGATGGACTGATTGAATACTGCGACGGCATTGAAGCGGGCAACTCCGGCTGGGAGGCCGCGTTCAACTGGTGCATCGGAAACTCCGGAGCAAGCTATGTTTTCAAGTCCGTTTCCGATGATCCCGATCGCAACAAAAATCAGCTCGCCCTGAACGACACCGCCGAGATCTCCATTACTTACGGCTTCGAGTTCGATCCCGATCCCGTCGAGACCCAGCTTGCAGCCGTCAACAATGTCGTGGAGAAATATGCCCTGGCTCTGGAAAGCGGCAGTGTGGATGTCGATACCGTTCTTCCGCAGTTCATTGCAGAAATGAAGGCAGCAGGTGTAGATGATGTCGTTGCAGAAGCGCAAAGACAGCTCGATCACTACATGGCAGCGAAATAAACGACACCTCACAGTATCTCTCTGGACGCTTTCGCATGCAGAGCGGCTGAAACTGATTTACACGGACAGCGTGACATTGCCATTGAAACGCTGTCCGTTCTTTTAAAGGGAGATGAAAAATATGCCTGAGAAGCTGTACAAACGGACTACCAAGAGGAATCATCTTGTCCTTTATTTGCTTATGGTTCCGGGCCTGCTCTATATATTGCTGAATAATTATCTTCCGATGGCAGGCGTGTTTATTGCCTTCAAAAAGATAAACTATTCTCTCGGAATCTTCAAAAGTCAGTGGGTCGGCCTGAGAAATTTCAAATTTCTTTTTGCTACACCGGATGCCTGGATCATCACGCGAAATACCGTTGTCTACAATGTGGCTTTTTTGGTCATGGAAACCGTTTTTGGTATCGCAGTCGCAATCATGCTCGCCGATATGCGCAACCAGAAATTGGCTCGTTTTTCACAGTCAGCGCTTATTCTGCCGGATCTGATCTCAATGGTCATTTGCAGTTATATTGCCTTTGCATTCTTAAGTCAGGAAAATGGTATGTTGAACAACACGATTCTTCCTTTTTTCGGACTTAAGCCGGTTAGCTGGTATGCGGAGAAAGGTCCATGGCCGGTCATTCTGTCAGTCGTATATCTTTGGCTGAACATTGGTACGACGGCCATAATCTACCTCTCGTCAATTGTCGGGATAAACAAGGCACTGTATGAATCTGCCGAATTGGACGGAGCAACACGCTGGCAGCAGATAACCCGCATTACCATTCCGTGCATTAAACCGACTATTGTAACAATGCTCCTTCTTAGTACAGGCACGTTGTTTTATTCCAACTTTGGCCTGTTTTATCTTATCCCTCAAAATTCCGGGATGATCCATGATGTGACAGCAACCTATGACACGTATGTATACAACGCGCTGATGAAAAGCAACAACATCGGAATGGCCGCTGCAGCCGGACTGTTTCAGTCTGTCGTCGGCTTTGTCCTCGTACTGATCGCAAACAAGATAACTGCGAAAGTCGATGAAGAAAACGCACTGTTTTGAGGTAAGAAGATGATCACAAAACAAGAGAAACGATATCAGCGCGGCATTACAACTGCAATTCTGATTCTGGTAGTGCTGACGCTTTCCCCCTTTGTCCTGCTGTTAATGTCTTCTGTTTCCTCGGAATCCTCCCTGATCCGCAACGGTTACCAGTTCTGGCCCCAGACATTCAGCCTTGACGCTTATAAGTACATTCTCCGTAATTCAGACACAATCCTGAAGGCCTACGGCCTCACGATCATGACAACGGCTGTCGGGACACTGATGAGTCTGTTCCTTACGATAACGCTGGCCTACCCTCTTTCCAGAAAAAAGCTGAAAGGCAGAAATGTCATCACTTTCTTGATTTTCTTCACTATGCTTTTCCACGGCGGTGTAGTGCCGAGCTATATCCTTTGGGCGCGTTATCTGAAAATAAAGAACACGTTCTGGGCGCTGGTCCTGCCGAATCTTCTTATTAATCCCTTCCATCTTATCCTGATGAAGAATTATTTTGAGCACAGCATTCCACAGGAGATCATGGAAGCCGCCGAACTGGATGGTGCCGGGCCGAGCGGCATTCTGGGCTATGTCGTCCTTCCCATGGGCAAGCCGATTATTGCCACGATTGCCATGTTTACGATTCTTACGTATTGGAACGATTGGACAAACGCATTGTATTTTGTAAGCGACAGCAGACTCTGGTCATTGCAGATCCTTTTGCAGAACATCCTCAATAACGTTCAATTCCTCTCAAAAAACAGTCAGGTGGCATCTCAGATCGGTATGTCTGTCACGAGCATACCAAGTGTTTCGGTCCGGATGGCAATCGCTGTTTTGGGTGTGCTCCCGATTTTGGTTCTCTTCCCGTTTTTCCAAAAATATATCGTCAAAGGGATTTCGCTCGGCGCGGTGAAGGAGTGATCCGATGGGGGCATATACTGTAATTCCGATTTTCAAGGGCGGATGGATGATTTGGGAAAAAGCCGAGGAAGTATGCATGTATCTTGTCTGCGGCAACAAGCGCGCCGCACTGATCGATGCCGGCATGGGAACCGGAGACCTGCTTTCTGAAGTGTCCGCCTTGACAAATCTTCCCGTCCTCCCGCTGCTGACGCACGGGCATCCGGACCATTACCTGGGCGTAATGTCCTGCCCCTTCGTTTATCTCGACGAAAAGGATCACGCTCTGATGAGGCACTATATCGAACTCGACGCCCGGGAGGCAGGGACGGAAGTGTCTCCCGTGCCCGAGCTTCGTCCTCTGCAGGCCCAATTCGATTTAGGCGGCATTACGCTGCGAACCGTATCTCTTCGCGGTCATACGCAAGGCAGCGCAGGCTTTCTTCTTGAGGAAGAAAAAGCACTGTTTTCAGGGGATGGTCTTATTTATAATGTTTGGATGCAGATGGAGGAGTCCTCATCCCTTCAGGAATATCGAACAACACTGAAAAACCTACAGACTGTCCGCCCATATTTTGAAAGGATCTGGTCCGGGCACAGTACCGAGGCGCTGGACGCGGGGCATCTGGATAGAGTAACAAGCTTGCTGGATGCTGTTATCAAAGCTCCGTTCGGTTTCCCGAATCCGCCGGACGAGCCGCCTGGAATCGTTGCGGACGGGGAAGCTTGCAGAATAACCTATCGCTTAGACAATATCAAAACAAACACACTGAAGAAGGAATAATCAAATGAATATCAACACCGAACTGCTCCATGCAAAGCAGCTGCGCGCAAAGCTGACCGGTACCTATGAGCCGACCGCAATGGCGCA